>ENA-OPVK01000394-OPVK01000394.1-human-gut-metagenome-genome-assembly--contig:-NODE-394-length-32444-cov-4.804440_pt1 | contig 32444 bp, 28 predicted proteins | sample MGYA00241495_ERZ501982 | MGnify/ENA primary metagenome ERZ501982 (study PRJEB25962, sample SAMEA2042002) | human gut metagenome | biome: human gut; feature: human-associated habitat; material: faeces...
TTGTTGCTCAGGTACTTATAAATAAAGTTAAATCAAAGTGTTGCGGAATTAAGGAAGAATATAATAATTTTAAAGAATCAATATCCTTTGGATTGACTTCATTCTTTTCTTCTTTAATTAGATTATAAATTCTGGTTAGAATAAAGTCTGAAGATACATTATAATAAGACATTGATTTATCCTGGTCAAAAATGGTTCCGATCGAGTACTCATAAATTTCTCCTAACCTAAACATAGCAACATTATTGCCATCTTTAGCTAATTTTTCAAGATATGGAATATCAGTGGCTTCTAGTATTGAATAATCAAAATCAACCGACTCTAATACACTCTGAATATTATTCAATTCGTTACCATATTTTTCCACATTGTAAACCTTTCTAAATTTCCTGATAAAAGATAAGTCTTCCTTCGTGAAATTCTCAAGATTCAAACATTCTTTCATTGAATGAAAATCTCTACCTGTATGCTTTGAACAATATGAAATAAAGATATTCTCTAATTTTTCAATTTTAAATTCGTCATTCCAGAAACAGGATGTTCCTTCGTACAAATCCAAATCTTTTGAATCCGAGAACAAATCTTGCTCATTCTCATTATAATTTAATAAAAGTTGTTCATAATATCCCCGACTATTATTGACAAGATATTTCATTCCATCCGTATTTATGGTGCCATTAGTTAGGAGTTTTGGTAAACAAGGGCTCAATCCTTCAGACGACCAGAAATAAGTGTCCGCTATATAGCCGATAACACATTGCAGGTATGGTATAATATCTTCTATTATTTCATCCAACAACCCATCACCATTAGCATAATTATCCTTGTCGGTATAGGTACGTTGAAATTCTGTTGGTTCCAATTCACTAAAATCATTGAAACCATCATTCAATGTTCCAACTCCCCATATACGTAGTTGAAATATTAATCTGCCATCACTTGGGCGGAAGAATGGAGTAATTAATAATGTCGGCAAATTTTCTAAAGCCGAACGCATTGAGTCTACCTGTACCTCTGTGGGAGCCTGGCCTGACCGCCATGCTCCACTATAAAATAATATGGGATGATCTGTCAGAACACTCCAATATTGATTACAATACTCGTCCAGTTTTTCCTCAATCCTAGGAAAAACGACCTTGTTGAACTCCTGATAATTGGAAGGAGTCAATATGCAATGCATGGCGATATGCTCTTCCTGATTGGCAAGAAGGTTTCCCAACGCCTGATTCTTCATGACAATTGGCAACACACTTAAAGGCCAGTTGTTGATGGTTGCCGAATACGCTAACTTCTGCAAAAGATTGCCCACATCATTCTTAAGTTCTTCCAGACGTTGCTTGTGACGTTCTTCTTCAAGTTGCCTTGTCATTTCCTGACCTTCACGCATCAGTTGCCACATGCGCTGTGTATTATGCTCCCTAGCAGCCCGTTCATACTCCTCACGTTTCTGCTGTAGCTGCTTATTTTGTCTGCAACCGCACCAATTGTTGTAAATCTGCAATCCAACATTGGTGAGTACCATCGTCATTATTCCTATTGGCATAATATAAAATTTAAAAATTCGACCTTACCTGTTCTTTAATCTCGTCAATATCTTCCTTTGTATAGACATCTAATAAATGAGGCATATTCTTCTCATCGAGAGCATCCAGAATATTTTGATTCTCCTGACGGATAAACTGCTTTATACTTGATTGTTTATTCACAATTTCTTTCATCCATTGATGAGAATCGTCATTCAACCAATGTGTCATTGTCGGTGCTTTGCCCTGTGTAAGGAACATATACGAATCTCGTACTGCACCTGTTATTATAGATATGGCCGTGTGAATAGAATCTATCACCTCTTCCCGATAATCTTTACTTTCTAAAGCATCTATCTGAGAATAATCAATTCCGAACAGAGGACGTATCAGTGGCCGTGGAGCTTGTGCTTCCCACACGGCACCCTTAAAATTCATCTTGCCATTACTATATCGCGGACTGATAACGAGTGTAGGAAGCTGACTCATCAGGAAATGAATATTCATTATACTCGCATTTCCTCCCTTGAAATCTTCTTTTTGACAAGCATCCTTCCTGTATTTAAGATTCCCAATACATGGAACATCATCGTGCATAATACTGTACTCCAACTTATTATATAGCTCTAAATCCAAATCATTAGCTCCGCCAAATTTCTTCTGGGGCAATAAAGGAGTACGCAACAGAATGACGTTTAAAGGAAGGCATTCCCCTTTATTCAGTTCTGTTTCTTGCAGGATTACATAAGGAAGCTGTGAATCCAGCGGCCAGCAGTGCTGAAGATATGCCTGTAATTCTATAGCTTTCATCTGGGTACAGAAAGAGGCAGCTGATTCTTCCTGTCGGTATTGCCGGGCTACCGCAACCATACGACGCTTAAAAGATATTTCTTCCTGTAGTTTCTTATCCTCGGTCAACATCCTAGCACGTTCCATTTCACGCTGAAATTCTATCGAGCGTTCGTGCGCTTTTTCCTGCACTTGACGATTGTTCCATCCAAGGATAGTTGAACTTATGGAATTGGCAACCCAGAATTGCAAATTAAAGAACTTAAAACCGTAAAATATATCCGTCACCATCCTTGAAGGCATTGCATCTTTCGAGATACTGGCGGGTCGCGTCAAAGTCATCGCCAATGATGTTGGCACTGAATCTGCGCACTCTCGACATCGCCCGGATGATGACGCTTGGATCTCCGCGCCGGGTCAGCCGGCGCAATGCATTCAGATAGTCCTCACGGAAAACGGTTGGAATTATTATCTTCGACTGTTCAGCCGCTACGAGTTCGGCATTCATCATGATGCGGGAGATGCGGCCGTTGCCGTCATTAAACGGGTGAACCTCGCTCACCATGAACAACATGAAAAGAGAGCGGGCGAACGGATGTTCAAGCGCCTGATAATATTCAAATCCCTTGCGCAACGTTCCCCTTACAAGTGTGCAGTCTACAAAATGAGTGTCTCCGGCATGGTTGTTCTGCATCTTGAACATGCCCGGACTTCGGTCCGGACGCGCGGCCATCAGTACCCTGTGCCGGTCTTGTAGCAACTCTATCAGCTCATCCGATGACTTGGGGGTACGGCGCATCTCCCTCCGGCTTGCCACCAGCTGGAACGTTCCCAATACGTCATGCGAGTCGGCATTACGGGCGGGCATCGGTAATCCGCTTTCCACAATCTGCCGCGCGTCCTCAAGCTCGAATTCAGTTCCCTCGATGTAGTTTGAGAAATAGCTTTCAAAGAAAGCGAAGTTGCGGAATGCCGCATTCTCAACATTCGGTTCGTCTATAAACGGAAACTGTTCATTGTGCAGAGCATCAAACAGCGTCTCGAACAACCTTATCCTGCTGTCGTCAAAAGGTTCTCCCTTGGCTCTTGCCACGGCTGCGGCGGACGACAATATCCTGCTCGGCTTTGTGGAAAGCAAGGCCCCTATAATGGAATTGAGTATTTCGAACTCTTCTTTCATGCCAAGGGGCTCGCTGACCATACGGGCGGAATCACGGAACCTGTTCAATCCCTGTTCCCCATTCACCTGAAGCATACGTTCCAGCATCTCCTCCACGTAAGCCCGGGGCAGGCATTTGGAAACGCTTGTCCTCGAACGTCCCTTTTGGAGATTCTCAAGTGCTCTGCGCTCGGCGCTTGATATATAAAGGTTCTCTATGAACGGCATGTCATTTTCCGTCCCCATCGGGCCGCGCATCAGATGCACGGTGATGCCCGGCAGGGAAACATTCTTTGTGTATGTATAGGTCAGGAATATGTCACCTTTCTCTGTGGGCTTCAGCTCGTACGCGGAGCGGTGGCTGATGACGGCATGGGGATATAACTGTCCGAGAATGTAAAACAGGTTCCTGCGCACGATGACCTCGGGAGATTCATCCATGTTCGTGGTATATACCTTCGGAGCGATTTTTCTAAGCGTTCCGTTCTTCAACATCGCCGTCCTTCGTGCGGACTCGCTTTTGTCCGATGTCGCCATCATTATTTCTGTCACGTTCGTCAAGGATGAGTTTGCTGCCATTTTTTAGATTAAAACTTATTTTCCGTACAAAGATAGGTATTTTTATGGAATAAGAATAAGTATTCAGGGTAAAATTGCAGATTAAGATATTTACGGCAGTCATTTTGTGTGGGTACAACAGCTTATAAAAACAGCCGGAACTTCTTGTGGAATAATTCCGGCCTTAGCGTAAACAGATAACAGCAGAAAAGGAAGAAGGACATTTTATGCACGTAAAACTGCCATTGTGCGGAAAGGATATGTCACAAAAGAATATTCTGTGCGTTTTATTATGTGTCGAATATTACCCGAAAGCCTTGTCAAACAGGTTCACGGCTTCGACTTTCTTGCTGTCGACAATCTTCGCGTATATCTGGGTGGTTTTCACATTGGAATGACCGAGCAGTTTGCATACCGTATAGAGGTCTGCTCCGAGCGTGAGCAGCATCGTGGCGAAGGTGTGGCGACTTGTGTGAAATGATATTCGCTTGGTTATGCCCGCCGCATTTACCCATATTTTCAACATCCGGTTAATACTGGCAAGCGCAGGGAGTGTCCCGAATACAGCATCGCTTGGAGAGGCGCCCTCACGCTCCGGCAACCATTGCATGGCGGATGCCGACAAGGGCTGATAAATCGGCTTGCCTGTCTTCTGCATGATTACCGTCACCCTCCATTGCCCGCCGTCAAGTCTGATGTCGCCCCATTTCATTCCGGCTACGTCACCGAACCGGAGGCCGCAGAAGCAGGCGAAAAGATAGGCGCGCTTCACGTCTTCACGGTGACACTCGGTTACCATGAGACTCCTTAGCTCTTCCACGGTGAGAAACTCACGCTTGCTCTCAGGAACCTGAATCTTCTCATTCGGGGAAAGCTGAAGAAAAGGGTTCTCACCGATGACTTCCGCCCTTACCGCCGCGTTGAGCGCGCTGCTCAGCGTTCCGGCATAATCGGACGCGCTCTTTGGCGTGAGTGTTTTTCCCCACCTTGTCTTGTAGCCGTGCTGCAAAAAACCGATGAATCCGGTGCAGAAATCCCTGTCCACCTCGCGCATGGTTACTTTGGCATTGTATTCATCAATCACCCTCATCGTACTTTTCAACAGCTTCAGGCACCGCACGCCTTTCCTTTCCTGGTCGGCATAATAGGTCTGCATCCAGTCTTTCAGCAGCATCTTCGAGCGGCTTGAGGTATGTTTTAGACCGGCCTCGTTGCGGGTGATTTCCAAGATGCGCTCCATCTTGATGGCGTTTGCCACTTTCATCGTCTCGTTGTTGAGAACTTTAATCTGCGGATCGGTTTCAGGATGGATATACAGTTTCAGGAACTCATAGCTGCGCTTGCCATTAAGATATATATCAAGGTAAAGCGACTCCGAGCCGTTGGCCAGTTTCTTGCTGCGCAACCTGACCGGCTCCTTGATTTTGGATTGGATGGTTTTCTTTGCCATATTCTTGTTCCATTTTATTGTTCCGTGTCATTGATGAACAGGGTGTCCGGCAGGTTTGCCGCGTCATCCTTTTTCTTGTCTATTATTTTGGCGTATACCTGAGTGCTCCTTACACTACGGTGCCCTAAAAGTTTGCATACGGTAAAGAGATCCGCGCCAAGTGTCAGGAGCATCGTGGCGTATGTATGGCGGCTTGTGTGAAAGCAGATGTCCTTGTGGATTCCGGCAGCCCACACCCAGTTTTTCAGGTGGTTGCCCACATCACTGCGGTCAGGAAGGTCGGAAAACACAATGTCCTCCGGGACGTTGTCATCCTGGACGGGCAGCCACTCCAACGCCATTTTCGAAAGCGGAAGCCGCAACGGTTCCGATGTCTTGGACTGGACTATGCTGACGTACCACTGGCCATTGTCGCGGGAAAGGTCACGCCACCTCAGATTCGCCATGTCCCCATACCGCAGACCGCTGAAACAACAGAAGAGGTATGCCTGCTTGACCCTTTCCCTATAGCACGGCGTGGCAATCAGCCGTTTTACCTCATTGATAGTGAGGTATTCACGCCTGGTCTCCGGCATGGCAATCTTGTCAGCCGCTTCAATCTGCTTCATGGGATTCTTTTTCAGTACATTCGCCCGGACTGCGGCATTCAATGCCGCACGGAACTTGCTCTGATAGCCCCATGCCGTCATCTGGTTGACGGGCTGGCCGAAACGGGATCGGTGTCCGTTGCGCAGGTAATCTATGAATTTCAGACAGAATTCCCTGTCCACCTGTGACATCCTCACATCCGGTGCCAGTTCCTTCAGCATTCTTCCTACTTTAGTTATCACTGCCAGGTTCTTGATGCCGAATCTTTTCTGCCCGTCGATATATTCATCTATCCATTCAGACAACAGCATTTCCGGATGTAACCTCGTACAGCCGTCGGCGTTCTCACTTCTAATACCCATCAACTGCAGGGTACGCTCCCGTTGCAGTTCCCCGACTTTTTTCATGGTCGCCCTGTTCTTGCGCACGGCCTCCTGGTCTGTTTCCGGCAAAAGGTACAGTTTCAGAAAGTCGTAAGTCCGCTTGCCGGCTGCACAGGAATCAAGATAGACGGATTTCCGGCCGTCCGCGAGTGTCTTGAAACGCACCTTCACTGAATCGTCTGCGAGTTTCTTCTTTGTTCTACCCATAATGAATCAAGTAACAATTGCATTGCAAAGATACATATATTATTCGTTACCGGCAACGTTTTAAGTAACAAAAATTACGAGAGAAAGCGATTTATTCAGAAATCAACAGAAATAACAATTCTTAATTATATGTCTTATAATCAACAATATATGTGATTATTATTTCTTTTATATTCTCATTATAGATAAATATCAGTTAGTGGACCAAAGCATGGTTTAACAACAGCGAAGCAGGCGAATCCGCCATCGAGATAGAACGTGAGCTTGCCATCAAGTTCATCAATGACAACATTGAAAAAGACGCATGGCTTGAAGAGTATTTCCCGAAGCAGATGGAAGTCTATCACAACGCTATCGAGCAGACCCGAGAACAAATCCTCAATCAATTAAACCTCTAACATATCAAGTATGGCAGAGTCAGAACAAGACAAAATATTCAGAACAAAGGTAATCCCGATTATGGATAACGTTCGGGACAGGCTTTTGAGAAATCAGGCGGACGAGTTTAGGGAACACTCCTTTTCTTTCGGCAGCTTGATGGCTGGTGCCATTGGTCCAGACGGAGGTATGGCAGCAACCCAATCCTATAATGACAGTTTGCGATATACAGGAAAGTGGAACTCCAAGACCACTGAGGACTATATCGAGATGGTCAAGAAGGAGTTGAAGCTCGTAGGAGTCACGGTTGATGCTGCCATGGAGAAGAAGATGATAGACAAGATGATAAAGGACAAGATTCCTCGCTCATCCATTGAATATATCATCAGGAAAGCAGCCACAAGCACCCTTTTCTACCTTCCCCAAGAGGTGGCGAAATCACCATTGGAAAAAAGCATGGATGCAGAAGCCGAGCGACGTTATAACCCGTCAGCATGGGAGAAGAACACAGGACGTGCCATAGGTTCTGTCACTGACCTACTCTGTATGGGAGGTTTTGGCGGTGGTTGGAAGACTGCTGCCACCTGGGTCGGCGGCGATCTTGTCTTGTCTCATTTTGCAGATAAGCATGAAGACCGTTCCGATGTTCCCCTTGTCGTCCGTCCCGGCATGGAAGAAGAATATCGTAAAGCTCAGAAGGCGGTCAAACAGCAAGAGCAAAAGGAGGAGAAGCAAGGCTCCACAGCAGAAAGCAAAGAAGTCGCAGAAGAGGAAACGCCAACTGAAACACCTGCATCACCTGAGCAGACACCAGCAGAGCAAACTGCCGATACTCCAGAACAGACCAATATGGACGGTTGGCAGGGATTGCTCACCTCTTTTGGGCTGAATGGGATTGGAGACATAACCCATAACCTTGGCTATGTGTTGGCCATGCTTCCTGATATGCTTGTAGGATTGTTTACTGGCAAGACGAAGTCCATCAATTTGAAGGACAACATGATGCCTATCGTCTCCATTGTTGCAGGAATGTTTGTCAGAAACCCCATCCTAAAGTTGGTACTCATTGGCATGGGAGGGTTGAACCTCATCAACAAGGCTGGGCATGAAGCGATGGACAACTTTAAGGAACAGCAACATCCAGAGACAAGCCACTCACAGACTCATTACCGTGTCTATCCAGACGAGCCCCTCAATGGGCGTATCGTCAATCCTGAGATACGTGCCAACTGCCTTGTTGCGACGATAGACCGTGTACCCTGCACCATTGCTCTTCCTGATAGAGTTGTTGATGCCTACGCACAGGGAGCGTTACCAATCAACACCCTCGCCAATGCCGTATTGGCAAGGCATGACCAGATGCGCCAGATGGCATCTGAGAACTATGAGGCAAACGAGCGACAGACCATTGTAAGACCACTTGCTCAAAGATAACAGATCAGATATGAAAAGATATTGGTATAAGTTCCGTGTCAAGTACGGCAAAGTTCTCGACACGGGAAAGCAGAAGAAAGTCAGTGAAGAGTATCTTGTCGATGCAGAGAGTTTCACTGAGACTGAGAAGCGAGCCACCAAGGCAGCTACCGACCTCATTGGTACAAGAGACTTCGACATCACGGCCATCTCACGTGAGCCCATCACTGAAATCCTCCACGAAGAGGAGAATGAAGACAATCACTGGTACAAGACCGTTGTATCATTGGTTAGTGAAGATGCAGAGACAGGGGTAAAGAAGTTCTCGCCGCAGACCATCTATGTCAATGCCTCAAATACCACAGAGGCAGACCGTCTGCTCAGGGAACACATGTCGGACACCCTGTCCGATTGGGAAGTAAAGTCCATCACTGAAACAAAGGTACTTGGAGTGCTGGGCTACAAAGGATAACAAAGACAGCTGAATTATGACAGAAAAGAATCAACAAGAAAAGATGGCCGCAGAACGTCAGGTGGAACTGTTCACCCATGCTTTTGAGAAAGCCAAGGATAATGGTGGCGTTTGGTTGGACAACAAAGGCCGTAAGGCTCCCGGACTCTACCAGAAGCATTTGCAGGTATCACCCTTCAATGCCATCATATTGGGTATGCACGCAGACCAGAACAACTACAAGACCAACCAGTACACCCTTTTCTCTGATGCAAAGAAGCGAGGAGAATCCGTACAGACCAAGGAAAAAGGCGTACCTTTCTTATGGTACAGCTGGAACGAGTATGTCAGCAAGAGTAATCCTGATGACAGGATTAGCCGTGCCGACTACCAAGCCCTGTCAGCAGAGCAACAGTCCGACTACAAGGGCATCCGTACCCGTGAGGTTCGTGCACTGTTCAATATTGAGCAGACCACATTACCCATGGTTGACAAGACTTCCTATGAGAAGGTGGTACAGGACTACGGACGTTTGGAAGACCGTGTCGATGTGGCAGCAGCCTCAGAAGAGATCCGTCATAGAGTAGAGAATTTGTTGGCAAACGCAGGTCAATATATGGTAGAAATCCGTTCCGACTCATCAGGAGTGGCACATTACGACAGCGCGAAGGATGTCATCTTCTTGCCAGAAGTCTCATCCTACGAGAACTATGAGGACTACGCAAGAGATGCCGTTTCTCTCCTTGTCTCTGCCACCGGTCATCAGCAACGCCTTGCCCGTGAGGGAATGGGGGTTAAGAACGGCAAGACCTCACCAGAAGATGCCGAGAAGCAGGAACGCCTGATTGTAGAGGTTGCCACTGCCGTCAAGTTGCAGGAATTGGGCATTTCGGCAAAACTCTCTCCTGAAAGCTTGAAGATGACCGATTATTGGTCAAGGGAACTCAGAGAAAACCCCTGTTTAGTGGACATCGTCGAAAGGGATGTCAACAATGCCGTTGATATGCTCCACAAAGCTGAAAGAGGAGAGAAAGTAGAGCTCAACAGCCAGGCAGCACAGAAACAGATTAACGCCATCCGCAGCATCCTTCCGAAGCATTTCTATGTGGCAGACGAAATCAAGACCTTGCCTAACAGGAACACCAAGGAGTTTGTCATCGTCAAAGACCCCAGCAGCAAGATGGCTGACGTGGTGCTTCCCGAAGGAGCGTCGTTGGGTGCAGACAATGATATTCCAGGAATGAACAAAGGACGTATCGAACACGCTTTGCAGAAAGAAGGTTATGACACGGTCACCTTCTACAATGCCGATGGCTCCATGGGCTATCGTCCTGACGACAGTTTCTTTGACGGAAAGGCTGTTTCTGTTGCCCGGCTCAATAAATGGAACTTAGACACCATCACCCTTCTCGACGTGTCGGATGCCGTCAAGCGTTCTGGAGCCGTTGACTTCGAGAGGATTCTGATGATGCGGGACGATGACGGCAAGTGGGCACTCTACATGAAGCCAGAGAACGAGAAGAGTTTCTGTGTCTATCCTGACAAAACAGATGTCAACCTCTTTTTCACGACCGTAAAGCAAGGTAACGAGGAAGTATTAGAGGCGATGCGTCAGGATATGGCGCAGAAATACTACCTTGCCACCACAGAGAAGCCCGAACAGAGGGTTGACATTTTCAAGAGCGATGCTACTCCCGAAGAACTCAACCAGATTGAAAGAGTCAACATCTTCAAGACCAAGGCAACCGAGACACAACCCAGTGTCATCCTCTGCCTGCCTACGGTAAACGGGGAGAAACTCAAACCTCGTGAGGTCACCCCCTCTCAATGGCAACGCCTTTGGCTTGCGGATGACATGCAGGACTACAAGAAGCATCTTGCTGCCAGTCTTTTTGCAGATGTTCTGCGTAAGGGTCGCACTGATGCTGTCGCTGTAGGTACAGACAAGTCCGAGCAGGAGGCACAGACTGAGGATGTCGCTCAGAAGCCTGTTCAGCAGGAAGATAAGACAGAGGAGGATTCCAAGAAGGAAGAGAAGCAAATAGAAGAAGCCAAGGAAGAAACGACAAAGGCAGAGACCAAGGCGGTGGCTACTGCCAGCCTCTCTCCCATGCTTAAACAATTCTACGACCTCAAAGCCAAGCACCCGGATGCCATATTGCTGTTCCGCTGCGGTGATTTCTATGAGACATACTGCAATGATGCGGAAAAAGCTTCCAAAATACTTGGCATCACACTCACCAGGAGTAATCGCACCAAGGACATTGAGGGCAAGCCGCTCAGCATGGCAGGTTTTCCATACCATGCCCTTGACACCTACCTCCCCAAACTGATTCGGGCAGGCGAGCGTGTAGCCATCTGTGACCAGTTGGAGGCTCCTAAAAAAAAACAGGAATCCGCTGAAAACCAAGTGGTGGAAAGTGCCAGGCAAGAAGAAAGCAAATCATCTGGAAGACACCGCTAATGTTTAGACCGACATGTCAAAGAACAAAGAATACATAGAGAAGTATGCAGAGTATGCCATGGAGCAGATGCGCCGCTATGGCATACCTGCTTCTATTACCCTGGCACAAGGCATCTGCGAGAGCGCAAGCGGACAGAGTGAACTGTCTCGTAAGGGCAACAATCATTTCGGTATCAAGGCTACCTCCAGTTGGATTCAGAATGGAGGCAAGTACCTTGTCTATACCGACGACCGTCCTAATGAGAAGTTCTGTCAGTATGCTTCTGTGGGAGACTCCTACGAGCACCACTCCAAGTTTCTGAAAGAGAACAAGCGATACGCAGCCCTTTTCAAGCTCTCCCCTGACGACTACAAGGGATGGACTGCTGGTCTGCAGAAGGCAGGCTATGCTTCCAGCGGCAAGTATGCTTCCACGCTTCAAAGCATCATTGAGGCTAACGACTTGCAGAAATACGACCGCATGGTGATGCAGGAGATGCAGGCGCAAGGCAAGTCTTTCGGTGTTGCAGCCAACCCTCGTAGCAACGAAGGGCAGACAGTTCAAGCTGTTGAAACGGACTCAGAGAACAAACATTACTCTTATCCCTTGAAACGCAGTGAGTTTATGCTTGTCACCTCGCCTTTTGGAATGAGGAATGACCCAATGAATCCTGGTGCAAAGCAGATGCACAAGGGCATTGACATCCAAGCGAAGCATGACGAAGTCCTTGCTACAGAAGACAAAGGTAAAGTCATCAAGGTGAACAACAACACTGATGGAGGTGCCGGTCGTTATGTCACTGTGGAATACAGCAGACCGAATGGCAACAAGTACCAATGCACGTATATGCACCTTAGCCGCATCGATGTCAAGGTTGGCGATGAAGTGAATGCGGGACAAAAACTTGGCATGTCTGGGAATACTGGCACCCGGACAACGGGTGAGCACCTTCATTTCAGTGTCAAGAGTGTGTCATCGGATGGTACGAAAAGGGATATAGACCCAGCTGCCTATCTGGCGGAGATTTCTCAAAAAGGAGGAATTTCTCTCCAGACCCTGTATAACGGCAAGGATATTACAGCCCAGTATAAGGCACAAAATCCAATGGATGAAAACACTGTCAGAGAGGTTGCAAGCAATCCAGAGGACTGGATGAAGAAGCTGCTTTCTTCCGAAGACAGTGGCGTTAACATGCCTCTTGGAGACCCTGTGATAGAACTCATGATGACTATGTTCACCTCCCTCATGGCTCTTGCATTGCAGATTGACAACAAAAGTGAGGAGGAGAAGATGCAGAAGGCAACGGAAGCTGCCATCACCAAGTCCATCGACCTCACCTCTCTTCTTCCCTCTTATAGAATTTGTTCCATCACTCTACAGGGTAACAAGCCATTCCTTCAAGTGGACAATGGTAGCGTGCAGTTTTCCCGTGAGCTTACAAATGCAGAAATCGTTAAGATACAGCAGACCCTTGGCAACACAGCGTTAAGTCAAGAAGAAAAACGAAGAACCATTGCCACCATCATCAACTCCGCTGTTGTCTCTCACCAAATGTCTCAGAATTATGAGAATGGCATGGGTGCTCAGGCAGACAGACAAGAATCAGTTCAAATCAGATAATTCGTACAACAAAACAATTCTATTATGATCAAATGTAACGTAACAGTATGTGGCACCGTATCACGCCAGGCGCAGATTCGTGCCAACAAAGAAGGGAAACAATTCATCTCGTTCGGAGTGAAAGTCGTTATCCCTGCCAAATCAGGTATCAACAAGACGATTGAAATCAGTGTTGCCAAAGACACGGACAACCAAGGCGAAGCCGTCAATTATCCTGTTGGTTCACGCATCGAGGTGGCTGGTGTACTCCAGTTTCACAAGAAAGGGGACATCGTCTATTACAACCTCTCCGCTACAGGTGTGAACAACTTCAACGCCAGTAGTCAGGATGCTATCACTGGCAGCATGGAGTTCCGTGGTACCATCGGGAAACAGGTTGATGTGAAGACAGACAAGAAGGGCAATCCCTATACTCTGTTCTCAGCTTACAGCAGTGAGAAAGACGGTGATGCTTATGCCTACACATGGGTGCGTTTCATGCAGTTCGGTTCAGCAAAAGAAGAATGGGTACAGGCAAAAGCTGGCATCAATGCTAAGGGAGACCTGCAAATAGGAGTCTTCAATGACCGCATAGACCTGACTTGCCGTGTGACAGAACTCACACAGTGGGAGAAATCTACCAATCAGTCTAACTAAACGAAACTGATATGACAGAACAAAAGAAATACAAAACAGATGGAAAGACCAGTGAAGACAGGGCTCTCGATCTCTTTGCCGACATGATGATTGAACGCATCAAGTCGCTGAGCAGCAAAGATGGTTGGAAGAAGCCCTGGTTCACCGAGGGCTCGCTGTCATGGCCAAAGAACCTTTCTGGACGTGAATACAACGGCATGAACGCCTTGATGCTTATGATGCACTGCGAGAAGAATGGGTACAAGCTCCCGATTTTCTGTACTTTTGACCGTGTCGCCGGGCTCAACTTCACCAAGGACAAGCAAGGCAAGAGACAGCAGGCGAAAGGCAGTGGTGGTGAAGCTTTGCCACAGGTAAGCATTTTAAAAGGCGAGAAGAGTTTCCCTGTCTTTATCACGACATTCACTGTTGTGGACAAAGAGACCAAGGAAAGGGTGAAGTATGACGACTATAGACTGATGTCAGAGGAACAGAGACAGAAGTATAATGTATATCCAAAATTGCAGGTTTACAATGTCTTCAATGTTTCGCAGACCAATCTTCAGGAAGCACGTCCCGAGCTGTACAAGAAACTCGAGGAATCATGTAGGCAGTCAAAACCGATGGAAATGGGCGAAGACTTCTCATTCCAACCTGTGGATAAGATGATTAAAGAGAACGGGTGGATTTGTCCCATAAAGCCCATCTATGGCGACTCGGCATACTATTCCATCAGCAAGAATGAGATTGTTGTGCCAGAGAAGAAGCAGTTCAAGGATGGGGAATCATTCTACTCCAATCTCTTTCATGAAATGACCCATTCCACGGGAGCAGAGGGGCAGTTGAACCGTATCAAACCTACATCTTTCGGTTCTGAAGAGTATGCCCGGGAGGAACTGGTGGCTGAACTGACTGCTGCATTGACAGCACAGCGATACGGTATGACCAAGCATCTGAAGGGTGATTCCGCTGCCTATCTGAAATCCTGGCTTGACTCACTGAAAGAGTCTCCTCAGTTCATAAAGACCACGTTGATGGACGTGAAAAAAGCCAGTTCGATGCTCACACAGCACATTGACAAGATGGCGTTGGAGATTGAGAAGGAAGAATCCGTCAGGCAGGATAACGGAAATGGAAAAAGCTATCTGTCTGTAGAGGACGGAGACCATGCTGTCTTAGTCTATAATGGTTCCGCGGTGTACATCCAGCATCACGAGAAGGAGGACTCTGTGAAAGTCGCTGTCCCAACGGATAAAGGACTGGAGGTAAAGTTCACCCTTCCCTATGACCACACCAAAGACCTTGACCGAAACTTTCAGGAGGCTTTTGCTCAATACAAAAGTCAGACGGAACCTTCCGAAACGAAAGAGAAGGTCTATTATGCGTCCGTCGCTTATCTGCAATCTACCGATGACACCTCGGAATTGGACAAACTGAAAGAGCGTGGTGACTATGACGGACTGTTGAGACTTGCCAAGGATTACTATGACGGAAACGGCATGGATGAAGAGCAGACCTACAAGAAACCATGTCAAAACAGGGGCGATGACCTGCTGATTGAGGACAAGGACTTCGCCGTGGTGTATAATGGTAGCGTGGGAGGTACTTATGAAGTATTTGCCAAGTATTCAGAGCAGGATGTCCGTAATCATATAACGCGCTATGGCATCGGGCGTGCCAGTGAGGATGTGAGGGAGGTCGCAAGAGAAATGACCTATGAGGCATTTACGGCATTGGCTACACGTAAGCTCCCCATCTTGCACATGCCTAATGATTCTCTCCTCTATCTTCAGTACAACAAAGAGAAGGACAGCATAGATGTTGGAACCGTAACAAATATCGGATTAGCTGTTAAGCATTCATTTCCCTACGACCACGACCAATCCATGGACATGAACATTCAGGGAGTCCATGACCAACTCCAGGATATGAAGGAATATCAGCAAGAAGAGCATGTAGCTAAATCAGCCTTTCATCGGTAAAGTTTTACATGTCAACGAACAATTATCAGCCGCAAGATGTGTTGTCTTGCGGCTGATTATGTTATTTCAGGTTCTTTACGACACCCATAAAGAGCAATTCATCATATTCGCCTGTTATTGCAAACGCAAATGGTCTGTCTAACCTCATTGTCAGAGGTTGCAGCATTTCATCTGGCGGCGGACATCCCAAGTCGCATTCTGCTATGGTCAGAGCGGCTGCTTCAGTACCTTCTTCCTCCACGTTGATGACGCACTGCTGCTTTATCTGACTGATATGCGCAGGTTCGTCTGTTATCTTTGGGAAGCAATCATCCTTGTCAAACATGTTTCCAAGTCCCAACTCACGCAGAACATCTTCAAATGATAGCGTGTTATCGAATCGGAAGCGTGGCATGTAAAAATCCACTTCGCAAATGTCGGTCTCATCATCCACCCAATCAGCCGTTTCCATAATGCTCTCAATGCCTATTCCCTCTTTTGGCAGCACCAAGACCATGTTATGTGCATGATTCCGATAAGGCAGACGAATGACCTGATATTTTTCTGTCTCAGCGTATTCTGCCTCTTCAATGTTCTGATACATCATCTCAACGTCTGTCTCTGAGCCATCTTCGTTATAGAATGTGTCCGTTTCAGTATAGTCAGGGTCGAACAGAGATTCCCATTTCCCATTCATGTAGATGGCATCAAGTACAAGCATCAAGGCATCCTGATCGATTTCTGTGTCGAGAGACTTTATCATCTGGTGGGTGTTGTCAGATACCCATTTGTCTATGTTCTGTTTCACATGCTCCTTCTGAGCAAAGTTGGCATGATGAGCCTCTGCATCATAACCATGTTCAAGTACGTCAATATAATCCTCATGAATGGTGCCCATTGACTTGTTGTACCAGATACTTGATGCGTGCTCCAGCCTAAAGTTCTCATCATAGGTGGGTTCCAGATTGCTATTAAACCCAAGGATAAGTTGATTAACCCTTTCATAGATAGGGCTATCATAATCCATTCCTTCCTGAAGCATTTCAAGCATACGGCATAAACCAACGGGCGAGAAGACAATGTTACCATCCGTCTTTGCCAATAGTTCTCTTGCAATGATTGCTGCAAAATCTGAGTTTGACGGAGCTGCAATGTCACCCATCAACCTCATAGGTTCACTGGGAGGTACAGGCATACCTTGTAAGAATACCTCTTCTTGCTTTTGGGGTATTTCTGGACAAATTGGCTCGATGTCAAATGCTTGACGCAGTTCCGCTTCACTCATCAAACCATCTACAACAACAGGTTTCCCTTCCTGTTCCCGTTGGTTAATGGATTCCATCAGGTAACGCAGCTCAGACTCGCATTTGGGACAAGTACCGGGGCAATCGCCCTTGTGGGTACACTCTTCTATTTCAAAAGGAATCTCGTTTGCATCTGCTATGCGCTTGCGAAGATTCTTCAGTGCTTGACAAATTCTTTTTCCAGTTTCCATGTCTAATGATTTCTTATTATGTAGGTAAATCTATCAATGTCCCGAACTCCCATCTTTTTCAGGATGGCAATGCTATGCTCTACATCAGCCTCGGTATTGAACGATGGTATCAACGGTACTCTGACTGTTATCTTCGCCTTGCTACCAAGGAGGTGACGGAGATTGATGATGACCTGTGCGTTATCCTTCCCAGTATATGCCCTATAGATTTCGGGATTCATGTCTTTGATGTCCACTATCCATTGGTCAACAATTCCTTCTAATACTTCCACAAATACTTTTGGAACGTTAAGCGAGGTTTCGATGGTAATTTTCCAATCATGCCCTTTATCCCTGCATATCTTATGAAAGTGCAGTATCTCTTTGCATGAAATCAATGGCTCACCACCACCGAATGTCACTCCGCCTCCAGTCGCACGGAAATAGAGATCATCCTGCTTCACATGATTGTACAGTTCTTCGGGAGTATATCTCTTCCATACCCCATTTGGAGATAGAGCCTTAGGATTCAGGCAATACTGACATCGTAAAGGGCATCCGTGGAATGCCACAAGTGTTGTCACACCTTCGCCATCCACGCCGATTCGATGCCTGCTAAGTCCTATGAGAACAGATGATTTCACTTGCTTACTTTCTTTCCTTTTACTGTGAAACGCCAAAGTTTTTTGTGAGAGTCATCTTTACCAACAGCTATGCGGAGTGTAGGTTCGTCAAGTTCTATTATTCGTTTCTCTGGAATAACTACAGGGTTTGGGGCAGTTTCCTTAAATGCGCAAACTGCTTCTTCCCACATTTCATTGACGCATTTCACAGGACCGTCAAAGACATTGCCATAATTGTCTTCAACTGTTCTTATGAGGATGCCACCACCAAATTTCTGTTTCTCATTACTTTCAAAAGTCAAGTCAACGCCATAATCATGTATGTACCAACAACCAGCATTAGCATTTCTTGGGTAGGTAACGGTCGATTTTTTGTTTATTCTAAGATCATCATAATTAGCACCATAGAAGTAAAACTCAATCTCGTTTATGAAATACTTGTTGCCCTTACTTTTGATGCAATAGTTACCCATAAAGAACTTTGCCAAATTTGGGAACAAGGCATCAAGTTCAGATTCATTCAATGACTTGTTGACTTCAATGAGTCTTTTCATTAATTCTTTCATTGCTGTAATATGTATTTTATTTTTTTTCTAAAAGTTTTCTCTGAGTATGTCATCTTTCTCTTACTGATAATGAGGACAATCCTTGTTGTCTTCAAGACCGGCTAATGGTATTTGTACACCCTTGCAAAGATTCTTCTGATAGTTTTCCTTGATCGTCCATGTCAGACAATTCAATGCACCTCCATGTTCCTCAATGAACTCACGCATCTGCACCTGATAGATATGGCCTTTGTATTCAGGGAATAACTCCTTGTATTGCTTCAAGGCTTCTGCGTCCGTGATGGTATTGCCTATGCCAGGGATTATGATGAAGTCTTGCGTCTGTAGGCAGTTGATATAAGCCCAGCTCAAATCGTCATATTCACTAAGCTCCAGTTCGATAACATCAAAATGTTCACTGAGAGCATCGTACATCTGTTCTGCAATTTTCTCGTCATACAATTCAAGGTTAACCAAGACTTTGGGTCGTCCCAACGTATTGTAGCCAACGTATCTAACGATACCATCTGTATGTCCGAAAGTGTCTTCCTTGTCCCAAGGGAGCCATACAATAATCAGATTGGGTTCAAGAAATGCGTTTTTGAAAAGCTTTTCTATCTGCTTTTTACAGAGTTGTGGATTCTCTGCTAACACCTTTTCGGTCATAACGACGAATGCAGTCTCCTCGTGCTCCTTATTTCCTTTACAGAACACCAAGTTGCCTCCATCAAGAATGATAGGTATGTTTACAATTTTGTATTTCTGTGCAAAAGGGCTGTTCTTGATAACCTTATCAACGTCAGTAATGTATTTCTTTTTGTCTTGCAGATAATCCGGATTGAAGATGAACCTCACGAACACATCTTCATCCGCCTGTGCAGGCATGAAATCTCTGACCCAATAGTCTTTTGTATGACAGACCATTCCCACAGCTTTGTGATATGACCTCATTACGCCATGCAATTGTTCTTTTAACTCTGGGTAGTGCCTGAAGAGAAGACTTGAGAAAACCGCCAAACTCTTTTCTTTTTCTGTAATTATCATATTGTTTTTTTGAATGAAACATGATGATTTGTCGACTAATCACGGTACAAAGGTACATCATTTTGCCTCTCAAAAACAAGAATCTTTCGTTTAATCGGGTTAAGCTTTTTTGAGCATTTATTTACTGATTATCAATATATTATATTATGTTTTTATTGTATTTTATTGTTACTTTTTAGAGCATTGGGAGTCAGATGGTTGAGAGATTTAAGACTCATCTGTTTAAATCAAAGTTTGCCTCAAATAAAAATTTCACCAGACCTGACCTTTCTGACCAAATCTTCTTTGGGAAACTCTGGATTGTACCATTTATATGACACGTTTCTACCATGCTCCATGTCGAACTTATTTATAATATCTTTCATATCCTCGGGCATTTTGTTTATGCCAAATTCATATAAAGAAGCAGGTATCTGGTGGTAGTAGGCTCCTGCTATGGCACCCGTAATCGCCCCCATCGTATCAGCATCACCTCCAAGAGAGATACAGAGTCGCAAGGCATCTTCATAGTCTTTGCTATCAAGGAATGCAATGATAGACTCTGGCACTGTGCCTTGACAGCTACCATCAAAACTGTATGTTGGACGAATATCGTCACAGGTTCTATTCATGTCATAATCGAATGTCGATGCTATGTATCGGCGTATTTCTTCCTTGGTGTGTCCTGTACGTGCCAAGAAGATTGCCGCCGCAGTTGCCTGAGCACCTTTTATTCCTTCCGGATGGTTGTGGGTAACCTCTGCGGATTTCTTTGCGACCTTCAAGGTCTCTTCCAATGTAGAGAAGGCAAAGCCAACAGCAGCAACTCGCATAGCAGCTCCATTGCCCCAGGATTTATAGGGCTTCGGATTGTCAGAGTGCAACCACTCAGAGAACATATTGCCGTAGGCTCCCATGGGATGAGGGTATTTGCGTCCCCATGCCTGCATACGATCAACCAGCCCTTTCTTCGTCAGCTTTTTGTCGTTCAGAATCCAGTCTGCTACCGCTACGGTCATGATGGTATCATCCGTATAGTCCATTCTGCTGTCCTGAAGAACGATGTCCGTGCTCTTGTGTGGACTGAGCTCATAGATGCTACCTACAATGTCTCCAAGAACTGCGCTTATCAGCAGCGGATTATAGCAGTTCATTGATACATTGCGTGGTTCATTAACCTTTATCCGTGTATTGGTATAGTCGATGCTTTCATACCATTGTCGGAAGGTATCTGGAGTTTCTCCATATCCCCAATGACAGAAACGGTTGAAAAGAATCGCCTTCATTGAGATAGGAACTCCATCGTTAGCATGGAAATCCCCAAGACCATGCTGAATGTAACATGTCGTTTCACTGTAAAGACCATTCTCATTGCCAAAATGAAAATAAACCCATGCTTTCTCATACATGTGTCCTACGTGTGCCCCATAATCCTCTGTAACATTTTTGCCATAATAGAAGCAATGCTTCAAGTAAGGCTCCAAAAGGATGTCGTAGAACTTCTGAGGCAGGTATATGTTGCTTACGGGAACCGCCTTTCTGAAAAGAGGGGCAATCTCCTCGTCCTTGAAACCTGCGATGCCGCATCCGATACGTGTAACGAGAAACTTCATATCTGGATTTCTCGAAGCAAAATTTATAAATTGATTAACGTATGGTCTGATGGTTTCAACACCTCCCTGCATGGTCGGTATGGCATAGGACTGGCCAGTGAGTCCTACGCCTACTCCCCACTCGGCTCCGAATTTCTTGTGAGCAGCTCTTGCTGCACCGCCCATGTGATGACCGGCAAGATTACTTCCGAAGACGAAAATCTCACCCTTTTCAAGGACATCTATTCTCTCTGAGGCAATATTGGGGTTCTCTGTTCTGTTTTTATTCATGTTTGTTAGGCTTTAATATATTGACAAGTTTGTCGAATCCATTGTCTTTTTTGAGGTTCCCTCTTGTTATCTTCTGAGACATCCCTTTATGTCCCTTGGTAATCAAGCGACCTTCTTCTTCCAGTTTATTCCACACTTCCTCACCAAAGGTTTCCTTCCAGAGGGACTCAGAGCGAAGAATGAGAAAAGTCTTGTCTGTTTTCGTAGCAAGATACTTTGCCAACAGGTTGGTGAATATCGTCGAAGGCAAATGCTTTAGACCTGCTGAGTACCTGAACTTCTCGGAGTGATAGCCGATGAGCTGAAAGAACGCAATGTCATGGTAGATAGGATGATATATCTCTGATGAAGGACTTCCGTATGCCTCCATTGCAACTTGCTCAAAAGCCTTTTGCCAGTAATAATCACCTTGAACTCTCGAACATTCATATCCGTCATAAATGCCTTCTCCCTGAAAGGTCAATGCGTTTCTCATTAAGTTCAGCAACTGCTCTTTTTGGGCTGGTATCATTGCCATACACTGAGTTTTGTTGACCTTCTCCACATATCCAGGATTCAACGTCAGAATGACAACCTTGGCATCGAGAAGGTTACCTGAGAATGGCATGGGAGGTACACCCACAACATACTTATACTTTGATTCAACCTTATTGTTGAAATCGTGAATGAATGAGTCATCGCCAGGGTATATGCGCTCATCCTCTACCTTGTCAGACCATAGAGTAAGCCCATAAAGATTTTCTGCAAGCATTGCCCATCCATTTTTCAAGTGCAGGTTGTACTTGTCCACTTCAATGTTACGGAGTGTTTCCTGAGAGGTTGAGATATACTTGATAAAGTCACGTTTTAATGTTGGCGAATGTGCATAGCGTGAGGCTATCTCATTGTAGTCATAATGTACATCATCGAAATGACACACCACCTTATCATCATTGACACACTCCTCCCAATAGCGATAGAGTATCTCTTCTGTCAGTAACTGAAATAATTTCTTAAAGCTGTTGCTTTCTGCTAACTCTATCGTAAAGATGTAGTTTTCGTCAATGCGCAGTAGTTCGATATAGGAAGCTATACTCTGCTTTGCCGTATTCTCATAGCTCTGATAAGCAGGGTGTTCCATGTGTCGCTCTATGTCTTCCAAAAAATCAGGCAATAGATTTGCTCCACGCTTTAGCCGATAAGCTAATTGTGCAATTTTTGTCCAAGGATCAGTCTCGGAGTATTCATGCGCACAGCCGTCTATGTAAGAGCGTACCGAATGAGGTAAACTCAAATCTGAAGTTCGGATAACTGTAATTGATTTCATAACCATATAGTATTAAAAGTCAAAAGGATATTTTCTCCAGTCCTTGGATGCACTCGCCTTGGCAAATGCATCTTCGTCGAAAGAATACACATAGAGGGTACGTTGAGAAGCAACTTCATCCATGTCATCAGGAAGCATAGTATTGCATACGCGATTATCTTCCTGTTCTTTTTTTGATAGAAAGCCAGAAGCCTCCATCTTACGCATGAAGTTGCGCCGGTCGTACTGCTTCTCATGTATCAGTTCGTAGATACGCTGCAGTTCGTCCATCTTAAACTCATTGTCCAATAGTTTGAAGGCGATGGGCGACACTCTCAGTTTCTCCTGTAGTTTCTTTCTCGCCATACTGATAATCTCAGCATGATCAAAGGCTAAAGGTGGGAGGTGATTCCACTCATGCCATTGCGCCTTGTTTGCATCGTCACCAGCCAATACCTTGAAGTCATTTTTACTCACTAAGGCAAAGAATGCAACCGTCAGCACCCTTTCACGAGGGTCACGATTGACACCGCTGAATACATGGAACTGCTCCAGATAGACATCTTTTATATTTGTCTCTTCGCAAAGTTCTCGTTTGGCTCCCTCCTCTACCGTTTCGTCCATGCGGAGGAAACCTCCTGGCAAAGCCCAGCTACCTTTATATGGTTCCAGACCTCGCTCTATGAGGAGAATATTTATGCTTGACCCATCAAAGCCAAATATTACACTGTCTGTAGTGACAGCAGGATGAGGATATTTATATGTGTACATACTACATGGTTTTTCAATTACTGGTGCAAAGATACTGCGTTATTTTGACGCAATCAGATATTTTGGCGTAAAAATGACGCGATAAGCGAAAATTTTGATTATTCCGAGTTTTTTGAGCATAAATGGCGAAGAATTATCCGCTATCTTCTGTAATGTTGTCACCATAAAAGCAAAGGTGCCTACTCATCACGAGCAAGCACCCAGTTATGATGAAAAAAAGTTATTAGTGCCTTGATTATTCATGGAACAGGCATTGTCAGTTAATATGTACACATGTATAAGTGTGTACATGTATTCATTAACACACTACTGAACGCCTGCTTCAAGCATAGGACTACTTGTACAAAATCACGATTGTGAATCGGTTGGCTTCATTCGCGTCGTACTTGTCTATACCACCATAATTCTTAATTTGTATCTGGGAGTCTTTTATACCACGTTCCACGAGAGACTTGGCAATATAGTTGGCACGTCGTTGGCCGAGTTCCTGGTTTCCTGACTGAGTACCTGTAGCACTGTCTGCTGCACCTGATATTGACACTTTCAGATTCTCATCCTTTGCGATACGCGCAATCTCATCGAGATTGACCATTTGAGAATCGTCAACAAGTTTGACCGAGTTGATTTGAAAGAAGAAATACACAGGTGTTCCCAAACCTATTCTTATCTGGTTAGTGTGAACATTTTCATCTGTCAACCCCTCATTCTTGCCATTGCCATCCGCTTTCCAATCCTCAGAGTCCATGTTGCTGTCCTGTAAGTTTGAAGAGCCAGACATGGAGAGACGGGCACGGAGAGAATTGAGACCGCTGTAGCTGTTTTTCGGATAGATGGTTTTGACATCATCTTCTCCAGCCAGTCGTTTTTGAAGACGGGCATTCTCCATTTTCATCTGGTCGATATAGTCTCTCAGATATACATTCTCCTCAATATAGGGAGCAGCGTCAATGACACGCTTCCATCCTGTCTTGCCGATGGTAAAGGACAGGCCTGCTGAGACAGTAAGCATGTGGTCTCCGAATTTTGTTGAGGTGCCGATGTCATCAAAGTTCTTGGCTGTTGTCATTCCGCTTATCCCAGCAACGAGATGAAGACGGTCATTGAGGCGGTATCGTGCCTCGATACCATATGAAAAGGCGAACGGATGGCTGCCACTTGAACCTCCTTTGCAAGTACATGAGCCCGACCAGTCAGAGTTGTGTATCATACCAACTCCCAGATATGGTATCACATCCCAAAGAGGTATTCCACTCTCGTTACAGCGTATGCCGGATGTCAGGTTATACATGAAGTCAGCGTGAATGAACTGGTATTTCATGCTTTTGAACTCAGCATTCTTGAATGACAGTCCTTGGAATCCTATACGTCCACCGATTGCGGGTGTGAACCACTTGCCGAGTCCCACCTGCAATGCAGGCTTCACTCTGTCGAACACATCCCCACAACCGATGGGCGACCCAAGAAAAGCAGAAGTCCCGCCCTTTACTTCAATGAACCAATTTCTACCCCAGTTGGCTGCTTCGCTTACATTCTTGAGATATGTAGGATTGCCAGACAAGAGCATAGGCTCCTGACTGAACGATTTCTGATGAATGATACTGTCCTCATACTGGTGGACAGGTTCTGCCTTTATCGTCATTGCTGCAAGGCAGAACATAGACATGATAAGAATTTTCTTTCTCATTTTGTGTTATGGATTTAATTATTAATACGAGGTGTAAACAAACGAGCTGATGTCACATTTTCTTTTTTCTGCTGACAGAAGGCTTGCACATCTTACGAGCCATGGCCAGGCATCGGCGTGCCCACTCACGGTCATCTTCATCGGGACGTTGTCCCCAGCCGGAACTGGGACCACCTCCACCGCCACCATGAGTCTGAGCGATGGTTGTAGCATCATCGATGAAGCCACATACCAGATTGAGCGCAACCTTTACGACATGGTTTCCTTCCTCTGCCAGCTGCATGAGCAATGTGCCATCGAAGTCGAGCTTGACATCATCAGGCAGTTTGGGGAAACGCGAAGTGAACTCCTGTGCCATCGTATCAAGGATGACACCATTCAGATGATAGCTCATATTGTGAGCCCATGAAAGTTCAGACCTGTTGGCTTTCTCTTCCAGTTCACTTGCCTGCTGCTCTATCTCCGCCTTATCCTTGCGGAGAGTGTCAAGCAACTGGTTAGTCTCATCGAGTTTCTTCTCTTTGTCTGCCAGTTTCGTCTCAACCAAAGCCTTCTGCTGCTCCAGGTGCTGAATCTTACGGGCAATCCCAGCACTGATGCTATCGCTGTTGGCTTGCAGTTCACGTAACGGTCGGAGCTCATCCTCCAGCCTTTCCTTCTCTGCCTTCAGATTCTCTATCATAGAGGTGAAGGACTTCTGTTTTTTCTGGGCAATAGCCAGTTCGACGTTGAGGTCTTTCAGAGCCCTTCGGGTGTTATCCATCTGAGCTTCGAGTGTCACACATTCGTTGGCGAGCCATCGCCGGTACTCTTCCGTCGAGCGGTGCCTGGCACCTGTCTCTGTTATCGACACCCCTCTTGTAAGCCCCCATTTCTCGTTCACCTTGGCCAGCTCATCATGCAGGGCAAGCATGTAGTTCTTGAAATCAACACGATTTTGCCCATGGAAGATTTTCTTAAATGCGAACTTCTTTTCCTCGTCAATAGGAAGAAGCGCACAATGCACATGAGGGTTTTTCTCGTCACAGTGGACAATGAACGATATGATGTTTTCTTCACCATATTTGTCAGCCACGAAACGATAGATGTCCTTTGCCCATTCCTCTATCTCTGGCATTCTGCGGATGTGCTCATTGCCCTTCTTACTCTCGAAATCCACCTCTTGGTTGCCAAAGGCTAACTCACGCATACGTTCTGTGGAACCACCGAAGATGAAGTTTACCACTGTTCGATAGCGTGGTTCATCCAGTCCCTCGTTGGGATCCTTGATGCCACGTGAGGCAAGATTTTCTGCCATACGTCTTGTCAGCTGACGGCTCTTGTCTATTGGGGTCACGATGCCACCCCTCTGGATCTCGAAGTTGAGATGTTCGCGGCTTCTGTCGTAGTTTCCCTCACGCATAGCCTGCTCCCATCCCTTGTCCGTCCATGCCCTCAGCTCCTCGTTGCTTGACTGTGCAAGCCCCTTGGAGGTCTTGATGTCCATGACTTGTTTTCCTGCTTTACTCATATTCAAATGTTATTATGATACCATCTTCAAAGCCTTTTTCAGTCGGCTAAACAACGTCTCAGAGACGAGCATTTCTGACCCAGCTTGCTGTTTATCTGGTCAGCCCTCCCGACAACGTTAGGAGGTCGGGGTATTAGGCTTCCCGAGACTGAAAAAAAGTGGCACGTGCAAGCACGCTGCCTATCGTTGCTTAACTCCATTCAGCGAAGTGCCAACGGAGCGTCTGAAACGCTTTGGCGAGATAGTTATTAGAAAGGGTGATTCAATGGTCATTGTTTTCAGCAGAAGAAGAGACTGAAGGGGTTTGGGTCGGTGGCTGCTTATGTCCCCTAATTGAGGGGCATGGAGGATTATCGTAATAGGTGGATTCAACACCTGAGCTGTAATGCTCAAAGATGCAGTCCATGAGGATTACCTCACCCTTTGAATACTCCGATGCCACTTCTGCCATATAACTTGGCTTGCTGTTGGTGCGTAATGCAGCAGCCATGATGCCAAGTGTAGCAATCACTTTGTGCCAGTCCCAGACATGGTCTTTGCCGAACAGGAGACCGACCGAATCAGATAACTCTTCAGGCAATTGTTTGTGTGCATCGAGGACATGAAGCATCGATACTGCCAGGCCGTCGAATATGACAGTCTGCTCATTAAGCACGTGTCTTGCAGGTATTCCGCCATTCCCTTCTTTCTTCGCCATGTCCAACTTCAAGGCATAATACCGGTTGTAAGATTCTGCCACTTCCTTTGCTCTTGTCCTGCCTTTGAGATAGCGCACAAACTGCATGGCACAGAAGTCGAGAATATCGTCTGGTGTCTCAACAAAGAGAGACAGACGCTGTGAGAGGTTGACCGAGAAGATGAAGCTCTTGGAGTAAGGCTTGGTTGAAATATGTCCGAGGTTTGCCAGCCCTGCGATAAATTGCCGGACAGTGGCACGCTGCCATTTCCATTGGCGTGAAAGTTCTGAGATGGTGGCAACGAACTGGCCAGGCAGCAACTGCAACGCACCTTCGGCTTCAGGTGTGACGTATGCACCTGCGGATGCTCTGGACAACAGGTCGCAATAGGCTTCGAGCTTGCTGTAACGTTCCTCCGATTTGGGTTTGAGAAACTCCAGCAATGAACGATCCACACTTTGTGGAGTCTCTCCATCAGAAGATACATGTTTTGATGATTGGTTCATTTGAGTCATTCTTTAATTTGATATGGTATTTACCAGAGCAAGTGTTGTCTAATCTCTGCCACAAACAAGTGGCATTTAATAGTAGTTTTTGAATATCTGTTCCAACCGTTCGTCATGCTTTTTGAGCGGTTCTGAATCATTGTAAAGCGCAAGCACTTTTTCAGATGGGTAAAAGACCGCTGCCATACTGAGTGTGAAGAACAGATGAAAGACACTGTTCATATACGGAATGGCATAGCAGACCATTGTCACAAATACAGTGAAGAACCAAAGCCGCTTCCTCTCATGCAACAGTCTCAGTGCGCTAACCATAATCTTTCTGGATATAAGAATGAGAGTAATGAAACTGGAGAGAGCCACAGCTATATTCGGATCTGTCATACAGCAGCACCAGTTGATGAAGATGAGAAGGAACGTAACCATGCTGACATAGAAAAGCTTGCTGTTACGGAGTGAGACCATCTTCCACATGAATGTTTTCATGAACTTGTATTCCTTCTTGTATAGACAGAAGAATACCACCAAGAGCAGGAAAGGGAAGATGAAACGAATGATGGTAAGAGTCAGTGTCATATTTAATCGTAATTTTATTTGAGGATTATTTTGAGGCAGATTCCAATGACTCCAGTCGTGCAGCAATGTATCTGTTCAACTGGATGTTATAACTGGGAGACATCTGGTCAATCTCTGGGTCTTTTGAAAGCTTTTCATCTGCCTCAATCAGTAGACGAAGATACAGATCGACATTAGAGCCATGGTCAGTCTGAGCGTGGATGTCCTCCTTCTCAGTTTTTAGTAGAGAGCCGACAGGCTGCATTGTATCGGGGTCAATATCATCGGGCAACTGATAGGCATTCTGGATGCTTCGCATGACCAACAGACAGAAGAACACAATCAGGCACAGTATGGATTTTGCCATAAGGTTCAAGTCAAACACCATCATGACCAGCACAGCCAGTGCTATGATGGTAATGTAGAAGGCATATACCTTTTTCTTAGTATTCATAATCGTCGAGTTCAAGTTTGATTATTCCAAAAGATGCTTTTTCGATAATGTATTCAACATCACGCAATGTGAGGGCATTCCTCTTGATACGTACAGATGCGGACGGGTCTTTCCTGCACAGGGCTGCCACTCCTTGGTTCAAGTCATATTCACTTATATTCCATGTGCGTGATTTGATGAAAGAGTAATGCTCTCTGTAACTTTGAAGAGTGATAGCCTTGTAGAACAGGGTTTTCAACACACCATCCTGAGGTATTCTCATCTCTATAAGCCTTTCCGTGTCTATGACCTTTATCCATGTCCTGTTTTGATGTATGATGTCAGCAATGAGATAAAACGTTCTTTTCTCCATCAAAGACCGCAGTTGAAGTCGTTCATGATTTGAACATGTTCACGTTTCACCTTGAAGGTTCCACGCTTCTCGTGAAGACGTAGGTCTTCAAAGAGGTCGGCTGACATCACCTCAATGGAGTTGTATATCGTGACATTGAGCTGGTGGACAAGTCCGTCAACATGTGTCTTGCAGTTAATCTTGAACATCCGTTCCGTGACGGGAAAGCAGTAGGCGCAGCTCTCATGGCCGAAGACCGTATCAACTGGTGGCTCCAGATGATAGAGGATGGCAAGATCAGCATTCATTTCCAACATTTCCAGGACATTCTCCATAGACTGAGGCTTGGGAACGTCATACAGAAGAATGGCATAATCCTCATAGGAAGTGACCTTGCTGAGGAAAACATTATCTATGAGATCTGGCAGGATTACTGGTCCTGATGTTTTGAATTTGTAGATGGCTTCCTGTAACATTTTCGAGGTTGATTAGAGAGTTGATATGTATAAACGCATGAGCTGTGTTGGCAATTTATCGGACAGTTCCTTGTCTAAAAGATGTTTGCTGTCAAGCCTTGAAACGATCGCCTGGAAGTCCTTCGCAATATCTATCATGGCTTGCGACTGCTCGGGAGTAAGCATTGCCACGCCAAAGGAATCCATCGACAGGTACGGCTGGAGCATCATCCATAAATAGGCATTGGCTTGCGGAGCATCTTTTATCTTACCTCTTTTTAGTACCTCGTGGCAGATCTTTGCATTGAGAATCAATCGGCGGTTGGTTCTCATGGACATATAAACCAGTGCTTCCTCTGAGGAAATTATTTTCTTGGAGGCATTTGAATATATGCTTGTACAGATGTCGGTTGTCTGGTTAGTAATGCCAGTCATATTCATTGAGGAACATTTATCAAGATGCGCAAGAAAAGAGCGGAAGTGTCTGTCCTCATTGGCTATGTAATTGAGGAAGTCCTTTTTTGAATGGATTCCCATCCTGTTCACCTCCGAAAGGTACTTGGAGTAGTCTGCAAGTATCTCACGTACATCTTTATTATAGATTTGACTCTTATCCAAGCTGGAATAGAAATTACGAGCAGCCTGTTTTAAGGAATCATGTCCACTCTCTTCGGCATATTTAGATGTGTGTAATTTCACGTATGCCACATCGCTCAAAGTGCATTTATCAGCCAATCTTAACAGTGCCGTGCGGATGGAGTCCTTGTTTTCCGCAAACACCATTGATAAGCCGGCATGAGCTGTGAACGCAGGGTCTTTCTCGATGTAATGAAAGACTGTATCTGACAACTCTTGCCACTGGTTAATGTAAGCAGCCATTTGTTCAGAATTGACTACTTGTTGTTCCTGTATGGAATGAAAGAAGCTATTATATTTCCTCAAAGCGTCATCAGAAGACTCAAAATCATATTGAGTTCCAGTAGAACACGAAGAGGAAATGAATAAGGTGCATAAAAAAAGCAAGTGAAAGATTAAACTCTTATGAGTCTTTTTTCTTTCACTTGCTTTACTTTCTTTCATTTTGCTTTTGAGACCTGAAGCGGAAGGGTTGCAAAGGCAACGCTGATAATGGGAACAGTGTGGTATCATCCTATATTTCATTGGCATTTATGTGTTAAATTCGAGTGCAAAGATACGGATATTTTTCCATACTAAAATGAAAATAATGCCACTTTAAATTATTTTGTAATTCATACTCTATAAAGTATGATAAATTACGAACCATTGAAAGCATTAAACAAGGTTAAATAATCAAGAAAGATTAATTATATTGCCTCAGTATGATTATTATTATGAATATAATTTGTAACTTTGCACGCAAAATAGAATGATGCGTATGACCAAACCTCACTACCACAAACGGCTGGCTGTAAGGTTAGGTTGTATCTAACCATCATAATATCAGATAAATACCTTTTTACAATGGCAAAAATTGGCTACATCATGGCTATCTCCCAGTACGACAGACTGGAGGAAGACCGAAAGTGGATGAACGACTATGGTTGCATCCGTATCGTTGAAGAAAGTGACGAGAACGAACGCAACAGACCGCTTTGGAAACAACTGATGGTTGCCCTGCAAAGGGGCGATGAACTTGTCATATCCAAGTTTTCCAATGCCTTGCGTGGCAGTCGGGAACTGGCAACGTTCCTGGAATTTTGCCGAGTCAAGGTCATCCGTATTGTCAGCATCCATGACCAGATTGATTCAAGGAACGAGCTGTTTCCAGAAACAAGGCCGTCCGATGTATTGGAAATGATGGGTGCTTTACCGGAAGAGGTTCTTGCCCTGCGTAAGTCTGCGGAGCATGTAGTCAATTTACAGGAGAAGATGATAGTGTCACTACCTCCCGTCTCGTCAGCTAAGATGCAGAAGCTCGACAGAGAAAAGACTGTCATCAACCTGTATGTTGCAGGTCATCCCATAGATGAAGTATGGAGGGCCAGCGGTTTCAGAAGCCGAAGCTCTGTGTTTCGCATACTGAACAAGCATGGCATCAAGCTGAACCGTGGCAATCATTCAGGGCCAATCAAGAGAAAGGGCATATCCGACAATCCACAAGACAAAGAATAAATAGCATGAAAAAGATACTGTTCCTACATGGTTTCTTTGCTACTGGCAGTTGTCCGATGGCGAGAGCACTGAGGGAGGCCTTTGATGGGCAAGCCATCGTGCTGACTCCCGATCTGCCTCTCCATCCCAAGGAAGCACTGAAATACATACGCATGCTTATCGACAAGGAGAAGCCTGACCTGCTCATAGGCAACAGTTGCGGGGCTTTCCTTGCACAGATGCTTTCTCCTGTCGTTGGCATCCCTGCCCTACTTGGCAATCCTCATTTCAAGATGACGGACTTCCTGAGAGAACGCATTGGCGAACATAAGTACAAGGCTCCGCGCACGGACGGTAATCAGAAAATCGTCATCGATGAATCACTCATCCATGAGTTTGAGCAACTCGAAGCTACACAGTTTGACTGCTGTAATCCGTATTACAAGGATCAGGTGTGGGGACTCTTTGGTGAGCAAGACACTCTGGCTCATTTTGAAACATTGTTCTTGCAGCACTATAACAACAGCTATCACTTCCCTGGCGGACATACGCCCACAGAACAGGAAGTCAAGACTTGGTATGCCCCGTTGGCACAGAAGATGCTCATGGAGTATTCAGTTAAAGAAGAAAGGTTTTTCCGTCATTTTAAGGGAGGAATGTACAAGTATATCCATTCCGCATATGACAGCGAGACTCAGGAGCGCATGGTGGTATATCAAGCACTATATGGCGAGGAAGCATACTGGGTTCATCCCGAGAAGATGTTTTTCGAGCAAATAACAAGAGACGGAAGGACATTTAACCGATTCACAGAAATAGACAGATAAAGATGGAAACATTCAAAGACGTTATATCAAGCGACCAACTTGTCTTGGTCGATTTCTTCGCCACATGGTGTCAGCCATGCAAGATGATGCACCCCATTCTGGAGCAGGTAAAGAGTGTATTGGGCGACCGCATCCGAATCATCAAGGTGGATGTAGATAAGTACGGAGTAACAGCAAGCCAATACCGCATTCA
>ENA-OPVK01000407-OPVK01000407.1-human-gut-metagenome-genome-assembly--contig:-NODE-407-length-31819-cov-3.193427_pt1 | contig 31819 bp, 29 predicted proteins | sample MGYA00241495_ERZ501982 | MGnify/ENA primary metagenome ERZ501982 (study PRJEB25962, sample SAMEA2042002) | human gut metagenome | biome: human gut; feature: human-associated habitat; material: faeces...
CGGCGGTTCCCCAATGTCTTTCATGTCTTTTGTTAATTTTTCACAATTCAATTTACGTTATATTGAGTTACACAATTATCTGATATTCTATCTACAATGTCATATCTATTTTAACACATTTTTCTATATAGTGGATAGCGTTTCCATAATTTTACAAGGAGATGAACCATAGATAGATTCCCACCGGACAGAGGTACCGCACGAATTTTAATGCTGGAATGAAGGCTGCAATATCCACGAAAACCGGGCAGAACAACAGATTGATCAATACCAGCAGGAACATGTGGGATGTAAAACTGGTCAGATTTTGTATCCATTTTCCAACGATCCATATCCACACGATGCAGACTGCCAGTAACAATAGCATGGCACTGATCTCCCGAAGCAGTCCACAGCCCTCCCCGGAACAAAGTAACAGCACCACACCCGTCAGCGCTGGCACAGTTCCCGCTGCGAGAAGTCCCAGCATCTGAAATTCTTCGCCGAATGGCGCCGGAAGTGCCAGATATGGTTTTCCACTGCCTGCTTCAAAGCGTCGTCCATATTCCACAAATAAGTTCAAAAATAGAAACAATGCCACAAGTCCGTGAAGTGGAAATACCTGTTTTTCTTTCTCTGTCGTCTCCACCGCCTCCGTCTGCTCCACATCGACCTGAAAAACTTCGTTTCCTTTGAGATATTTTTCATTATTGGCAAGCAGAACATCACATGCTGCTTTTGCATCATCTCCAAACAGCTGCTCTGTCCTTGCGCTCAGCATCTGTGCTCCATACACCTCAAACAGCGCCGCATAAAATGTCTCACGCGCTACCTCGCCCTTCGTGGTAAGCGGTGTACAGAGATACGACACACTGTTTTTTAACTTTTCATGCTCAAATTTCTTTTCAAAATTGTTGGAAAAATAAAAACCACATTCCAGTTTTCCTGCAATGACATCCTCCTGCAACGCCTCTTTACTGTCGTACATCACAAAGGAAAAAAGACTTTCACGCTGTGTCAGATGTTCCAGCACTTCTTTTCCATGCGCTCCGTCTGTTTCCACAATTCCAACGGTCACATTGTCAGACTGCGGCATGGAGATCTGTCCGGCAAACCAGACCACAAAGAGCATAGATACTAATAACAACAGACTTGTCCCACGTTTCAGCCACGCTTTCAACTGTAAAAAATACCAATGAAAAAATGCTGATCTTCCAACCCCTCCGATGGTCAGGCATCCGCCTTTTTTATGTTCCCTCCGTTCTGCGTTTCCAAAATTTTCTGCCGCTTTTGCCCATAGCACGCTGGCTGCAAAAAGCACAGCTAACATGAGGATCAGCTGCCTTGTCTCCTGCCCTTTGATTCCGAAAAACAATAATTTCAGATAATAGCTGTCCCAAAAGGTCAGTGGAAAAAAGGTTCCGATTTTTCCAAAAAGTTCCGGCAGATATGCAGTAGGGATCACAACACCGGAAGCCATGATCTGAAAAACATTGACCGCAAGCAGCACGATCGTTCCTCTGGTGCTCTCTCCCGAAATCGTATAGATCAGTTGAAAATACGCTGCAATCACCGCTGCAAGAAGCAGTGTTCCAGGCAGCACCTCCCGGTCAAACCACAAAAAAGACAGATGATACTTCCCTGATACCAGACAGCCCACAGCATACACCAAAACTCCCACAAGCCACAGCGGAACGGTCATAAGAAGCACTTTGATCAATGCATTTTTTCCTTCGCCGATACCGTAAATTCTGATTTTTTCCTCCACAGCACGGCTCTGCTTCTGATACAGATAACCGTAATTGACACCCACCATCAGAAGGAGAAGCAGTACAGCCGCAGAAAAATAGTATTGACAGAGGTCTGCTTTTCCAAGCGAAGAATACACATTTTTCTGGAAAACCGAAGTGCGGTCGAATGCCTCGTAAATATAAAGCCCGGATATCACATCCCCGATCTGATTCCTTGAGATCTCCGTCTGATAAATCTGCGCAGTATCGTAGGCAGCATAGACACCAGCCTCCGCCGTCCGTAGCAGAGAGACACCGTCTGTCACAAGTTCACCGAACACTCTCGTGTTTAACGGAGCATTTTCCGGGAAATAAATGGTTGCCGGTGTATTTTTCCCGGAATCCACATCCTCGTAAAACTGTTCCGGCAGTGAGAGCACCGCATCTAATGTGCCTTTTTCCAGCGATGCCATCGCTTTATCCTGATTCAGGTACTGAAAGTGGCAGACACTTTTCACGCTGTCCATCGCAGAGATAAACTGTGCCACCATCTTCGTCTGTGCCTCATCCTCAGGGATCACAACGCCAATCTCCGCCGTTTGGAACACACCTGCATCCTTCATAACGAGACTGACCGCAAGCACTCCGCCTGCGATCAGTAATAACATTACTATAAACTTTACCATGCTTTTTCTCGCCGCTATCAGGCTTTTTTTACCCTCAAGTGACAGATATCGAAGAAAAAATCTCATGAATTAAAATCCACCTAACATTGCTGCAAAGATTTCATGAAGAAGATCCTGCCATTCCTCTTCCGTTGCATTTCCAAGGTCAAAGGTATCGCCGGAAACTTCCTCAAACTGGGCACCTTTTTTCCATGTGATACTACCGCTCACATCTTCAGAGGCACTTCCGAGATCATCAATGGTAATGACCATGCTGTTCTTATCGACTGCAAGATTTCCTGCAAAATTATAAGATTCTTCATCATATTTTGCTTCCATTGTGATATCTCCGCTGTCACTGTCATACGTGAACTTTACGGTATCGTTTTCCTCGGCGATCATCGTGATTGTCTCGACACTACCCTCGTTACTTCCCTGAACCTCGACCACTTTCTCATCATCTGCAAGGAGGATCATGTTCTGCATTCTCGTGTCACCGCCGAGGAACTGGACTTCAAAGGAAACATCATTTTCCGGTATAATATCAATCGCTGCATACTGACCTTTGTATAAGTAGAATACAAGTGTCGTGCTGTCGTTAAACTCTTCCACTGCCTCTCTCATAGACGCGACAAAATCTGCTGCGGTCAGATCAAGTGCATCCATCAGCTCCTGATAATCTTCCCCGTAAAGTGTCTCAAGTCCATCGATCACATGATTCACATTTTCTTTGGTCACAACCGTCTGATATCCCTTACAACTGCGCTCTGTTCCGTCGATGGTAAAGTCTTTTGCGTCCACTTTGGAAAATTCCAGCGTATTGTATTCATCCGCGTAAACTTTTAACATTTTCTTGCGGAACTCATCTGAATTCTGGTTATCATAAGCAGCCTTAAGCGTCGCATCCACTGCATCGAGCGTATCCTGGTCTACCATTTCCAGCAGATATCCACTCTTTTCATTTCTGTAATCATAGGTAAACAGGCGTTCACTGATTGTCGGGACTTCCACCTGCACACTGTCCGCACCAATGTCTGCTAAAAAATCAATCGATGGTGCACCGGAAATATTGAGATTTCCTTTTATCTGCTTCTGCTCATTCGAACTGCGCCCCTCCATGGAAATATCGCCCTCGTTCATGGAAAGATCCATTTTGAGTGTATACTCATCCGAATACAGGGAAACACAGTCTTTTAATGTCTCTCCCAAACTTCCCATGTCACTCACAGTCTTTGCACCTGCAAGCAATACCTTTTTTGATGGGCTTAAAAAAGCTCCTGTTTTGACCGCTGCAAATACGCCAACGCCGCCCGCGACAACCACTGCTGCCACCACGCCCGCAATGATGGAGATTTTGTTTCCTTTCTTTTTTGGTGCTTCCGGTGTTGGTGTTTCCATCTGGTTTGCCGGTGTCACAGTATTCTCCACCGGATTTTGTGTTTCAAATTGTTCGTTCATAACGAATCCTCCCTTGTTTTTCTCTGTTTCCTTAGTATTTGTACTTGATTGTCATTCTGACATGCCTGCAAACTTTTGCAAAATATCTTCTGCATCTAATTCCTGCACTTTGCCCTCATCCATAAAAAGGCATCTGTCCGCATTGCGTATCTCGCTCTCATCATGCGTCGTCATAAGGATGATTCCATTTTTCTGCTGATAGGTTTTCATCCACTGGTGAATGCTCTCTTTATAATAAAGGTCAAGAGCTGTCGTCGGCTCATCCATCAGTAAAAATGGCGGGTTCTCCACAAGTGCACACGCAATGCTCAAACGCCGTTTCATACCACCGGAAAGTTTGCTTACCTCTGTTTGCAACAAATCCTCCAGTTGAAACTGTGCGACCAGCTCTTTTGTGTTGGCGTTGTGGCTGCCCCAGAGTTTCAGATTATCCTGCACCGTCAGTTCTTCCATCAACGGATTTTCCTGCGGCACATAACCGCAAAACCGACGAAATGTACTGCTTTTGTAGGCTGCTTTTTTTCCAAAATAGCATAGTTCACCGCCATCCGGCTTTAAAATGCCCGCCATGATCTGCATTAAGGTAGATTTGCCGCAGCCGTTTTTCCCTGCGATCGCAACGCACTCCCCCGGCTTAACCTGAAAGGTGATATCGGACAGTACTTTCTTTTTTCCATAACTTTTTCGAATCTGTGTTACCTCTATCATGTTATCTCAATTCTTCTTAATCTGCTTTTCATTGTCTTTTTGTGATTTTTCAGTACTTCACAATTACGATTCGTAACTGTTCAGTTCCACTTTCTTTACGATCAGAATTTTTTCCCCTCTGCACAGATTCTCATCCGTCCGGTGATTATCCCGCAGAATATCTTCCACCGTTGTGTGATTCTCCTTTGCGATACTCCAAAGCGAATCCCCATCTTTTGCAATGTAACCGACCAGTCCCGGACGCTTCTGTAACTGCTCCATATCCAGAGCCTCCTCACGCATATCAGTAATATTATCTATCTGTTCCTGCTCAAATGCAAGCAAATCTAATCCGATCACCGCTTTTATTTCCACATGATCCTGATCGAGCATGACCGCGGACAACTGGCTGATCCTGCAATCAAGCTCTGTCTGCAGTTTATTTTTCCGCTCCAAAGCCTCCAACTCTTCCGGCTTATTGCGCTCTGTCCGCGCCGTCTGCTGTGGGATTTCAATGAGCTGTTCAAATGGATAAATCTCTCTGGCAGAACCGATTGGCATCTGATCGTCGGTCGTGATATAAAGCAGTTCTGTGACCAGAATCCCCTCTGCACGCACGCCCTGTTCGGTCAATTCCGTGCTCTCTAAATGAACCGTTCCCTCACAGGAACAAATCTGTAAAATCTTCTCCTGACTTTCCGCTAACTCCATCTGCTCGGTCAGGCGGCACTGGCTGTCATTTTTCACAGAAATATGATGTAAAGTCACGCCTGTGCAGACCGGAATGATCTCCTTTTTCAGAGAATAAACGTCCTCTAACATGGAAATCTCCTGTTCTTTCCACACCCGGATATCCAGATTCATCACAAGTTCCAGGACCAGAACGCGCTCCTCACCGTCGTAGTCCGGCTTTACCTCAAGTTCCATGGAAGCCGGTCTTGCCTTCACTTTATAAATAATATCTGCCTCCGTTCCTGCGTCACATTCCACACCGCAGTCCAATGGAATCACCGTCTCATACCACTGCACGCGGTCTGTTTCCTCTTCCTCCTGATACAAAACGGAGATGAGCACTTCGCCACTCAGTTTTACACCGTCCTGCCCCATTTTTGTATCCAGATTGCGGATTTCTAAGCTTTTCCATAAAATTTCCTGCACATTTGGTTTGCTTGACGGCAGTGTGATCTCGCTTTTCTGGCGGCACTGATCGCGCTTCATACATAAAAGCTGTAAGATATTTGTGTTCCGATAACGTTTTTCACATCCGTCATCCGCCTCTATCCCAACACAGAGTTCATCCTCTTTTTCCTGCGGTTCTTCTGTCTTTAACAAAATGACTGCCCGCACGCTGATTTTTCTGGAATGGATGACTCCGATCGTGAGATCCTCAATCTCTCCGGATGCCTGTATCACATCATATTCCTGTACACCGTCCATGTTGAGTTTTTCCTGAAACGGTATCTCTCCTTTCAGACAGCTTATTTTTCCATTTTCCTGATCGCTGCGGTACAATACCCTGAAAACAAGGCGTCCCTTTAACCACGCTGCGCCTGCTGCCGCCTTCACCTCATCAAAATGAAGTTCTCCCTTTTCTTTTAACACTTTCACAATATCCGGCCGGTAGTCCGGCACGTTGTAATCGTCATCTAATGTAATCTGGCTCTGTGCACTGGCAAATGTCGTGCAACTATGTAATTTTATTTTATTTAACTGCAAAAAAATTCCCCCGATCCGAAATCCTTTTTTTCATTGTATTCGAATAGAGAGAATTTTATACACGCTTTTATCACTATTTGCTCACAAAATAGCCATCTGCACACTTTCTTAGCAGAGTTTCATGCGAATATCTTTTGTAATAATATCATTGTAACTAAAGGATAATAACTGAGGTTGATTGTCATCACGCTCATCATTTACCAATATCGTGAAAACACTTGGATATGCATGCTGGATCACGCCCTGCTGGATATCAACCTTATTACGCCCACGGTCAAGCTGGATCATAACTTTACTGCCACACTGCTGGTGTACGGATGCACGTACCTTACTGATGTCTGCCTGTTGCATTTTTCTACCTCCTTATTTCACGCTTTACTTTAGCACTGTAATAAAATTTTGTCAAACGGATTTGCGTGTTTTGTACAAAATTCATGAATATTTGCAATTTTTCTCTATTTTTGAATGTTTTTTCATACAAATCTACTCAAACACTACATTCTCATCCCGCAGCTCCACTTTCACCACAATATATGGATAACTTGGGCTCTTACTGATGGTTTCCCCCTTGCGCGGACCAATCAGTTCCGTATCAAAAATGATCGCATTCGATGTCAGATACAGATTGCGGATACAGATACTATACCCTCCGGTCTCCTGTTCTCCGTAGCCTCTTACTATGTATAAAAATTCGCTGTCTTTGTACGTCATTTTAAAATCTGCAGCCTTTTTCTCCTCAATATCATTTTGCAGTTCCTCCGGTATGTCTGCCTCTGCGGCGATCGTGTAATCAAGATCACTGATTTTTGTCCGGTTCGTCTGTTCCACACTGCATCCGGCAAAAAGAAGTGCTGCAAAAAAAAGCGTCGTAAAAAGAACCTCCGTTTTCCAAAAAACATACCTGCTTTTTTTCCTTTTCGTCTGCATACCCGCCTCCAGTTCCGTGCCCTGCGGCACAGCATTTTTGCTCTTATAGTTACTGTTCACCCGTACCTCATTCCAGTAACCTCTTATACCATTGTATGCCGGCATACCTTTCTATATTCCTAATTTATGAGTTGTTTTTCTCTTCCCCAACCCTTATAATGAGATGAGGCTGATATTTCAACACAACACAGATCATCGTATTTTTATAAAACATTTTATTAAGTAGAAAGGAATTTTCCTTATGATAAGATTAATCCTTGCATTACTCTTTGCAATTCTCTACCTCATCATCGGAATCCCGGTGCTCGGCGTGGAATGGATCATTGCAAAATTCAACAAACAGGCTGCCGACTTAGGCCAGCTTCGCATGGTGCAGTGGGCATTCCGTGTGATTTTATTTATCTGTGGAACGAAAGTGACCGTCATCGGTGAAGAAAATGTCCCGAAAGATCAGGCGGTCTTATACATCGGAAACCACAGAAGCTATTTCGATATTATCATCACCTATGCACGCTGCCCGCGTCTCACCGGCTACATTGCGAAAAAGGATATGGAAAAAGTGCCGTTGCTGCGCACCTGGATGCGGCGTCTGCACTGTCTGTTTATCGACCGTGAGAATGTAAAAGAAGCGTTAAAAACGATCCTTGCCGGAATCGACAATGTAAAGAATGGAATTTCCATGTGTATCTTCCCGGAAGGCACGAGAAATAAAACGGACGATCTGATGCTCCCATTCAAAGAGGGAAGTTTCAAGATTGCGGAAAAGAGTGGCTGTCCGATTATCCCGATGGCGATCACGAACTCCGCAGATGTGTTGGAGGCTCATATGCCTCGTGTCAAAAAAGCACATGTAATTGTAGAATACGGAAAACCAATTTATCCGAACGAGCTGGATAAGGAACAGAAGAAAAAAATCGGAGCTTACTGTCAGGATGTGATTGCTGAGATGTTAGAGAAAAATAAAGTTATGATTTAAACTATATTTCTTTAATATAAAATAACCAACCTAAATATATAGGTTGGTTATTTTATGAAAAGAATCACATTCTAGGATGTGGCTCTAATATCCTTCGTTTTTTTATTCTACTTATTTCTTTTTATACATTCGTTTTTCATCTGTCCGTCCACAAAGATAATCTAAAGATACTTGATAGTAATCTGACAACTTAATCAAATGTCTAATTGGCATTTCATTTGCACCTCGTTCATATCTAGCATACATTGTTTGTGACGTTCCCAAATATTCAGCAATTTCTTGCTGTGTTTTATCTGCATCTTCTCTTAAATTTCTAATTCTAATTATATAATCCACTTTTCATCCCATCAGACGCTTTATTTGTCTAGGATTCTAGCATAGTACAAATATTTACTATTGATTTTAGTAAATATTTGTACTATCATTAACAAAAGATAAATTTATGGAGGACACAGTCTATGGAAAGAAATGCGTTATTATTATATTTAAAAAATATTCGCGACTTAGAATTTGCACAAATAAAAATCCAACAACGAATTAATGAATACAATAGCAGCTTTTCAAAAAAAATAGATTCTCTTTGCCAAACTGATTATGCAACCTTACCAGAAAAGCCTTCTAAACATACTAATGGACCTTTTCTAATATTACTTGGAATAGGATTGGAATTATTATGTGTATATATGACATTAATTGAAAAAAGTGGACATCCCTATCGCATAGATTCCAATAAAATAGGATTTCACTATCTATCAATGTATGAAAGTTCACCCGGATTTGCTTCATTCTTATTTCTAAGCATGACTGCTATATCCATCTTTCTAATTCATCTCGGAGCAAATAAAATCAAATCAGCCAAAGATGAATTAAAAGAATATGAACAACTTCTCCCTGCATGTATCGAGCATAATAAAAATGAAGATATTCGTTTAGAAAAAAATCAACAACTAATAAATGAAATATTAATAAAAAAAGATGATTATGAAAAATATATGAAAGGACAATACGTTACTGTATCTAACTTATTAAACGATTACTATAATATGAATTTGTTACCTAATCCCTATCGCAATTTAGCCTCAGTATATTACATATATGACTATATGTCTTCTTCTCAGGAATCCCTCCAAGATACATTTGTGCATGAACATATGGAAAATGGTATTCAACGCATAATATCTAAATTGGATTATATTATCGAGCAAAATGAGCAAATCATTTTTTCAAATCGTATTCTTGAGTCACAAAATGAATCTATTAAACAACAAAACTGTAATATGCTCTCTTCTCTAGAAAATATCGAAAATAATAGCGTGCTCTGTGCACAATATGCAGAATTAGCAGCCAACTACACAAAAGCAAATGCATACTTCAGCTTAGCTAGCTATTTACAAAATATTTAAGGTTACTCCTGTACATACCAAATTTTGTCTATACATGACCACTAATATACATTAAATTATAACAATAAAAAGTCCACTATCAATTTAAAGCGATAATGGACTTTTTATATATACATAATATATTAAATTCTACTTCTACAATCCTATTACAACATTCTCAAAACAGCTCACTTCGTCAATTCCTTCACAATCTCCGGGAATCCCATAAAATGTGACGCTTTCACAAGCACTGTATCTCCGCTCTTCACCTCTTTCACAAGGTCTTTGATCAGGTCTGCTTTGTCCTCATAATGATGGACTTCTGTCGCACTGCTATTTGCACGCACTGCTTTAGTGATCTCCTGTGAGAGTGTTCCCACACAGTAAAGTGCGTCAATTCCCTTTCCTGCAAAATGTTCTCCCACCATATAGTGAAGCTGTTTTTCCTCTGCGCCAAGCTCGCCCATATCTCCGAGTACCGCGATTTTTCTGCCCGGTGCGTTGGACAATACATCGATGGATGCTTTCATGGAAACCGGATTTGCATTGTAGCAGTCGTCGATGATCGTAATGCCATTTTTGTGGATCAGATTACTTCTGCCGCCGATCGTCTGCACTGATTCAATCCCGCGCTTCATCTCGTCACAGGTCAGTCCTAATTCTCTTGCCACGCTCACCGCTGCCAGCGCATTGTATACATTGTGTTCTCCGGCGATTGGAATCGTGACTTCCATCGTCACTTCCCCGCCTGTCTCTTTCGACGGATAATGGATCGCTGCTTTTGTTCCGGTCAGGTCAACTGCCTCTACATTCGTTGCGTAAACCGTTTTCTCGGCAAGCGTCTTAGTTCCTTCCTCTGTTTCAGCCACTTTGGCAGCCTTTTCGATACCATAGAACACTGCCGGTTTTCCATTGACAACTTTCTTATCGCAGAGCTTGTCGTCATCGCCGTTTAATACCGCAATTCCATCCGGTGTCAGATGCGCAAAACTCTCTGTCTTTGCCTTTAAGATTCCATCTCTTGTGATGAGATTTTCCAGATGGCAGAGTCCGATGTTCGTGATCACGCATATGTCCGGGTTTGCCATTGTGGATAACCGGTCCATCTCACCAAACTCGGAAATTCCCATCTCAAGCACAGCCACCTGATGTTCCTCCCGGATTTTAAAAATCGTGAGCGGAAGTCCGATCTCGTTATTCAAGTTTCCCTCTGTTTTTAACACATTATATTTCTGTGCCAGGACAGATGCGATCATCTCTTTAGTGCTCGTTTTTCCAACGCTTCCTGTGATTCCGACCACTTTAATATCCAGACCTCTGCGGTAATCTGCTGCGATCTTCTTCATCGCGTCTAAGGTGTTTTCCACGAGAATGTATGGACCTGCCGGATCCTCTAATTTTTCTTCGGAAAACACTGCCAGTGCTCCTTTTTCAAAAACAGATGGGATGAAACTGTGTCCGTCCACCTTTTCTCCACGTACCGGGATAAATAAGTAATCTTTTTCCACAAGGCGGCTGTCGATCACTGCTCCTTGGATCTCACGCGTTTTATCCGCTTCATTTCCTATGTAAGTACCGCCGCAGGCTGCTGCGATATGCTCTAAGGTCATATTTTTCATATCATGCTCCTGTTATTATAGAACAAACTGCCACCGGTTCTGCAAAACTGGTGGCGATATGTCATTCATCATTATTTCTCATATTTTTTTAAGGAAATCTCAATCAGCTTCTCACATAACTGATTAAAGTTGATTCCCAGAACGCCTGCCTCCTGTGGAAGAAGGCTTGTCGGTGTCATGCCGGGAAGTGTGTTTGCTTCCAGACAGTAAATTTCGTTATTCTTATTTAATAAGAAATCCGAGCGGGAGTAAGTATCCAGTCCTAACACCTCTGCCACGCGCTCTGCGTAATGCTGCATCCGCTTTGTGATCTCTTCCGGTAATTCTGCCGGACAGGTCTCCACTGCACTGCCTGCTTTGTACTTATTCTTATAATCATAGAATCCCTGAATCGGTGCGATCTCAATGATTGGAAGTGCCTTATAGTCAATAACACCGACTGAAAATTCACGTCCCTCTACATACTCTTCGATAATGAGGTTATCCTCCCATTTGAATGCCTCATCCAAAGCACTCTTGAATTCATCTTCCGTGCGCACGATCGTAACACCAATACTGGAACCTCCACAGCATGGTTTTACAACACATGGCAGCTTTAAGCCAAGTTCTTTTGCGGAATCTTTGCGGTTCTCTTTCTTCATGGAAATGCCCTGTGGTGTCGGGATTCCACCAGCGATAAATAACTGTTTTGCCATTCCCTTATCCATTGCAAGCGCACTGCTCAAATAGCCGGTTCCGGTATATTTGATTCCAAACAGGTCAAATGCTGCCTGAATCTTACCATTCTCGCCGTTTTCTCCGTGTAATGCCATGAAAACAATATCCGCCATACGGCACATATTAATGACGTTTGGTCCGAAGAAACAATCAGACTGATCTTTTCTTGACGCTTTTACCTTTGCAAGATCCGGTGCTATCTCCGGGATATCTTTTACCTGCACGCTGACTTCCTCTGTGCGGTCAAAAATTCCGGTCAGATTTTCCTCTTTGTCACTGTATCCCATAAAAACATCCAGTAAAATAACGTTATGTCCATTCTCACGAAGTGCTTTGGATACCATATCCCCCGTCTTGAAAGACACATCTCTCTCTGTACTTAAACCACCTGCTAAAACAACAATATTCATGGTGTAATCTCCTCTATTCTGATTTTATTTTGGATTTTGCTCCAACTTTTTAACATTATATGTCTGCCTATCAAATCTTTATTATAGTAACCCTTTTTCCAACTCATGACAAGATAAAAAAGAATAGTCTCACCGGAACATCCGGTAAGACTATTCTAAAAACTCTCCCCTTGTGTAGTAATACTTTCTCCTCCCTTGTTATTCTGAGCCGAACTACAGACTCTTTTTCCATCTAAAAATCCACACGGCAATTCTGTGCCTTACACAGAACTCTTTTGTAAAAAATCTTTTGTTATTACGATCTGCAAATCATTTCCTGATCATCTGTTCCTGCTCATCTAAGAGAATCAATAAACACAAAAAAATCTGTCTTGCCAGTAAGTCCTTTTTTCCGATCAGACTGCCATACTGAAAGATGTCATTTCTGGTATCCGTAAGCTCCCCCCTGTCAATCGCATAGAGAATCTCATATAGGATTTCCATGCGCTTTTCATCTAACATACCGCCGCACATTAACGTTTTTCCGAATACCGGATTTTTCTGTACAATTCTTAAAATATCAAAAAATTTTTTCTCCATCTCTCTCAAAGTTACTACACATGAAGTAATTTCATTATACGCTATTGATATCTGCTGTACAATTCGCTTTTTCCGTACATTTTCTTGATTTTGCAGAAAAAACGATGCAGCATATCCGACTCGTGTATCAGCATTTTGCAGTAGTTTCATGCTGAACCTAAAAAGAGGAGAGCTTTTCGCTCTCCTCTGATATCACTTTTAATATTCCGGCTCAATCAATCCGTAAGTATTGCCTTTTCTCTTATAAACAACATTGACATCCTCTGTCTCTGCGTTGATGAATACATAGAAATCATGTCCTAATAATTCCATCTCTACACAAGCATCTTCCGGATACATTGGTTTCATATCAAACTTCTTGGTTCTGATGATCTTAATCTCTTCATCATCCTCTGACTTCTCATCCAGAAAATCCTGTTTGAAAACTGCTGCTGCATTCTGCTGCTTTGTTACAAGTTTTGTTCTATACTTTTTAAGCTGACGTTCAATGACTTCCTCTACCAGATCAATGGATACATACATATCACTGCTTACCTGTTCGGAACGGATATAACTTCCCTTCATAGGAATCGTAACTTCAACTTTCTGGCGTTCCTTCTCTACGCTCAATGTTACATTCACTTCCGTGTCCGGAGTAAAATACTTCTCAAGCTTATTCAGCTTGTCCTCCACTGCGGCTTTCAGTCCTTCTGTCAATTCGATGTTTCTTCCTGTGATCTTAATTCTCATGATGTCCAACCCCTTTGTCGCTTATTTGATATAATGATCCAATCCAGGCTATGTCAGATAGCTTTCTGAATGCTTATTTATATCATGACTTTATTATAGCATGTTTTTATACATTATCAACATTTTTTTGTCTTAAACCGAAAACTTTTTATATATTTTATATAATTTCTGAAAATTTCAGAATCTCAGAACGGACTTTACGCCAGCGACAGCGCAAAATAACCGTCTGCAAGCAGTCTTTCCTGCCTGTCCTGGTCATCAGAAGAAAGCACCATGATACCCTTTCTGTCATATACCAGACGTTCTGTTTTTGTCTGCGCCATAAGTTCCGGCAGAAGTTCCTCAAACTGTTCTTCACCCAGTGTCGTTTCGATAATGTGCAGCGTCCCATTCTCCGGGCAGTACATTAGAATATCAGCGTCCTCTGCACTCTCGTCTCTGGAAATATCATCGCTCCATACTACCTTCACCGTTCTTCCGCCACAGAAACAGTTAAAATCCATCGCAAAACGGATTGCCGCCTCATCCCATGCAATAAAACCATCTCTCATCAATTTCTGTTCCCGGATTTTTTGATATTCTGCCGCAGTGATCTCCTCCACAGAATAACTGTTTAATTCCGCTGCAGAAAGTTCCGGCACATCCTGTTTTTCCAGTAAACGCTCCGATGGATACGCCTCTGTGAACCCAACCTTACGGTAATAGCCGACAAGCTCTTTTTCCGCCGGGACTAACACCAACGGCATATTAAAAATCTCTTCTGCCTTCTTTAAGATTTTCCCTGCATAACCTCTGCCACGGTATTCCGGGAGCGTTGCCACTGAATATACATACTTCGCCGGCTTCCACTCCTCACCATCCCTGATATTGATATCTAAAAAGCTTGCCATGGAAACCGCATGCCCATCCTGGCAGATGAGCAGAATATTATCCTCTGTCATCCGTTTGTCCAGATAAAAATCTACCAGTTCCGCCTCGTCACCAAAACAGGTCTCCCATATTTTGTGGATTTCTTCCCTGTTTCTGTCCTTATCTGCAAAAATGACATCACTTGAGATTGCCACGTATTTTTTCAGCAGGATTTCCGGATAATAGGACATCTTAGCCTTGCGCAGTCCCGGATCTCCTGTATCTTCCTCGCGGTTTACATAAGTATAATCTTCACACGCATGTAAAACAAACTGCTGGTTGATCATCGGATATGCACCCTGCATATCCGGAAATGCTTTTTCGAAGTGTACAACATACGTGTCACTGTTTAATGGTTCCCCGATAGAAAATGCAACAATCTGCCCTGCCTTCCGGATGATTCCACCGACAAGCCCGAGTTCTTTTCTATAGTCAAATGCCTCATGAAGCACTGACATCTCAAGTTCCATCTCTTCATTCCATTTCTCTGCCCTCATTTTGATCCACGTGTAAGTCATATTGCGGCATTCTTCTATATTGGAATCATTCAGTTCCTCATAGCACCAGTCATCCTCATCCTGAAATCTCGCGATATGATTTCTCTTGCCATGCATCTTTTTTCCCGCAAGCGTTGCTAATTTTTCTCTGGAATAAATGTAATCATAATCGTTCCGGTCTCCCTGGATCAAAAACTGTTCCGGATACCATGTAAGCATCTGCTCCCGATCCGCTTCGCTCAATGGGCTCATAATAAGTGGGCGTTTTTCTTCCTCACAGATCGTGCACAGTTCATCGATCACTTTTCTGCGGTCACCTGCCCCGATCGGATAGGAATACATCACCACTCCCTCCTCCTCAAAACGAATGACTGCACACCCATATTTTTCTGCAACTTCAACATGATACACTTTCCGCCAGACAAAATTATTGGCAAACGTGTACTCGCATGCATTTCTGTCATCCTCCTGAAATCTGGCATCCATCCATGCCTTATCATCTAATGTAATTTCGTGAAACTCTATTTTTGACATCTTAATTCCTTTCGCTATATACTAACATTATTATTCCATTTTTAAGACGATTTATTGTACTATTTCATGCCGTGAATTGCAACCGTCATAGCATGTTGTAAAGAGAAGAAAATAAGAACATGGCATCCTCGCGGAGCGTTTTTATTACATAGGAAGTAATTTCCTATGTAATAAAAAAAGCTGACCGCTTTTTTACGATCAGCTTCTGTTCATTTCTAGTTTGTCATTAAAAACTTGATGATTCTCTCTGTATCTTCCGGCTCGTAAGCTACAACTTCAAGTTCCGGGATCTCTACATCAGATTTTAATAAGCTTGTCAGAGAAACATACTGGCAAAGTTTTGATTTGAGGTTTAATCTGTCTCCCTCACCTGTGATCAATTCTACTTTTCCGGCACAGGAATCAATTACTTTAAAAAATCCGTCGACATCTTTGATATTCTTGATTTTCATATTTTTTCATCCTTTCTTCTTTGGAACTCTATACCTGCTTCTTATTAAATCGCAAAAAAAGAAATCTGTAAATACTTTTCTTCAAAAAAAATGTTTTTCATAAAACTTACTTCTCCTGCTATTGTTCCATTGCTGCCCGGATGATATTTTCCGCTTCCTTTGCTTCTACTTTGGTAAGCTGAGGTGTATCTTTTAAAACATAATCCATGCCGAGGTTGTCGTACTTAACTTTACCCATAGAATGATACGGAAGAACTTCCAGCTTTTCCACGTTGTGCAGTGTCTTTAAAAACATTCCAAGTTCCGTCAGCTCTTTTTCATCAAATGTAATACCCGGTACAACGACATGACGAATCCAGACTGGCTTTCCGATCGAATCAAGATACTTTGCAAACGCAAGAATATTGCTGTTCGGCTGCCCAGTGAGTTTCTGATGTTCCTCATCGTTGATATGCTTAATATCAAGCATGACAATATCTGTCACGGACATGAGCTGTTCTATCTTTTCCATTCTGTCTGATGCCATGTTTTCACTTATTCCAGTGAGGCTGATCTCTCTCTCACTGATCTGATCTGTTCCTGTATGTTTCTTTGGAAACATAATTCCGGATGTATCCAGACAGGTGTGAATACCCTTTTCCTTTGCCTTCGTAAAAAGCTCCGTCAGAAAATCAAGTTGTAACATGGGTTCTCCACCCGTTGCCGTGATCCCCCCGGTCTGATAGAAAGAACGGTTGCGCTCGAAACGGTCTATGATCTCATCCGCTGTCATTTCTTCCCCATCCTCTATCTTCCATGTATCGGGATTATGGCAATACTGGCAGCGCATCGGGCAGCCCTGAAAAAAAACGACAAACCGCACGCCCGGACCGTCCACTGTGCCAAATGTTTCTAACGAGTGAATTTTTCCCATGTTGATCTCCTTTTTCTATGAATAACGCTCACACGCGCCATTCGCAAAACGCACCTGTTGCACTACATCCGTTCGTGGAAGGTACGTGCGATCACTTCATCCTGCTGTTCTTTTGTCAGTTTGATAAAGTTGACCGCATATCCTGATACACGGATGGTAAGCTGTGGATACAGTTCCGGATGTTTCTGTGCATCCAATAATGTGTCACGATTTAAAACGTTTACGTTCAAGTGATGTCCGCCTTTGGTAACGTAGCCATCTAACATTGCAACAAGATTGTTCTCCTGTGCTGCCTCATCTTTGCCCAGTGCATCCGGTACAATGGTAAATGTGTTGGAAATTCCATCCTGTGAATCCATAAATGGAAGTTTAGCGACAGATGCCAGGGATGCAACCGCACCATGGGTATCACGTCCATGCATCGGGTTTGCACCCGGAGCAAATGCTACACCTTTCTTTCTTCCATCCGGTGTTGCTCCTGTATTTTTTCCATAGGAAACATTGGATGTAATGGTCAAAATCGATGTTGTCTGGATACCGCCACGGTAAGTATGGTTTCCTTTTACATATCCGATAAAGGTGTGGAGCACCTGTTTTGCGATCTCATCGACACGATCGTCGTCATTTCCATATTTCGGGAAATCTCCCTCAATCTCAAAGTCAACGGTCACACCATTCTCATCACGGATTGGTTTTACTTTTGCATATTTGATCGCAGAAAGGGAGTCTGCTACTACAGAAAATCCTGCAATACCGGTTGCAAACCATCTTCTCACATTTTTGTCATGTAATGCCATCTCTAATTTTTCGTAGCAGTATTTATCATGCATGTAGTGAATGATATTTAATGCGTTCACATACACTCCTGCTAACCATTTCATCATATCTTTGTATTTATCCCATACTTCATCGTAATCTAAGTATTCAGATGTGATCGGACGGTATTTCGGTCCGACCTGTTTTCCTGTCATCTCATCGACACCGCCATTGATCGCATAAAGCAGGCATTTTGCGAGGTTTGCTCTCGCACCGAAGAACTGCATTTCCTTACCGATTCTCATAGAAGATACACAGCATGCGATTCCATAATCATCACCATGGACAACACGCATAATATCATCATTCTCATATTGGATCGCAGAGTGTTTGATGGATGTCTCGGCACAGAATTTTTTGAAGTTTTCCGGCAGTTTTACAGACCAGAGTACGGTCATGTTTGGTTCCGGTGCTGCTCCGATGTTGTTCAAGGTGTTTAAGTAACGGTAAGACATTTTTGTAACCATATGTCTTCCATCCACGCCGATTCCACCGATGGACTCTGTCACCCAGGTAGGATCGCCGGCAAAAATCGTGTTGTATTCCGGTGTACGCGCAAATTTTACAAGACGAAGTTTCATCACGAATTGGTCGATAATCTCCTGGATCTCTTTTTCAGTAAATGTTCCCTCTGCGAGATCACGCTCTGCATAAATATCTAAGAAAGTGGAGGTACGTCCTAAGGACATTGCCGCACCGTTCTGCTCTTTTACTGCTGCAAGATATGCAAAATAGACAGCCTGTGTTGCCTCTAATACATTATTTGCAGGTTTCGAAATATCACAGCCGTAAATTTCTGCCAGTTTCTTTAACATTTCCAGTGCACGGATCTGCTCGGATAATTCTTCTCTCTCACGGATCACATCTGAGTACATGATGGTACGTGTGTTGTTCAGCTGCTCTTTTTTGTCCTCGATCAGACGGTCTACACCGTAAAGTGCCGGTCTTCTGTAGTCACCAATAATACGTCCTCGTCCGTATGCATCCGGAAGTCCAGTGATGATATGTGCACTTCTGCACGCTCTCATTTCCGGTGTGTAAGCGTCAAATACTCCGGCATTATGTGTTTTTCTGTGTGTTGTAAAGTACTCTACCACCTCAGGATCGACTTTGTATCCATTGTCCTCGCATGCCTTAACTGCCATACGGATACCGCCGTAAGGCTGCAGGGCACGTTTGAAAGGCTTGTCCGTCTGGAAACCGACAATCTTCTCTTTCTCTTTATCTAAATAACCCGGACCGTGGGAAGTGATCGTGGAAATGATCTTTGTGTCCATATCCAGCACTCCTCCAGCTTCTCTCTCCTGTCTGGAAAGCTCTAATACCTGATCCCAGAGATCGGTGGTATCCTGTGTTGGTCCCTCTAAGAAGGAATCATCTCCATCGTATGGATGATAATTCTTCTGAATAAAATCTCTTACGTTTACTTCTGTTTCCCAGGCTCCGCCCTGGAAGCTTCTCCATTCTGTCTGCATTTTTCTCTCCTTCTGCCACCGTGTGGCCTTGCATGGTTCATCACACTTTTTTATGATGCTCATTCTGATTTTTGATTGATGCATGGTTAGGCTTTTCTAACCATGGTTAGGCTATACTAACTTTCATCTTTTGTCAAGAGTCACGTGCGCTTTTTCCGGTAAGTATTCGAAAAAATACAATGAGTGGTTCCTTTCTCATGCTGATGGGATTTTTTGGAAAATTTACCCTAAAAATAAAAAGAACCGCACGTCTGGACTCTTCGCCCAGACGGTCGGCATTCTTTTGTTATACTTCACGTGGTAAACCCCACTATTTCCGTCAGTCATATAACAATTGCATTGTACTATGAGTGGCAAATATTTTCAATAGGTAATTTTTCACAAACAATCCACATATGCCAGCAATTCCTCCGGTCTGCACTTTAGCACCCGTGATAGCTTCAGCAATGTCATTCCCTGTGTCTTATTAATATCCCGTTCTCCCTGCTCAAAAAGCTGTATCTGCCGTACAGGCACATCTGCCGCTTCTGCCAGCTGCCGCTGTGAAAGTTTTGCGTAAGTCCGCAGTCTGCGAAGTCTTGACACATCCTGTTGCTTTAATTTTTCATTCATAATGTAAACAAACTTCTCTATATCAGCCTCATGAAGCGGATCATACATGGCACACACAGTGTCAATTGATACTGCATGGTCAATTTGACGAAAAGACTGTCCTGACTTCCACTGATAATAAGCAAGTGCCCAGCCTGTCCAATACTCCGGAGACTTATCCAGATACATCAAATCTTCAGCCTCCGGCATATCCAATCCACTTAAAACAATCACTTCCTTAGCTACTTCACAACCGTTCCTGCCTGCCACATAAGCCGGATTACCAATCTCAAACTGTCTTGCAATGCCACTAATAAGAAACATCCGATAAAAGTTTTGCAGTTCATAATTTAAAGTATTGACTGCATAATCTAACATATCTCCCATGACACGTTGTGCCAGCGTAACATATTCTTCATCGTATGCGAAAGTCCTCATTCTCCATCCCCCTTCTCATGATATCGATCATATAAATATCATCCACTGATGCCTTACCCGTTCTGGCTCTGCGGTATTCTTTTCTTGCCTCTCTGTCTCTCTGCACCTTCTTCTGAAAAAATTCTTCTGCTTCCGCTTCTTCACTGTCAATAAATTCTAACTGAGAAAATGCTTTTTCACTCTTCAACACGATTTGCTCCCCTAGTTTACCAAGATGCATCGCTTCCTCTAGCTGTGTAAGTGAAATCACTCCCATAATAAAATCCTGTGCAAAAGAAAAGTAGGAATCATCAGCACGATATCCTGTCACAACATCATATTGCGATATATCTACAAAGAAGTGCTTCTGAAGATATTCTTTTGCTTCTTCTGCAATACTTTTCTGCTGCCAATAACTCCGATAGCGTGTCAGTACTGCCAGCCAGTTTAAAATATGATACTTTGATTCATTCAGGTTAAGCAGCGATAGCTGATCCATATGCAGTCTATATTGATTGGCGTAGCCGTCTGTATTCTTTGCACATGCCCATTCCTTTGCCAACATAATACTTTCCGTACAATAAAATCCTCTTCCATAATCATTTGAGAAATTTCCTTTTCCATATTCTGGCTTTAAAATTATATGGTCTGAGCCATGATAAATAATCTTTTCCATCTGTTCCTCACCATCGTTAAATCTATATCGCTGTAGAGATATAGCAATTATATCATTCATATAAAACCAGCGCAAGTAATACATAAAAATTCTTGTTTTGTTTCCCATGTTTATGTTATAATATTCCAAAGCATATTTTACAAAATCTTTATGGCGTTATGCCATCTATATTCTGGAAACGTCAGATTATCCCCAATGATCTGCGTTGTTCGTTCGTATCTATGCTTTTAATTACCCATTAACGAATTTAAAAGCAGGAGACGAAAGAAATCAGATATAGAATATATTTATTCTCCTGCCAAGACAGTATTATTTAAGAGCTGTCTCACCAATCAGGAGGAAGCCTATGGCAAAACACAAACGAAACCATAACAAATTATCCAGAAACTCAGCAGTCAATATGCCAGCTACAAACAGAAACTACAAAGACACTATTTTTCGCATGTTGTTTTCTGACCGGAAAAATCTGCTCTCACTCTATAACGCAGTAAACCAGAGCGATTATAATAATCCAGACGATCTGGAAATCGTCACATTAGAAAATGCTATTTATATGGGGATGAAAAATGATCTGGCATTTATTATGGATACTAATTTGTATCTGTATGAGCATCAGTCAACCTACAATCCAAATATGCCTCTTCGTGATCTGTTTTATATTTGCAGTGAATATCAGAAACTCGTGGATAAGAAATCTCTTTATTCTTCGACTCTGCAAAAAATTCCTGCACCAAATTTTATTGAGTTTTACAATGGATCGACGGCAGCTCCCGACTGCACAGAACTTCGGCTCTCCTCGGCATTTGAACATTTGTCAGATGAACCAAAGCTTGAATTAATTGTCACGGTTTTAAACGTCAATGAGGGGCACAATGCAGAGTTAATGCAGCATTGCAATACATTAAACGAATATGCGCAGTATGTTGCCAGAGTGCGGCTCTATGCAGCGGATATGTCTTTAGATCAGGCCGTGGAACGTGCCGTAGACGAGTGTATCAGGGAAGGGATTTTAGCCGAATTTCTTACCTGCAACCGAAACGAGGTCATCAGTATGAGTATCTTTGAGTATGATAAAGAATTGGAAGAAAAGAAATTACGGAAAGCAGAATATGAGGCTGGTTTTTCAGAAGGCGAAAAATATGGACATGAAACCGGTTTCTCTGAGGGTGAAAAGTATGGTATAGAACGTGGTACTTTTCTAAATTCTATTGAAACTGCCAGACGTATGCTTAAATTTCAGGAATTTTCGCTTGAAAAAATTGCTGCTATTTCCGGGCTGTCTTTAGATGAGATAAAAAAATTACAAACAAACGAAGCGAGGTCTGATTCATGAAAATTGCATTAGTTTCCGATACACACGGTGTATGCCGTAAAGAATTATTTGACCATATCAAAAATTGTGATTATCTCATTCACACCGGAGATTTTGACAATGAACGTACCTATAACAGATTCTTAAACTGCGGCATTCTGATGTATGCAGTCCGTGGGAACTGTGACCACGGAGAGTGGGCGTCCTACCTGCATGAGTTTGTCTCCGTGCCGATTAATGGAAAATTATTTTATCTTGTCCATAACAAAGCTGACCTGCCTTTTGATCTCACGGATGCGGATTTTATAATTTTCGGACATACCCATGTATTCACGCACTACGACCGCTACGGAAAAGTTTTTATCAATCCGGGCAGCGCAGGGGCTGACCGCGGAGATGGAAAAGGCATTGCAATTTTAGAATTGACGGATAATGGATATGACGTGGAACGGATTTTGCTATAAAATTTCTTGCTTCATTTCCTACCCTTGTGTTACAATAATCTAAAGCATATTTTACAAATTTCATGACATTTTTGTCATCTATATTCTAACGGCGACAGATTAGCCCCAAATAATCTGTATGCTTCATTCGTATCTATGCTTTTTGTTACCCATTTAACAATTGAAAAGCAGGAGACGAAGGAACTTAGTAAAATATATGATCACTTTCTCCTGTAATCACGAACAGTTTTATAAATAAGCTGTCCTACAATTTCAGGAGGAAACGATTTATGGCAAAATGTAAAAAAAACCGTAACAAGACAAAAAGAAATTTTACAGTCAAAACACCGACGGCAAACCGGAATTATAAAGACACCGTTTTTCGGATGTTGTTTTCTGACCGAAAGAACCTGCTGTCCCTCTATAATGCAGTAAACCAGAGCGATTATAATAATCCAGATGATCTAGAAATCGTCACATTAGAGAATGCTATTTATATGGGGATGAAAAATGATCTGGCATTTATTATGGATACTAATTTGTATCTGTATGAGCATCAGTCAACCTACAATCCAAATATGCCTCTTCGTGATCTGTTTTATATTTGCAGTGAATATCAGAAACTCGTGGATAAGAAATCTCTTTATTCTTCGACTCTGCAAAAAATTCCTGCACCAAATTTTATTGAGTTTTACAATGGATCGACGGCAGCTCCCGACTGCACAGAACTTCGGCTCTCCTCGGCATTTGAACATTTGTCAGATGAACCAAAGCTTGAATTAATTGTCACGGTTTTAAACGTCAATGAGGGGCACAATGCAGAGTTAATGCAGCATTGCAATACATTAAACGAATATGCGCAGTATGTTGCCAGAGTGCGGCTCTATGCAGCGGATATGTCTTTAGATCAGGCCGTGGAACGTGCCGTAGACGAGTGTATCAGGGAAGGGATTTTAGCCGAATTTCTTACCTGCAACCGAAATGAGGTCATCAGTATGAGTATCTTTGAGTATGATAAAGAATTGGAAGAGAAGAAATTGCGGAAAGCAGAATATGAAGCTGGACGGGAAGCTGGTTTCTCCGAGGGCGAAAAGCATGGACATGAGACTGGTTTCTCCGAGGGCGAAAAGTATGGTATAGAACGTGGTACTTTTCTAAATTCTATCGAAACTGCAAAACGCATGCTCAAATTACAGGAGTTCTCACTTGAAAAAATTGCTGCTATTTCCGGGCTGTCTCTAGATGAGGTAAAAAAACTACAATAGATTTTAAATGAATCATTCCCTTAAAATAACAAAAAGAGCTCCTGTGTGAGCTCTTTTTGTTATTTATGCTGTAATTTTCAATTACTGTAACAGAGAAAGTACACCCTGAGTAGACTGATTAGCCTGTGCAAGCATAGACTGTCCAGCCTGTGCAAGAATGTTGTTCTTGCTGTACTCAACCATCTCTTCTGCCATATCTGTATCACGGATACGGGATTCAGCAGTTGTTGTGTTCTCAACGACATTGTCTAAGTTGTCAATTGTGTGCTCTAATCTGTTCTGAACAGCACCAAGAGCAGATCTCTGAGAGGAAACCTTACTGATTGCATCAGCGATCGCATCAATTGCGTAAGTAGCTGCATTTCCGGAATCATCCATAACATTCAGTCCCTTAATTCCGAGGCTTTCAGAATCCATAGAATCAATGTCGACCTGAATCTTATTGGTCATGTCTGCATCTGCTCCCACATGAAGATTGAAACTTAATGCATTTGCCACTTTTGCCTGACCTAATGTTATCTTAAAGATACCATCCGCCTGAGCATTTGCATTTTCAACTTTCGCCGAACCTTCGGTATCTCCAATCCGGTTTGCTGCAAGGAGTTCACGTGCAGCATATGTATAAGCCACATCTTTGGTAATAACACTGGCGTCATTGTCATCAATTCCGTCTGCTGCTGCTGCGCCACTTGTATTATTCTTGTCATCTGTCATGGCAGTTAAGGTTGTATTTCCAGATGTAACCGAAACACCACCGGAAATATAAGTCTTAATGTTGTCAATTGTCACTGCGGTATTGTTAACATCGTTGGCGCCTGCAGCGTCCTTATGCGTTGATTCTGTTGTAAGTTCTGCACCTGTTGAAAATGCAGTAGAAGCATCTCCTTGTGGACTCTTTACATACAGCTGAGCACCATTCTCATCGTATACATTATTGTCACCTGCTTTTAATGTAAATGTCTTATCGCCAATCTTAATCTTAGATTCTCCGGCAGCAGGAGCTTTAACTAAATTTTTCACATCAGCTACACTTGAACCGATTGTATAATTTTTCCCACCAATATTAACACTGTCTCCCTCATTGAGTTCAGCCATGGTAAAGGTTGCGGTGCCATCTCCATTCAGCGTCATGGATCCCTTCAATCCGGCATCATGAGCGTTCATATTAATTGTTTTCGTACCTTTGTCACCCTTTAACAAATAGGTTTCATTAAATTTGGTTGTTTCAGATACACGATCGATTTCAGTTGCTAACTGATCAATCTCGTCCTGAATTGCCTGACGGTCAGAATCCTTAGAGTTTGTTCCATTTGCAGCTTGTGTTGCCAACTCATTCATTCTCTGTAACATGGAGTGAACTTCTGTCAAAGCACCCTCGGCTGTCTGTACAGAAGATACGCCGTCCTGAGCGTTTGTGGAAGCCTGATCAAGACCACGGATCTGTTTTCTCATTTTTTCAGAAATTGTTAATCCTGCTGCATCATCTGCTGCACGGTTGATTCTGTAACCAGAAGATAATTTCTCTGTGGATTTGCTCTGTGCTCCTGTTGTGATGTTTAACATTCTGTTGGCATTCATAGCCTGCATGTTGTGTTGTACTACCATAATATAATCCTCCTTGTCTCATCTTTTTAATGAGCTATTATGTTTTTTCTCCGGGGAATCCGTTCCCCGGGCTTATTTATAACAAACAGGGCGTCCCGGGTTTTGCCCTGTCTATTACCAGATGATTGTGTGATGCAAAAACTACTCTTTCATCTTTTCTGCATCTCTTTTTGCCTCTGCTTTCATGCGTTCATTCCATAAAATCTTTTTAATCTCTGCCTGTGCTTCTCTGGAAATTCCCGGCTCAGCATAATAGGTATCTTTCCTGCGCTCCGGGTTTGTTTCTGTTTTATTCCGGGCAATATTGACATCTCTCGGTGCGTCCACCAGAAGCCTGATATGATTTCCGGCGCCTCCGGCATATACCACGCGGATCTTATCGCCAATGTTTAAATATTCACCCTGTTTTAATGAAAGTTTGAGCAATCTGTTACCTCCCTGCACACTTACGTTTTTTGTAATCACATCCATGATTTTTTTTGCAACATAACTTACAGAAATGTTGCATTTTCGACATAAAACATGCGGATTTTCATTGTTAAATCATGTATCTGCAAATAAAAATACTTTTCCGTTTTCAGCTGTATTTTTTTAAGGTGCGGTCATACCAAAAAATGTTGGAAGGAAAACAGGTAATAAAAATCATGAGAAAATCCGTTCTTGAGAAAATCTGATAAAAAATTTTATTTCAGGGGTAAAGTTTCCGAATGAATATCCGATATAAAACTTGTAAACAAAAAATGCAACATTTCTGTAAGAAATGTTGCATTTTTTTATTTGCTCACGATTTATACGTTGTATATACAGCCATTTTGGGATATAACTGTGGATGTCAAAGTGCAGAAACTGCACAATTTATCATGAATTTCAGGAGGTAATTCTCATGGGAACCACGCAGCCAATCAGAAAAGAGGACGAGTTATATTCATTCCGTATGTATTATGCAGATGAAAAACCGAATGTCCGCAATTATACACTCATTGTCCTCGGTTTAAATACCGCACTCCGTATTGGTGATCTATTATCTTTAAAATGGTCATCTGTATACAACTTCCAATTTCAAAGCTTTTACGACCATATTTTGATCCACGAACAAAAAACTGGAAAACGAAACAATGTTCTTTTAAATGCCACTGCAAAGGATGCACTACAGGCATATTTCAATGAGCGGTCCCCGGAGGAAGGCGAATATATTTTCACGAAAACAACCTGTCACGAAAAACCGCTCAACCGCTCTCAGGCATACCGGATCGTCAAAACTGCCGCAGTTCACACCACACAGGAAGACTGCATCAGTTGTCATTCCCTCAGAAAAACATTTGGTTACCATGCATGGAAACAGGGAACTCCGCCAGCACTTTTAATGGATATTTATAATCATTCCTCCTACCGCATCACCCAGCATTATCTCGGAATCAGCCAGGATGAACGTGATGAGATTTATCTGAAACTTGATCTATGACCACTCCTGCTGCAGTTCCTGCTCCCGGAACAGTGTATCCACGATCACATAGTACTCTGCAAGGCGTTCCGTCTTTTTGATCTTCTTGAGATACTTCTCCGGATTCGTGAAACTCTTACTCATATAGCACCAGAGTTCTTTCATTTTAAATAACGTGTTGCGATCGCCGGACATCACGCCTTTGTAGCCGTCACAGATATCATCATGGAACGCACGGAGTGTCTGCTTGTCCACTATATTGCGCTTTTTGTTTCCAACCGGTGTATCAGAATCTTTAGCCGCAAACTGAGCCTCCACCATCCGAAGTTCTCCGACCAGCCCCGGATCCTGCAAAATACCTCTGCCAAGCATGACCTTTTCTGTTTCCGGAAATGTCTGCCGTAACTGCCCATATGCCCCAGCCGAATGAATATCCCCATTGAAGCAAAGGGAATGTCTGCTGTGCTCTGCTGCATACTGATAGGTTTCCATACGCGGCGAATATTTATAAAAATCCTTCTGGATTCTCGGATGCACGATCAGTTCAGACAGCGGATATTTCTCATAGATAGCAAGAAGATTTTCCCATTCCTCCGGTGAATCTTTTCCGACTCTGGTTTTGATGGAAATTTTACAGTCACATGCATTGAAAATTTTATCAAGAAAACTGTCCAGCTGATCCGGTACCGCAAGAAATCCAGCCCCTCTGTTTTTTGCCACCACCGTTCCTGACGGACAGCCGAGATTTAAATTCACCTCATCATAACCATATTGCTTCAACTGTTTTACAATCGAAATAAAATCATCCGGCTGATTCGTCAGAATCTGCGGAACAACCTCCATTCCCTGATTATGTTCCGGATCAATGTCCTTTTTCACCTTGAAATCCAGTTTTTTATTTGTGATAAATGGAGTGAAATACCGGTCAATATCATGAAAATATTTCTGATATGCGTTACGGTAAATATAGCCGGTCAATCCCTCCATCGGTGCCATGTAATACTTCATTTTCTTTCCTTCCTGTTATTCCCGGCTCTGTATGATCTGGTAGATTTCTTCCGTCTGCGCATCGTCAGATCCACTCATATAATAGTCTGTTCCATCTGCGGAAAAATGCAGAAATTCTGTGTTTTCCGGGTTTAAAAAGACCTCGCATTTCCCAACATTTCTTATAAAAAATGTTCCTTTTTCCAACGTATCCATCGCTGTTCCACTTGATTTACTCCAGGACGGAAGCTCTGTGATTTTCTCGGCATTTTCTATATCTTCCACCTGAATCTCATAATCTACGTTCAGATGTTTGGCGTAAAGTATCTCATCTTCTACCTCAAGCCGGATCGGTGTGAATTCGTCAAGTATCAGCCAGATACACATTGCCGGAATCGTTACCATAAGTACCACTGCGCCCAAAATAGCACTTCCTTTTCCAACCGGTGTTGCCAGATTCATAGTCGTTCCCATTCCGACTTTCTTTGGCACCATGCTGTGCCTGTCTGCCGGATTGTAATAGAAGATTCCCCAGATCCAGTGCCTGTCGTCATCAGCGTTATCGTTCAGCTCACGCTTTGCTTCGTAGACTGCTTCAATTTTCCTTAACTGTTTCATTAACGGAATACACAAAAGCAGTGTTGCCAGTGCATACACCATGCTGCCTGTCAAAATCATCCATCCCATATTATCTGCCAGAAAAGATGCTGCCAGGATCACTGCCGCAAATGCCGTATTCAGCCAGAGTACGATGAGCCAAAAATTTTTCCAGATATTTTTTCTTGCTCTTGTATAATTCAGGTTTACGTCACTGTCATTATTTATCACCGCTGTCGGCTGTCTGTCCATCCAGACTGCTACAGCAGTCAGTGCCACTCCGCATAGCCACATAACAATTGTAAGCCACCCTACACTGCTTAATTCTATTGTTTTTTCCAAAGCCGGATTGAAACTCTTTGCCCATACCGGCATAAGTGCAAGCAGTAATGCCGCCAGATTCGGCAGGAAAAATGGCAGAAATTTTACTCTTCTGATTTTTCCGACTGCTTTCAATTCGATGCGGTGTTCCATCTTCTCCGTTTCATACAGACAATGTTCCGTTTTCCATCTTTTCAACCCACTGTTCGCATGCACCAGCGGAAGACACAGCAATACGATTGCAATCAATATCCACATTGTCCAGATCGTAAGCTGGATGGACATGTGTTTTGTCAGGAAACTGCTAAGCGGAACGATCAGCAGAAAAATAAAATACTGTTTCATCTCTCTGCGGAACTTTTCCACAATTGCTGCCACCTCCGGTTCCTTGATCCACTCCGATTTCATATTCACTGCAAACAGGCAGCCATCTGCATACTGATACTGTCCTCGGAAACAAAAATAGAGGACTAATAAAACCGGATACATTGTGAAAAACATAATTATGTTTACGAGCATAGTTTTTCTCCCTTCAAAGCTGGATTGTAATAGGCGTCTGCGAAACTCATCCTACTCTTCTTTCAATTTAGATTTTCATGAGTTTCGCAATTGTTCATCAAATCACTACGTATTTTATTCATACAGCTTCCCGCAGATTTCAAAAAATTCTTCCTTCGTCATGCCGCTGACCTTCGCTTCCGATATGATCTGCTGCAACAGTTCTCTGGACTTTTCCGAAAGCTCTTTTGTCACCGCAAATTCTTTCCGCACCCTAGCGCCGCTCCTGCGGTCAGCGAAGATATAGCCTTCCTGTTTGAGCAGGCTATAGGCTTTGTTGACTGTCATGGAATTGATCCCGATCTCTTCTGCAAGCCCGCGGACGGTTGGAAGCTGTTCTCCCGGCGATAGTCTTCCATCGGAAATCCCCTGCACGATCTGATTTCGGATCTGCTGGTAAATTGGGATTTCTGACATCTCATTGATGGATATGATCATGTAGGATTCCTCCTGTATTTTTATCGTTATGTCAATATTTTCGTCTTGCTTATCCATTTCTCACTGGATCTTGTCAAAAAAAATATGTATTGTTTGTATTATCTATTATAATACAAACAATACATACGTCAAGTAAAACATATTCAGATTACTTTATTCTTCTGCATGCAATCTATTATATTCTTCAATAAAACCATCCATCTTAGAAGTATCTTTTGTCAATTCTGTCAGTACATTATGGATTATAATGTGTACTACGTTTTCATTTTTTCTCCTCAAAATCCCTTACTTTTACTCTTACTATATAATTTACCATATTAATTAGAAAAAAAGACAATCTATGGCTCTTTTTTATCTGCTGCCATAGATTGTCTCTTTTAAGAATTTTGGAATCGGCATTATCTGCCGGAATTTATGCCTGTTCTTTCATCTCTTGTCGTTTTGTATACACTGCCTCAATTATATTGTATTAATCCGGTATCCTGTTTGAAATAACATATTTTTTTGATTCCTTGCAATTATTTGGTATCTTTCATTTTTACTGCAGATTATTCACCTTCCCAACTGAAATATATCCATCAACAAGTGCCCTGAAATCTGTTCCCTCCGGGGCATTCTCATTATAATTTCCATGCACAGTCAGTCGTATTCTTCCATTTTCAAGCCCCTCTTCCAGATACTCGTCAATGAAAAATCCACAGTCTGCAATTTTTCTGTCATATAAAATTCCCCGCAGCTTCTCAAGTTCACACTGTGGAAAATTTACGTTCCAGATCTGATTGTGCGCCAAAGGCTGTTCCATCAGTTCTTTCAGCATCTGCTCAAGGTAAGCGTCTGTCACCTCATGACACTCCGATGCACCTTCAGAAAACGCAATCGCATGCACACCTGCGCACGCAGCTTCTAACGCAGATCCTACGGTCGCTGAATACTGAATATCTGTTCCGCTGTTATATCCATAATTAATACCGGAAAATACATAGTCCAGCTTTTCTTTCACAATATTTAAAATTCCAAAACGTACACAGTCCGCCGGTGTTCCTGTACTTGCATATGCGTGCACACCCTCCACCGGAAAATCAACCGGAAAAAACTCTATCGTTTCACGTAATGTGATCCTGTGTGACATTGCACTGCGCTGTCCGTCCGGTGCCACCACCCAGACTTTACCATATTTTTTTGCTGCCCGTGCCAAACGAATGATACCGTCTGACTGTATTCCATCATCATTTGTAATTAATATTTTTTGCATTATGTTTTCCTTTTCCACAAATTTTCTGAGACTCTCTTCTCCATCTTTTCTATTTAATTTATCATATCCTTTTTTCCACGAAAATGCAAAACTCCTCAAAATGAGGACTTTTTAGCCTTAAAAGTCCTCATTTTGAGGAGTTTACCTTTTCGTTCATATACACAAATATAAACTGCATTCCCTTATTCTCTGTTTTCATATTGAAACCATCGCCAGTTTTACTGCTTTACTCTTCTCCGAAATAAGCACTTTTTTCAAGAGTGATACTGGGCGGATTCGAACCACCAACTTCGGTTTTGCAAACCTATGCCCTACCAGCGGCTACAGCATCGGATACGAAACAATAAAATGCACACTCCGCGAACATTCTATTGTCATAAAAATCCCCTCATGGAGTATGTTTATCAAATTTTCCATGAGGGGATCTGTTTCAAACTGATTTCATTCTGCTGATTTCACGATCAGAACCTGAAACGCTCTTAGTTGCTGAATAATGCAGTAGACAAATATCTGTCACCGGAGTCTGGAAGAAGAACTACGATATTCTTTCCTTTATTTTCCGGTCTCTTTGCTAAAATGGTGGCTGCTTTTAAAGCTGCTCCTGAAGAAATACCAACCAGAACGCCCTCGCTTACTGCAAATGCTCTTCCCTCGTCAAAAGCATCCTCATTTTCAATTGGAATGATCTCATCATAAACGGAAGTATTCAAAGTATCCGGAACAAATCCTGCTCCGATTCCCTGGAT
>ENA-OPVK01000411-OPVK01000411.1-human-gut-metagenome-genome-assembly--contig:-NODE-411-length-31487-cov-4.183984_pt1 | contig 31487 bp, 28 predicted proteins | sample MGYA00241495_ERZ501982 | MGnify/ENA primary metagenome ERZ501982 (study PRJEB25962, sample SAMEA2042002) | human gut metagenome | biome: human gut; feature: human-associated habitat; material: faeces...
AAGTCAGAAATGAGCGACGCCACGGTTGGGATGGATGGTCTGTCGGTATTATTGTTTCGTTTGTAACCAACCGGAGCGCGGAGTCGATAAAAGTGTGTGGCAGAGGCGAAAAAGTCGCGTAAAACCTTTGAGCGTATTATGTTTTTATTCTATATTTGCGGACGAAAGAAACGTGCCGCCTGTCAGCCGGACGGAGCGCGGAAGGCGTTGTGAGCGACGCTTTCATGGTGCCCGGACAGGCTTCTGGCATGACGGAGCGGAGAGGCATCCAGCCCCATCCGGATGAATTCCGGCAGTGGAGGACAGTTTAATTTAAACATATGAATATTATGAGAAAAGTTATCATCATGGCAGTTCTGATGCTCGCATCAGTAGCCACATTCGCTCAGCGCCCTGTCGGCAGTCTGACATTACAGCCTAAAATCGGTATGAACATCGCAAACCTTACCAAGGCAGACGGTTCAGACCCAAGGATAGGAGTTGTTGTGGGAGCAGAGCTCGAGTATCAGCTTACAGACATACTCAGCATATCCGGAGGCGCGCTTTACTCTCAGCAGGGAGCCGAGGGAGACGCTTTGGATGAAGACGGAAACAAACTCGGCGGCACAGCAACCGTGAAGCTTGACTATATAAACATTCCTATACTGGCAAATGTATACGTAGTGAAGAATCTGGCTGTCAAGCTCGGCATACAGCCGGCGTTCAATGTGAACAGCAAAATGGCATATTCTAATGGCGACATAAGTGCCCAGGGTAAGTTGGACAATATCAAATCATTCGATTTCTCTATTCCTATCGGTCTGTCGTACGAGTACAAGAACGTTGTGATAGACGGGCGTTATAACTTCGGCTTGACCAAGATATCCGACCTTGAGAGAAGCAAGAACAGCGTGTTCCAGATAACATTAGGATACAAGTTTAATATTTGAACATAGTAATAGTTAATTTTTTTTTCCAAATGTTTGATATTCCGAGAGGGCGGTGTCGCGAGACATTGCCCTCTTTTTCATGTCAGTCGGAGCTGCGTAATCTGTATCCGCCGTTGCCGCGGTGACGGGGCGGATGCGTGTGAGTCATGAGAGTGTCACCCTGCTCATACCGCGTTCCGTGCCGCCGCCATGCATGTGGGCTTGATTTCATGTACGCGATGTGTGGTGAAACATACTGTAAATGCGGAAAGCATGATGATGGTGGCCGCGCGGAAGGGGAACTTAGGTGTGGCGGTAATGTGAAAAAACCGCTTTGACGGTGTGACGTCAGACCGTAGGTTCCGCATCGCAGGCAGTAAAGAATTTTGACACCTGAAAATCCCGAAACAGCTTTTTATATCGGCGTCATGACCCGTCCGTATCGCTTTTCCGCACGTGTTTACGGGCGGAACGGTTTTTACGGTGAGGGTATTCTTATGGGTCGGACTTGCGGGAAAGCCTTTTCCGCATTGCCGGAGACACTCTTCCGTGGCGCGGAACGGGCTTTATGGATGTGCGAAAGAGGCTTTCCTGCACTGCGAAAGAGGCTCTTCCGTATGGTGAGACATGCTTTTCCGCAATGCGGAGAAGTGCTTCCTGTCGGGATGTTTTCGCTAATGCGTTGTGTGTCAACGGTTTGGCATGATGCTCTGAAAATCGTTTATTTGCGTCCTGATGTTCCTTCCGATGCAAATAGAGCGTTCTCGCGGACTTATGGATGGGCGGAAGTTCGCGCGCGTTGGAGTTTTGTTCGTCTTCGTGCGACGCTCGGACACTGCCTGCACAGGTGCGTAATCACGCAGCCGTATGATGTGTGGCGTTGCGGAAAGGATTCGGAACAGGCGCATGTCTGAGGATTTGTCGTATTTTAACAAATTCTCCCTTATTGTTATTAATTGTATAAATATTTGTGCCGGAGGAAATAAATTCATACCTTTGCATCAGAATATTATTTATGGGGACAAAGGATGAGGAATTCCGACGGCAGGACTCGCGTGTCGGAATTCTGTCTTTTTTGTCTGCCAGGAAAAACTAACTTATAAAATTTCAAGATTATGGCTTATATGTCACAAGAAGGCTACGAGAAGCTCGTTGCCGACCTGAAACAGCTTGAAGCTGTGGAGCGCCCAAAGGCATCGGCCGCTATTGCAGAGGCCCGCGATAAGGGTGACCTGAGTGAGAATTCCGAATATGATGCAGCCAAAGAGGCTCAGGCTCATCTGGAAGACAAGATAAACAAGCTGAAACAGACCATCGCCGAGGCAAAGATCATCGACACATCGCGCCTCAGCTCGGACATGGTGCAGATTCTGTCGAAGGTGGATATGACCAACATGACCACAAAGGCGAAGATGACTTATACCATCGTGAGCGAGAACGAGGCTGATCTGAAAGCCGGAAAGATATCCATCAAGACTCCTATAGCCCAGGGACTGCTCAACAAGAAGGTGGGCGACGTGGCTGAGATAAAGATTCCGCGCGGAACGATAAAGCTGCGCATAGACAACATCACGATAGAGTGACGCATGAGATAATGACAGGTTTTAAAGCGTAAGATTATGGGAATATTTGCAAAGATTGCGGCGGGAGAGATACCGAGCTACAAGTGTGCCGCCAACGATGAGTTCTACGCGTTTCTCGACATCAACCCTATGGTGAAGGGACACACGCTTGTCATACCGCGCCGCGAGGTGGACTACATCTTCGATATGGAGGATGACGAGATAGCGCGCTTTCAGGTTTTCGCCAAGAAAGTGGCTATGGCGATAAAGGCTGCGTTCCCTTGCGTGAAGGTGGGGGAGGCTGTGCTGGGGCTCGAGGTGCCTCATGCGCACATACACCTCGTGCCGATGCAGTCGGAGAAGGACATGAACTTCTCGGCTCCGAAACTCAAGCTCAGCGATGAGGAGTTTGCCGCTATAGCGGCGAAGATACTCGCCGAGTATGAGAAAATAGCCGGATGACACGTCCGCAGGAATAAGGAAAATGCCTTATGCCGCACTTCTTGTGACGCGGCATAAGGCATTTTCAGTTTGTGGCAGGTATGTGCGGGCGTGTGTCAGATGTATTTGTCGCCTTTCTTCATCTGCACCTCGTTGACGAATTTGCGCACAAGTGCCGACGAGTCTTCCTTCTTGCATATGAGCAGCACGTTGTCTTTCTCCGCCACGATGAATCCTTCCAGACCGTTGATGATGGCGAGCCGCTCTTTCGGAAGCTTTATCACGTTGTTGTGGGCGTCGTCTATCATCACGTTGCTGTCCACCACCACGTTGTCGCCCTCGCCCTTGTGCATGGCTTCGTATATGCTGTGCCACATGCCGAGGTCAGCCCATCCGAACTCACATCTCATCACAGCCACATTGTCGGTCTGCTCCAGAAAACCGTAGTCGAGCGACAGGTTGGGATATGAGGGGAAGTTCTCGCGTATGAAGTTCTGCTCGTCCTCGACGGTGAAGCCGGGATGCTGCTCGTCAAACGAGGTGAGGACGTGGGGCAGTATCTCGCCGAATCGCTTGAAGCCATAGCGCGCGTTGGCGAAGAAGAGACCCGTGTTCCAATAGAACTCTCCGCTCTCCATGAATATCTTTGCGAACTCCCGCTCGGGCTTCTCGGTGAACGACTGCACCATGAAGACATCGTTTCCCACCGGCTCGCCTGCCTGTATGTAGCCGTAGCCCGGCTCGGGACGGGTGGGCTTAACGCCCATTGTGAGTATGCAGTCGTGCGTGCTCACGAAGTCAAGCCCTTCGTTTATGTTCTTTGCGAACATTTCCTCATTCTGAACTATCTGGTCGGACGGCGTGATGACGATGCTCGCCTCCGGATTGGTGTGAAGTATCCTGTGGGTGGTCCATGCCGCGCTTGGCGCCGTGTTGCGGTGTATCGGCTCCGCCATGATGTTCTGCTCCGGCAGTTCCGGCAGCTGTTCCTTCACTATGCCGGCATAGTTGATGTTTGTGTTTACATATATATTCTCATGCGGAACAATCTTTGAGAAACGGTCGAATGTCTGCTGCAGCTGCGTGCGCCCGCATCCGAAGAAGTCTATGAACTGCTTCGGGTACTGTTCGCGGCTCCACGGCCATAGCCTGCGCCCTTTTCCTCCTGCCAGTATAACGCAATAGTTGTTTTTATGATTATTTCTCATGACGTTTGGGTTTATATATAGTTTACTTCAGCTAAAGTACAAAGTTCCACTGATACAGCCAAGACTTTTATATTTATTTTAAGAATAACCACGAATTATAAGATATCGTGTCATGGCTTATAAGATATCTCCTCGCGACTTACAAAATATCGTGTCATGGTTTATAAGATGTTGTGTCACGGCTTGCAAGATATCGTGTCACGGTTTATGATATATCATGCGACGGCTTATAAGATATCTCCTCGCGACTTACAAAATATCGTATCGCTGTTTATAAGATATCGTGTCACGGCGTTCCGCAGCCATGTACCCCGCTGAGCCCGGCAGTTTCTCCGCTTCTGATGTGACGGTACGGATGGGGCGCATCAGGCATACGTTGCCTGTATTGTGGCACTTCCGTACGATGACTCCGGCTTTCCCGACCGCTTTTTTTCGCCTTATTGCGCCTCGCCTCGTGCCTCTTCACGCTGCGCGGCACATCGCCTTGAACCTTGTCTTTCACCATAATACGCTTCCTCCAATTTCATAATACGCACCATTCCTTTTCATAATATGCATCCTTCCTTTTCATAATACGCATCCTTCCTTTTCATTTAAAACCCTATTCCCGCTCTTTTTATGCAATGCTGCCATACATCATAAGCCCTGCCTGTATTTTTCTTTGCCTCTACCGGTGCCTTCCTTTCCCTCTGCCAATATCTTCTTTTGCCCCTACAGAAGTCTTCCGTAAAGCAAAAAAATGCCTGTTTTCTTTGTTATTTCGGAATTAAACACTACCTTTGCACACGCATTTATGCCCAGATGGCGGAATCGGTAGACGCGCTGGTCTCAAACACCAGTGGAGCAATCCGTCCCGGTTCGACCCCGGGTCTGGGTACGAGTTAAGCTCGAAGCCAATCGCTAAACCTCTAAAAATAAGAGATTTAGCGATTTTTCTTTTCTCAAATTCCCCCACATTTTCCCCACATCTGCAAGTTTTCGTGCAAAGTGACTCCCATTTTCCCCACTAGAAAAGCACGAACTAGGGATGAATGGCAGATTCATTACCTTAATAAAGAGTGTATTGCAGGAAACCAATGAATGTACTTAATTGCAAATCAATATGATTAAACATCCATATTTCGGCAGTTAGAACTGCCAAATTAATTTTTTGTTGCTTTCGACGAACGAATTTAACTGTATGCTTCCCAAATCTAAATAGAAAGTGTGTATCGTTATAATTCATCAGTTAGAGCTGTAGAGTTGTTTCATGTTCACTCGTTAAAGTGAAAATAATTCACTAAAACCATATACAATTGCATCTTTTTCCTCAGAATGCGATTGTTTCAGAGAATTATTTGCCAACTTTGCACCATAATAATTATAATAAGCATGGAAGAAGCAAAAGATCTAAATCGCCTGAAAGTGATTTTGGCCGAAAAAAAGAAAACTAACAAATGGCTGGCGGAACAATTAGGTTGCGCTCCAACCACTGTGTCAAAATGGTGCACCAATTCTTCACAGCCATCATTGGAAACGATAGAGAAAATCTCTAATCTGCTTGATATAGGATTATACAGAACTCATCAGAATAGATAGAAAATCATGAAGACCAAGAATACTTTCACCATACACACCGAGCTCCTTGATGGAAAACTCGATGGAGCCCGGAATATCTATATGGGTGCCAATTCCACATGCCACCTATATGTAATTCCTCGTGAAGAGATTACATTAGCAAATACTATCAACGATATTTCTGGGCAGCCTGCCTTCTATATACTCCTTAGCTCACCTGACGTATATAAGCCACAAGCTTATATAGGTCAAACAACAGACTTTGCGAATCGAAAGAATGACCATGTTCAAAAGAAGGATTTCTGGAGTACCGCTCTAGTATTTATTTCTGATAATCACAAAATCTATGGTGATGATGTTAAATACCTGGAATATCTTGGCATTGATTCGGCTCAGAATTCAGGATCGTATGAGCTTCTAAATGGGGCCAACCTTAAAAAGCCAAACATTGCTCCTTACCGAGTCAATGATATGGAGGTCTTCTTCCGGGACATCCAGTTGTTGTGTAAGTTTTACGGATGCGGTATCTTTGAGAAAGCAAAGAAAGAAACTCATTCTGAACATATGTTTTTTGTGAAGTCCTCCGACCGCCCTGCACAAGGTATGGGTTTCTATGATGAACAAGAAGGGAAATTTATACTCATGGAAGGTAGCTTTCTGGCAGCAGAAGTGGTCAAAAGTTTTAAATCTATAGCTTCGCGTGACCTGTTTATTAACGAGCATTGTAAGAAAGACAAGGGACAGATAGTCCTTCTCCACGATGTTCCATTTGATAGCCCAAGTGGTGCGTCTAGCTTTGTTCTTGGTCGTCCAAGCAATGGATGGGATGATTGGAAAGATGCTGAAGGAAAGAAGTTAAGTGAGACTGTAAAAAGATAAACTTATCAATTATGGGAACAACAGATAATTCCTCAATGCGAAGGGCTGTGGCATATAGCCTTTTGGCACATATAAAAGACTCTGGCAGCCTAACTAATGGTCCGCTCGATATATTTGTTCCATTAGTGAAAAACATCTTGCATAAGAAAAAGGATATTAAAGGCGCACATGTTTCCGAAATATGTGAGACTCTTCAGATGGAATATGGTCTTGATATTCCAAGTCCTGTTATGTTACAAATTCTTCGCTTAATAGCCAACGAAGCAAATAAAAATTCTCATGGTGATAAACCAGAAATGACAGTTAATAATGATGGAAGTTTCTGGATAGAGAACTACATATTTGACGATTATATTGATGAAATACAAAAGAGCCGGGATGATGTCAATCAAATAAAGAAACTTTATTCGCAATTCTGTAAAATTGTTGGTATAGCTGAAGAGAATAATGAAAACGCTATTTTTCACTTCATTGAGAGGAATCGAGTGGAAATCTCTTATTATCTTTCCCATAATGATAGATGTAATGAACAAGAGAGCGTTACTGCTGCAAAATTTGTAGAGATGTTCAAATCTCGGCCCGAAGTGTATAACAAATTGCGTGATATGTACTTAGGTTCTATATTAACAAGCTACATAGAATTTCATCCACAAAATGTAAAGATGGATGTTGAACTCTTATTAGACACCAACTTTATTGTCAGTCTTCTCGATTTGAATACAAAAGAATCAACAAGAACTTGTAACACATTGATATCTGTATGCAAGAATCTTGGATATACATTCACTGTATTACAAGATACTATTGATGAAATACAGTCTCTTTTAGCTTATAAATCTGAAAATCTAAATACCGCTATAATAGCTAAAGCTATTAATAAAGAGGACATCTATAATGCCTGTGAACGTCGGCATCTGTCAAGTGTTGACCTAGATCGATTGTCAGACAATTTAGCAGAGACTCTTACACAAACTTATAAGTTTTCTATAAAACCACACCCCGAATCTTTAAGGAACAAAGCCAGATATAGTAAAGAATATGAAACTTTACGTAAAGTTCGCAATACAGACAAGGCTGCCCTCCATGATGCGATGGCAATCATTTATGTACGAGAGAAAAGGAATAATAAGGCTATTAGAGAGTTTGAGAAGTGTAATTGCTGGTTCGTAAATAATGCTATTAGTCATGATTCTGACACCAATGGCACTCGTCTTGGCGAATTACAACTAAACAAAAGTGGACTGCCAGAGATTATTAAAGTAGATGATTTATTGAACATTATATGGTTGAGCAATCCTCAAATAGATTTATCGAAGGATGAAATAATTGATATGGGAGTAACATCTCTTATTTCATATACGATAAATTCATCTTTGCCTAAGTCAAGAATAATCAAGGAACTTGACGATAATATCCAGAAATATCGTAAAGATTATAATCTAACTGATAAGGATGTCGTCAATCTTTCAACTCGAATTGCAAATCGTCAGATAAAAGATGTTGATTCACTAAACCAGTTAGCGAAAAATGATGCTCAAGCATTTGCCATACGTGTAAAAGATGAGTCGAGAAAGGAAGAATTGGCAAGAACTATTAGTGCAAGAAAGTTTGAAGAATTGTTTAAAACGGCTGGTAATCTAATTAAAGAATTGCAAAGCAATAAAGAAAATCTTCAGAAGAAACATGAAGAACGTATGGAAGCGTTAGATGCTAAAGAATCCGCTTTGAAAAGTGAGTCAGCAAGACTTAAAGATAAGGAATCTGAAATGAAACGTGAAAAAGATTCTTTATCGGCTCAAATTTCAGAAAAAGATGCACTCCTTAGGAATTTATACGATAAATATTGTCGAGATATGGAATCAGAAAGAGAGGCTTATTTAAAACGTATCGTTAAAAAGAAGAAACGTAACAGCATTATATGGGTTATCATATTAGGCATTATCATTCTTTTCGCCTTCTTTTTGCAATTTTTTGACAATTCGTTATATTCACATTTTATTGCCTTTGTAGGTGGAAGTAAAGGATGGGGATGGATTTTGTCCATTGCCCTTTTAATCATTGAGTATTTTGTTATAAATAAGGCTGCAAAATTCTATGATCCTGTTTACGTAGAAGACTACAAGGAAACTATAAAAATTCCTGATAAGTTGATAACAAAATCATATGAGGTATATATTCGCGAAGCTCAACAAATTAATTGAGTATGAAACCAGAAGAAAAAGCAAGAGTCAAGATAGACCAGATGTTTGAAGATGCTGGTTGGAAAGTGGTAGATAGAGATTTCTATACTCCCACTCTTACAGCTGCGGCTATTCGAGAAGGCCTGCTTGAAGGGAATCGAGAAGCCGACTACTTCTTATTCATCAACGGTATGGCAGTTGGTGTACTTGAAGCGAAACGTAATGAAGTGGACGTTACTTCTGACAAGGTTTGCGAACAAGCAGACCTCTATGCTCGTGGTGTGCCAGAATGCTACAAAGCCTATTCTCGTCCATTGCCCATCATCTACCAGTCCAACGGGGAAGAAACCTTCTTCCGAGACTTTCGTGATGAAGATGGTGAACTCATTGAGTTGAACCGCATCCATACACCAAAGGAGATTGTAAAGATGTTGGGGATAGATGATCCATATGCAGGTTTGCCAACATTGAAAAAGAAAGGTTTGCGTGATTGTCAATACGAAGCCATTACAGAACTGGAGAACAGTTTCCGCACCGGACAGAAAAAAGCATTGATTATATTGGCAACAGGAGCAGGTAAGACTTACACGGCTTGTCTGGCAGCTTACCGCCTCTTGGCATTCACTCCCATGAAGCGCATCCTCTTCCTTGTTGACCGCAACAATCTTGGCAAACAGGCAGAAGGTGAATTCGGAATGTTCCGCCTAACGGAAAATGGTGACCCGTTCAACACCATCTATACGGTCAACCGCCTGAAATCAGCAAAAGTCCCATCCGACAGCAACGTGGTTATCTCTACCATACAGCGCCTGTTCTCTCTCCTTACTGGGCAGGAAATTGTAGATAACGACGACGATGATGAAGATACCGCCACAAGCGAGGTGCAGTTGACTGGTAATATGACGCTTCCGCCAGATTTCTTTGACCTCATTATCATTGACGAATGCCACCGTTCCATCTATGGCAACTGGAAGAAAGTGCTAGAATACTTCAATACCGCCAACCTCATAGGCTTAACGGCAACACCAGTACCCGAGACGAAAGCATTCTTCAATAACAATATCGTCGTGAACTACACCCTTGAGCAGTCCATCGTGGATGGCGTGAACGTGGATGCTCGCATCTATCGCATCAAGACCGAGGCGACCGAAAACGGCGGTGCCATCCTCAAGGGTGACAAACTCAGACGCGAAACACGCTATACGGGCAAGGTTGAGACGGTACGCAATGAGGAAACCAAGAACTATACCAAGGAGGAACTGAACCGCAGCGTCATCAATCCGGCTCAAATCAAATTGGTGCTGGAGACATACCGCGATGCCGTTTATACGGAGATGTTCACCGACCCACAGCGTGAGCCCATCATGGACTATCTGCCTAAGACCCTTATCTTTGCCTTGAATGAGATTCATGCCAACAATATCGTGCGCATAGCTAAAGAGGTGTTTGGCAGGACAGATGATAAGTTCGTACAGAAAATAACCTATTCCGCAGGTGACAGCAACGAGCTGATTCGCCAGTTCCGCAACGACAAGGAGTTCCGCATTGCAGTCACTTGTACGCTGGTGGCTACGGGAACAGACGTAAAGCCGCTTGAAGTGCTGATATTCATGCGCGACGTGGCTTCCGAGCCTCTGTATATTCAGATGAAGGGTCGTGGTGTTCGCACCATCGGCGACGACCAGTTGCGCAACGTCACGCCTAATGCTTTTAGTAAGGATTGCTTCTTCCTTGTGGATGCTGTAGGAGTTACCGAAAGTCAGAAGATAACAACGAGTCCTGGCGATGGCGAACCTGTGCATCCCATCACACTCAAACGATTGCTGGAACTGCTGACGCATGGCAATGTCAACGATGATTATCTGCGACTGATTGCAGCCAAACTCGCACGTATCTACAACAAATCATCGGATAAACAACGGGAAGAGTTCCAGAGACTGGCCTATAGTGGGATGCAGGAAATCTCTGCAGCCATCTTTGATGCTTTTGAGAAAAACTCTCTACCTCCATACGAAAGTATCGACGAACCGAATCTTGAACGCAAAGGGCTGGTGGCTCCGCTGACCCATCATCCCGAGGCACGCCAATATCTGCTTATCCTTGCCGCCGGCTTCATTGAAACCTTGATGCCGGGAGAAGACCAACTCATCTCCAAGGGATTCTCTGAGGAGGAGGCCAAGGAGGTGACATCGGCTTTTGAGCAATACTGCGATGAGCATCAGGACGAGATAGAGGCTCTGCGCATGATTTACAACAACGACGGAGAGCCACTGACCTACGCAACGCTGAAGGATTTGGAGAACAAGCTGAAACTGGCGAACAACAAGTTCCAGACTTCCCGTCTGTGGAACTGCTACACGATAGTCAATCCACAGTCTGTCAAGAAACACAGCACCAAGGAAGAGAAGGAAGCGCTGACGAATATCATTCAGTTGGTCCGTTTCGCCAACCATCAGATTGAGACATTGGAAAGCCTCTATCCCTCGGCACAGCAGCGTTTCAACCTATGGTACGGACAGGTGCAGCGCACAGTGACGGAATCGCAAATCACCATTATCCGTCAGATTGTTGACTACATCGCCTCAAACGGTGCTTGCACCATTAAGGATATTATTGACGATGACAAGACACGGGCTGCACAACTCATCAAAGCCTTTGGCGGCAAGTCGCAGGCTGATGAAGCACTTGCTTCTTTGTCGAAGTTCTTATTATATCGTAAAACAGCATAACATTTATGTCAGACATACATATCATAGATTCAATTAGGCTTAACCATAAAGGGTTATGTATCCTTGATGAAAACAGGAAATGGGTAAAATTGCACAAACAACAGGGAGACCTAGATGGTGCTTGCGCTATCTATTCTCTTGTAATGGCAATGTTATGTAAGGGGCTATTGACAGATGATGACACTAAAGTATACAATCGGCCTGATCGAAGAACAGACAAGGGAAAGTTCCTATACCAATTTTTTAATGAAAGAGGTATGATTAGAAACGGCTATTCTTATGTCACGTTAGCTAAAGAAATTAACGAGTCTCATTTCGGCATAAAAGCTATCAGAAAAGATCCTAGAACGAACGATGATAGAATAGGATTAATTTCTGATTATATCTATGACAATACACCCGTTATAATATCTGTAGTTTTCCTTGATGGAGACAAAAAAGAAGGTGCACATGCACTTCTTGCTATTGGCATAGAAGTTGACTCAGATGAAAATATTGCAAAAATACTATGTTTGGATCCAGGTAACCCATCACCAAAATATTCATCATGGAATTGTTTTATTGACGTATCCAAAGAAACAAAAACTGATTATCCATTCTACTGCGTAAGCGAATATTCACATTATAAAGTTCGTTTAGACGATATGCTGATAATAGATATAGAATAATTCAAGAAATAAATAATAACCATATAAATATGGCAACAAATAAAGAGACATCACTGACTAAGAAAGTATGGACGCTGGCCACCACCCTGTCTGGGCAAGGTATCGGCTTCACAGATTATATCACCCAACTTACTTATCTCCTCTTCCTGAAGATGGACGATGAGAACGTAGAAACATTCGGCGAAGAATCAGCCATTCCTGAAGGCTACCGATGGAAAGACCTGGTTGAACTGGATGGTCTTGACCTTATCAATCAGTATGAAGAGACCCTAAAGAAATTGTCTGAAGAAGATAATCTTATCGGTACCATCTTCGTGAAGGCTCAGAACAAGATTGACAAGCCTGTATATCTTCGCAAAGTTATTACGCTGATTGATGAAGAGCAGTGGCTGGTGATGGACGGTGATGTCAAAGGTGCCATCTATGAAAGCATCCTCGAAAAGAACGGACAGGACAAGAAGAGTGGCGCAGGACAGTACTTCACGCCCCGTTCCCTGATTTCTGCAATGGTAGATGTCACCCGTCCGCAGATTGGCGAAACGGTTTGCGACCCTGCTTGTGGTACAGGCGGCTTCCTGCTTGCAGCCTACGACTATATGAAGAACCAGTCGCAGGACAAGGCAAAGCGTGATTTCCTCCGTGAGATAGCTCTGACAGGATATGACAATACAGCCCTCGTGGTAACGCTGGCATCTATGAATCTCTACCTTCATGGCATTGGCACCGACCGCAGCCCGATACTCTGTGAAGACTCTCTGGAGAAGCAACCGCAGAAGTTGGTGGATGTCATCCTTGCCAATCCACCTTTTGGCACTCGTCCGGCTGGAAGTGTCGATATCGACCGTCCTGACTTCTATGTTGAGACAAAGAACAACCAGCTCAACTTTCTGCAACATATCATGGTGATGCTGAAGAATAATGGTCGCGCTGCTGTGGTTCTGCCTGACAATGTGCTCTTCGAGGGCGGTGCCGGCGAGACCATCCGCAAGGAGATGTTGAAGAACTTCAACCTGCACACTATACTTCGCCTTCCTACAGGTATCTTCTATGCCCAAGGCGTGAAAGCCAATGTGCTCTTCTTCAAGAAGGGAGAACAGACAAAGGATGTGTGGTTCTACGACTACCGCACAGGCATCAAGCACACACTGGCCACAAAACCGATGATGCGCCATCATCTGGACGACTTCGTGGCCTGCTATCATGCCGAGGACATCAGCCAGAGGAAGGAAACCTACAGCGAGGAGAACCCCAATGGCCGTTGGCGCAAATACCCTGTTTCAGAGTTATTGAAGCGTGACAAGACCAGCCTTGATATATCCTGGATCAAGCAGACCAACGACGATGACGACATGACATTGGCAGAACTGATGAGCACCATTCAGCAAAAGAGCGACAATATCAGCAAGGCTGTAGCCGAATTGCAGAAACTTCTAAAAGATATAGAGGAATAGAATATGGAGAATTATAATGACATATTAACCCACTTGCTCAATCATTCGGAGAATGAGGTAGTGGAGTTTAAAGCAGCCAAGAACAACTACGACGTGGATGACTTGGGCAAATATTTCTCCGCTCTAAGCAACGAGGCTAATCTCCGCGAACATGACTTTGCTTGGATTGTATTTGGTGTTGACAACAAGACACACATCGTTACAGGTACAAATTTCAAGGAGGGTGAGCAAGCATTGAATAGGTTGAAGCAGGATATGTCTCAGCATACAACCGACAACTTGATTTTCAGAGAGATTGTACCCCTTTTCGTAGAAGGAAAGCGAGTGCTAATGTTCAAGATTCCCGCATCTCCACGTAACATCGTGATGCACTGGAAAGGAATTGCATACGCTCGTGATGGGGAAAGTCTAAAACCGCTTAATCAAACCAAACGTGACGAGATACGCCACCAGTCACCCATTCCTGATTGGACTGCACAGCTAGTTCCCAATGCCACTATTGACGACCTTGACGAATTGGCTCTCGCCACGGCGCGAATAATGTACAAGAAAGTGCATAGTAACATCCCTGCCCAAGAAATAGATGGTTGGAGCAAGGAGAATTTTCTAAGCAATAGCAATATGATGCGCGATGGCCAGATAACCAGAGCCGCCATCCTGCTCCTCGGCAAGCCTCTTTCTCTTAATAAGATTCATCCAGCTGTGGCCCAGATTACATGGACATTGCAAGACGATGAAGACATTGTTGACGACTATGAGCATTTCACTATTCCCTTCCTGTTGACCGTTGACAAGGTTCTTTCAAAGATACGCAATAAAACGATGCGCGAATTGCCAGGGGGAACCCTGTTTCCCGACACAATGAAGCAGTATGACGACTATACCATTCGTGAGGCTTTGCACAATGCCATCGCTCATCAAGACTACACATTGCGGCAGCGTATTGTCTTTGTGGAGAGTCCCGGGAAACTTTATTATGGTAATGGCGGCTCCTTCATTCCTGGCACCATAGAAAAAGCCCTTGAACATAAGGGCCCGCAGTTGCACTACCGCAATGAATGCCTTTGTAAAGGAATGGTACATTTCAATATGATTGATACCGTAGGTCGCGGCATTAAGAAGATTTATATGGAACAGAAGAACCGCTTCTTCCCAATGCCAGACTATGACATCGACAATGAGAACCGTACAGTAGGCGTGACAATCTATGGAAAGATGCTGGACGAGAAGTATTCAGAGCTGCTGAAGAGTGACAACAAGCTGACGCTCAAAGAATGTATTTGGCTTGATGCCGTTCAGAAACATCGGCCTATCACTAAACAAGCCATTGACCACTTGAAGGAACGAAAACTTATAGAGGGTCGTGGTTCAGACCTTAGTATCTCTTTGGGCGTAGCCAGAATGACGCATCAAGTCGGCCAATACACCAGAAATAAAGGTTTAGCTTTCAATACCCTAAAAAAACTCATTCTTCAGCTAGCTCATAATGCAGGAGAAGAGGGTTTTAAGCGAGCAGATGCCTTTGAAGCGGTTGGACAGGCTCTCCCCAGTGAAAAAACATTTAAGGCAAAAAATGATTATCTGGGAAGAATTCTTGCAAAGATGGCTACAGATGGTTTGCTCTCTCTCGTTGAGCGCACGTGGTACATAAGCGAAAAGGGAGAAAATGAAATTCGTGTGTAAAATGATTGTAAAATCGTGCGTAAAACATGTATAAAAGAGTGTATACAGTTTGCATCTCATGAGCCAAATAATACTGATATACACCAACTTGTACTATGCATACACACATAAAAGTGTGCGTAATATGTGCGAAAAGCGTGTGTAATTCGTGCGAAAAGTGAATGTAATTCGTGCGTTATTCGGTCAAAAGAATAATAATATGGAAACAAAGAAATTACGCCAAAAGATACTCGACCTTGCCATCCATGGTAAGCTCGTTCCACAGGATCCTAATGATGAGCCAGCATCTATATTGCTGGAGCGCATCCGAGTTGAGAAAGAACGCTTAATCAAAGAAGGCAAGATTAAGCGAACCAAAAAGGCTGCTTCCGATACGCCCCATTATGAGAACAAAACTCCTTTTGAGGTACCTGAAGGTTGGGTATGGGTACGGTTAGAAGATTACCTGCTATTATTATCTGGTCAAGACTATCCTCCACAAAAATATAATAGTGATCATCGTGGTATTCCTTATATAATAGGAGCAAGTAATATTGAAAATGAACAACTCTCTATAAATCGATGGACAGATGAGCCTTCTGTCATATCTACCTTGAATGATGTGCTTGTAGTATGTAAAGGTGCAGGAGTTGGAAAGATTGCAATGAATAATGTTGGTGATGTTCATATTGCGAGACAGATTCAAGCGATAAGGGATGAAACAGGAATTATAAACAGTAAATTTATCAAACTATGTATTGCTTCTAATATATCAGAAATTATAGCAAATGCTAATGGGCTTATCCCAGGTTTAAAAAGAGAATTGCTGTTATCTTTGATAATCCCTGTTGCCCCAATAGAAGAACAGGAAAGAATAGTTAATGCTGTCGAACAGTGGTTTACCTTGGTTGATACTTTAGAAAAAGAGACTGATGATTTGTCTGCAAGAATTAGGCAAACCAAATCCAAAATCCTTGACCTCGCCATTCATGGGAAACTCGTTCCACAAGACCCGAATGATGAGCCAGCCATTGAACTTCTGAAGCGCATCAATCCCAAGTTCACTCCTTGTGATAACGCGCATGATACCAACCAACTGCCTGACAGTTGGTGTTGGACTACGTTAGGGAATATAGGAAAATGGCAATCTGGGGCAACACCAAGTAGATTAAACAAAGATTATTATAAAGGAAATATTCCTTGGCTGAAAACGGGCGATCTAACCGACGGATTCATTTATGATATTCCAGAAACGATAACACAAAAGGCATTAGAGGAAACTTCCGTAAAATTAAACCCGAAAGGGAGTGTATTGATTGCAATGTATGGCGCAACTATAGGCAAGATTGGTATTTTGACTATTCCTTCGACAACAAATCAGGCTTGTTGTGCATGTTCCGAATATAAAGGCATATACAACATGTATCTTTTCTATTATTTGTTATCCCATAGAGACATATTCATAATGATGGGAGGAGGTGGTGCACAACCAAACATTTCAAAGGAAAAGATTACAGAAACGCTCATTCCCCTTCCTCCACTTTCAGAGCAAAAACGTATTGTTGCCAAGATAGAGGAACTTTTTGCTGTGATTGACAAAATCAATATCTCATTAAAAACATAATGCCAAGGAGATTCTCATCTCCCTGGCACATCCTAAAAAAACGATAATTAGCCACGAGGCGGGAATGGATCGTTACCATGAGAATCACGTTCTCTGATACGACCATCTCGTCCATGAACAAACAACTCCGACTGCTGGTTTCGTGATATTTCACGAGCTCTGGCTATTGCTGCAGCTTGGGTGTCAAAGGTGGAAGTAAGTCTTGAATTTCCTTCGCCTCTGATTCCCCATCGTCCATCAACAGGTACTACATGTTGGTTCTTTCCCATTAAATACACCTCCTTTCTGAGATAAGTTTTACTGAATCCAGACAGTATGTCTCTGTTGTCTATCTTAGCAAAACACATGCCAAATGAATGCTCTAAAAAACATTGTCATGTTGTCATATGTTTATGAAAAGGGGGTTACCATGTTACTACCTTATCCACTATCTGACGCTGTTCGGTAGCGGTGCGGCGGAGGTAGATGCGTGTTGTCTCGATGCTCTCATGTCCCATAAGGTCAGCGAGTAGAGCCAAGTCGTTGAACTTGTCAAGGAAGTTCTTGGCAAAGCGATGACGAAAGGAATGAGGATAAATCACTTCACGATTCAACCCATACTTGTCTGCAAAATGCTTTAGCTGAATAGCTATGCCTCGTGTAGTGATACGCTCGCCATAGCGGTTGAGGAAGATGTAACCACTTGAAACTCCTCTGTCAGCCAGCCATTGCTTAGCTTCTCCTTGTAGGTTCTTAGGGATATAGAGACGACGAAGTTTACCACCCTTGCTATAGATGTCAAGATGGCCTACTGCCACATGCTCTGCTTTAATCTGTAACAACTCGCTTACTCGGGCACCCGTGGCAGCCATGAACCATACGATGAAATACCATTCTTCGTAGCCATCGGCTTTAAGGCGTGTCTTTAGGAACTTGTAATCTTCGTTGCTGATGACATTCTCCAGAAAGTTCTTCTGTTGTACCTTCACAAACTTCATCTTCAGCTTATCCTTCTTGATAAACTCCAGATACTTGTTGATGCCCTGCAACCGCAGATTGACCGTCTGCGGCTTGAAGTTCTCCATCAGATAACCCTTGTAAGCCAACAGGCTCTTTCTGTTGAATTCCTTGTAGTGAGCAAGGAAATACTTCACCGTCCACACATACGAAGTGACGGTATTCTTAGCCAAGTCTGACTTGCTAAGTTGCTTCTCAAAATTTGTTACCATGTTATTTCTGCTTTAGAATAAAACAGTAACAATATAAGCGCAACCTAACGCGCATTATAAGAATGTGCCTGATTCTTGGGGCATTGTTCCGCTTGGCAATATCTGCGGTTTGAATGAAGGTAAACCTATATCAGATAAGGAATATCCTTACATAGACGTCAAGGGGCTAAGGACTGGCAACTATGTTTCTAAACAGTCGGGAAAGTACATACCGGTAGGTACTACATTAATCCTCGTAGATGGTGAAAACTCTGGAGAAGTTTTCCATACACCAGTGGAAGGCTATCAAGGGAGCACAATTAAAGTGCTTAATATTTTCAGTGAAATGAATGCTCAATATGTTCTCTATTTCGTTAAACTCTATCAAAAGGCTTTGCGAGAGAACAAGGTCGGTTCGGCCATTCCGCACTTGAATAAAAAGATGTTCCGAGAATTGATTATTCCAATTCCGACAAAAGAAGAACAAGAAAGAATAGTTGGAGCAATTCAGCAATATTATCGTATATTAGACAACATTAGTGCCAACTTATAGTTCGGCACTGATGTTATCAATGATTTGGAAAAGTTCGTTAACTTTATTTATAATTCTATCCTGTTCCTTTCTTGGCGGAATAGGTATGTGAAGTTTGGAGTATTCGGAAATCCAATATCGCTTATGAGTGTCGCCAATCAATCTTGTGATACTCATGAACCAACAAACGTATTGAATGTTTACCTCTTCTTTTACATGAAGGATTTTCATCGCAGAAGATTTTACTTTGAAAGGAAAATCAACGAACTTTGAATCAGTTGTAAAATCATCAAAGATTATTACCGGCAAATCCGTGAAGACTCCTTCTAACTCATTTGTATAGCCAATAATAAATGATTTTCCTGCTGTTAAGACAGGTGTTTTATATTGAGATTTATAGTCTGTTGATTGTACTATATATGCTTGTGGCTGCTCGTAATCAATGATATCTTCAAGGGCGCAAACAGTCCATCCTTCTGGGACATTCTCATAATGCGCGTTATCACAAGGAGTAAACTTGGGATTTATACGCTTTAGGAGCTCAATGGCTGGCTCATCATTAGGGTCTTGTGGCAAAAGTTTACCGTGGATGGCGAGGCCAAGAATCTTGGACTTAGCCTGTGCGATTGACATTTGCAAATCTTCTTTTGCAGATTCCAGAGTGTCAATCAAAGCGAACCATTGTTCTATAGCATTAATAATCCTCTTTTGCTCAAACTGTGGCGGTATGGGAATATATGTGTCTACGATTTTCTCTTTTGATATGTTAGGCTGAGCACCACCGCCACCAAGCATAATAAATTCTTCCTTGTGTGAGAGCAAAAAATAGAAAAGATACATCTGTTCTATTCCATTATATTCTACACAAGCGCAACAAGCCTGATTTGTTGTGGCTGGGAAAGTTAGAATCCCCACTTTTCCAATAGTTGCGCCATACATAGCAATCAGTACACTCCCTGCTGGATTTAATTTGACAGATGTCTCCTCTAATGCTTTTTGAGTTATCGTTTCCGGAATCTCTTGAATATATCCGTCATTTAAGTCTCCGGTTTTTAACCATGGAATATTTCCTCCATAATATTCCTTGTTAAGGCGACTTGGTGTTGCACCAGATTGCCATACTCCGATGTCTCCAAGTTTCTGCCATTCCCAACTTTCTGGCACCTCAAAAGGCACCTCATTCTCATAATGGGGCGTATCGGAAGAGATAATTCTACCTCTTCCTTTTTACGCCATTACTACTTACCATCTTTGATGCTTGCAACAGACATCTTCTTCGATAGGCATCTTCCTCTTCATCTGGGTTGCGCCCATCCCATCTCAAATCGGAGGTGGAATCGCCACCACCACCGGAAGACGGGGTTGGCCTGCCACCAATAAGAGCATCAGCAATTGCCAGTACCTGGACTCGCATGGATGGTATGCTCAACTGATCAAGTAACTGGCGATAGGCGGAATTTTGCTGATGACTGCTGTCCATGAGGTATTCGTAGTCACCACGCAATTGATTCAACTCCCGGTAGTCTGCAAGAACATTCTTCTGTGCTGCCTTCACTTGACGTTCTGCATCCTGCATGTAGAGAGACTCTATCTTTCTGACTATTGAAGTGAAGCGTTTGGCAATCTGGTCATTCTGTTTGTCAAGCCATTTGTCAACACCGAACAATGGCGGTTTCTCCGTTATCCGTGGTGGTTCAAACTCAATCTTGTGGTTGCGGAACGGCTGGATGACGTTGCTGACGGCATCCACCTCTTTGGTCAGTTTCACTAGCTCGCTTTCCTTCCTGCCGATGGCAGCCATCTTGTCATAGACTTTGTTATGTAAATCTACAATCTGACGCTGCAAGCTCTTCCTCTCGTCCTCATAGTCTTGCAGATGTATCTTGCCACTGCGCAACTTTCCATCGAGCTCTTCCAGTTGTTTCTGCCGCTCTTCTATCTGAGCCTGTAGATTCGCTAACATAGTTTTTTGCCCCTTGATGGCCTTCTCCGATTGGTGTATGTCTTTGTTGAGTTTGCGGATGTAATCACGCTTGCCAAGGTGCTGTACATATTGTCCGTCTATACTGTCACCACGGTCAAGACCATACTTACTGCCCACCTCCTCATAAAGAGACGTATGCATCTCCTTCAGGATTTGCCCGTACTCATACTTGTTCTTTCCGAACTTGGCCGACCACATGACGCATTCCCTTCCGCTCTTTATGTTGCCAACAGGAACAATTAAGGCGTGGATGTGCGGTGATGTTTCATCCAAGTGAACCTGAAAGCCGATGATATTCTCCCGTCCGTAGCGATGAACACACCAGTCATAGACATCCATTGCCCAACGCTCTATCTCTGGACAACGATGCAAGTGGCTGTTATCTGCATCTTTGTCTGTACAAACCGTCTGGTCACCAAATGCCATCTGGAGTGTACGATTATGGTTTCCACCAAAGATAAACTTGGCACACATGTTCGGCTGGTTCTTGCTTCCTTCCTTGAAGCTGTGCCAGCCCAGTTGCTTCAATCTTTCTGCCAGACGTACCTCCAAGGATTTCTCTTGATAGCCAAGTGGGTGAATCATCCCATCGGGCCCAATCTCAAAGTTGAGATGCTGCCGTGAGATGTCATAGTGATTGGTCGGGTCCTGGTTCTTCTGGTCAAACCGTTCCTCGTTCCAACAGCGCTCGTTCTCGTTTGCTTCTGCCTTGCTGAAGGACTTCGCTGTATCCATGTGCATGGCTTGTTTGATATCTGTTCTCATAATATTCCAATGTTTTATAAAAGTTGTTGATGGAGCTTGCTCGTAACGGTCGGGGCTGATGTTAGCCAGATACCCGACGGGACTTTATTGCTGACAGGCAAAAAGTCCTTATTGTGTTATGGACTTTTATTCTCAGTCCAAGAGAGCAAGCTCTTGGTTACTCGACTAATTCCAATTGCAACTTGTCAATGAGCAGCTGCAGCGCAGGATTACGCTCAATCATTCGCTGGAGAATCATCTGCTTGGTCTCCTGCATCAGCAGGAAATCAGAGATATCAAGTCCCACTCCACGCTGCTCATCTGTTGCCATCTTTTCTAATACGTTTGAGATGGTTACGCTTTTGGTGATGGGTGTAAGAATGGCCGATTTCTTTGTCCACTTTTCTGTCGCTCCTAAGTCAGGCATCAGAATCACATCTCTGTTATGGAGCACCTGCATGGTTTCCTCATTGAAACATCCATCTTTGCCACCTGTGGCGAGCCAAAGGAAATCCGGCATGAAGTGGGATGCTATCATACAGGTCTTTTCACTTTCCACCAACATGACAGTGGCAGAAGATGTGGCAAGCAAATGTTCTCCGAACAGGCATTGCTTCAGATGGAAGTCTGGCAGTTTTAGTTCTGAGTGTACCCAGCAGACCTGCGGCATCGGCTCTTTGATACGGTGTCCGTCCTTGGGGTTGTACCCCATTATCTTACCAGATCGGATGTTACCTTCTTTATCAATCTGCCAAAAGACGGTGGCGCCTCCCCATTTCTTGGAAGTTCCCACCTTGTAGTGTTCGAATTGTCTGTTGGCTGCATCCTTTCCGATAGTCTTGCATAGGAACTGGTATAAGGGATTGATGTCATAATGCGAGAGTGTCTTTCGCATAATGTCAGTTGACATGAAAGACGGGACCTCTGGTTCTGGCTTAACCATGACGGGCTTATTCGTCTTATCATATCTCCATGTATCATTCTCAAAGTCGTTAGGCTTCAAGTCTGGGTTGTCCCTGAAGAAGTCTTTGGGCGTATAATGGTAACCACACGAATCCTCATGGTCGCATCTTCCCACATAGTCGGGGAACTCAATCTTACCTTCTTTGTCAACATACCTGACAAAGCATTTCCTTCTGCCGCATTGGGGACACGTTTGTTTTGTGTTCCTTCCTGCCTTGTATTTCTGTAAATGGAATCTATACTCGTTCATTATTTTGTTTCTTTAGGTTATTGAACAATGGTCCTTACACGATGGAACTTTACACTTTTACACTTTGGAAAAATGTAAAGTGTAAAATGTATCGAGTGTATCAGAGTAGTTTTTTATAAATGCCATGTGCCGTTTTCTGAAGAATCTGTTCTTCGCACATCTTTGCAAGATCCTTTTTGACAGTACTCTCACAGATGCCTATTTCTGCTCCTGCTTTGATAGCATCAGCTGTAGTGAAATCTGGGTGTACTAAATCAAGAAAGGCTTTCTTCAAAGGAGGCATGGAGTCGGTTTGGATGTGCGACTTGATACTCTGGTACGACAGTTCCAGATAATCATACATGCGGATGGCTGCCTGGACAGAGCGGACATCTATATGCTGCATATGGATTTCGTCGCAAGCCCAGCCCAAGAGTTGAAAGGCCAGAGCAAGGCGGGCCACATTGGAATCGGCCTTCATCATACGACTGTCTATGAGTCTTTCATCCTCAACGCTGTTGGCTTTCTCAATGAGGGTGTTTTTCCATTTTGCAAAGCATCTATATGCATCTTCGCTCATGTCTAGCACCTTGGGCATGATAACACCTTTCTCATCGTAATCTGGTTCTAATGAAAGCAACTTATCGATAATCGCTTTCCACTTCCGATAGACACTCTCGGCTCTGTCGTTACCTTGCGCACCTGCATCAGGGTTCTCCTCCATCTTGGGAATATCACGATTCTTGGGATGAAGGAACAGAATGCGGTCTATCAGCCCACTTGATACATTCTCTTTCGTGAAGAGTTCCCCAATACGCTGTGTCTGGGTGGTACCGATAATGTTGATACAGGGATGCGGAATAATAATGGGAACAGGATTGTTGCAACGGGACACCTTCAAGGGCTTACCACTATAGGCTGTCAACAACTGGGTTAGTAAGGGACTATCGTTGTATCGATAGATACTGTTGAAGAACCCCATGGTTTCATCCACATGGATTACGATACCACGCTGGTTGTCATTATGAATCCTCATCATGGCCTCCTGTGTGAGGTCGGAGAGAATGGTCTGCACGAGAACTGGTTTGTCGGAATCAATGGCGTTGCCTTTGTTCCCGGCATTCAGTTCTGCATAGCGTTTGTTCTCTTCAATGAACTTGCTGACCTGAAGGAAGTCATGTTCTTGAAGTGGACGGAACGCGTAGTCAAGTGGTGGTGTTTTGCCCTGCCCAGGTCTTCCTATCAGGATGACATAAAGGGCCGAGCAACTCTTCCATGAGCCACGGATACGGATATGGCAGCTATTACCGATAGCGGTAGCTGCTGCCGATAGCATACTCAGAGTCAGATACTCCAAATCGAACTGCTCTATGCGAGCCACCTCAAAAATGATGTCCTGTAGCTTCTGCGGGAAGGCATCGAGGGGAAGGCCGATGCGTTTAACGTCTTCGGCTTCCATGCGGATTTTGTTAGTTAGAGCCAGAACTCCTTGGTTGTTAATCTCAATCTTTTCCATGGTCGCCAAATGATTTGTTCTGAACTCCGAGAATCTTCTTGACATCCGACTCGCGATACTTTACTTTGGAACCAACCTTAATAGGCTTTAGGTACCCTTTCTTGTCCCAATGCCAGAGGGTGGCATCACAAACACCGAGGCGTTTCTTTGTTTCTTCTTTGGTCAGCAGACAATCTTCCTTGTTGTCTTGCATGACCATCGCAACCTCATTGACTGCACGATTTATCAGTTCCTCAGAAAAGTTGCGCAAGTCCTCTCCGGTAATCTCTAACTTGATGTTAGCATTACCTGTTGAAAGAATAGACATTAAATCTGTCATAGCTATACATGCGCCACCAGATTTTTGACCCTCTCATCTTGGTGGCATTATAGATGAAAAAGCCACCGCCCCACTTGGAACGATGACACAAAAGTATAGCTAAAAATAATTGATTTTCAACAACTTGCATTTCTTGTATTTCGGCGAAACAGGAAGCGAAATACAAGAAATCAATTTTGGCTGAAAAACATTGAAGGCGTGCTCAAATATTCGGATTATTGAGCAGAATTATCCGTTGATTGCAGCTTTTTTTTGAAGTCGTCAATGTACTTCCGTTCAAGGTTTGTGGGCAATAACAAGTCCCCAGCTTCATCAAATATCTTACGAAAAGCTATCTGGAAATTCCTCGTTCCTTTCAAGTCTATTGTTGGGACAAGTTCCTGAAGTAATTTGTGAAAGGTTGTAGCATTACATCTATCAAGGAATCCAAGTTCCTGCAATGCAGCATAGAGATAAGACATATCTGGGGCAGTATGCCTGAAAGCAAGTATGGCTTTGATGAGGTCTATCACCTCTTCCTTGTTTGAACATAGAAGGTAATCCTCGAATGTAGCCTTTGGTATTGCCATATCTGCTTTTTCGACTAACAGGCTTGCACCCTTCATTTCATCGATAACAATATCAGCCACATTCCCATTTCTCATTGCTTCTTTTTCTGCTTTAAAGAGGGCCCTGTCTTCCTTGGTTCGCATCTTGTTCCTGATACTCCCTTTGATGACGAACTTAATCATCACCTTGTATATCCATCGCTCAGCCTTGCCACATTTAGGGTCTGCAATTTCTGTCTCCAGCCGCTCTACCGTCGTCTCATAGCACTTTCCATAATAAAGCCATGACAAAAGGCAGGGAACAATGGACGAGGATTCCACGTTATGAAACTCATCGACTAACAGAGACGCTGTGTTCTCATCTGCAACAAACGTTTCAAAGTCTTTCTCTTGGGGAGTTATGTCACCATGAAACTCACTCCTTGCCTTTTTCATAAGCTTGGGTGCCAATCGCATTGCCAGAGAGTATATCTGTTGAATACTCTGGTATGACTTGCCGTTGATGTCTTCCACGAAGGCATCGTACTCATCGAGATGGTTGTCAAGCCAGTTCTTTATTTCCTGCTTGAATTGCTCAAAATCTTGCTTAGCCATAGTCTAATCCAATAATTTAACCAGGTCTTTTTTCATTTCCTCATCAATATCTCTATATCTCTGGAATGCCTTGCTGCCTTCCTTATGACCAGACAGGGCTGAAACGAGATTGGGGTCCTTTACCTTTCTATAAATATTACCGATGAAAGTCCTTCGTGCCATGTGACTACTGGCAACTTCGTGTATGGGACGTTTCACCTCTTCTCGTGTCAGAGGGTCTAACGTGGTGACAATCCTATCGATGCCTGCAAGTTTGAAAAACTCTTTGATGGCAGTATTGTATTTCTGTTCTGAAATGAAGGGAAGCAGGCTTGGCCCATCATAATCCTTATATCGCTTGAGGATTTCCTTCGCTTTTTCGTTCAGCGGAACACGAACCGTTAAAGGCCGACCTTCTTTCGTCTTCTTTGGTATATACTCGATAGCTCCATTGACAACGTTTTGCTTAGTCATCCTATAGAGGTCGCTCACACGGCAACCAATGAGCGACTGAAATATGAAGATGTCACGCTGGATGGCAAGTTGTGGCCGGGCAGACAGGTCTGCATTCCATATTTTTTCCCTTTCTTCTAATGATATATAAATAGGTGTACCATACTTGCACTCCTCAATGGGGAACTTGTCAAATGGGCGATTGGTAGTTTTATCATTCTCATAACACCATAAGAAGAATGTCCTGATTCGCGAGAAGCAATCTATCAGCGTATTCTTTCCTCTGGGCTGTGGCGTTCGCTTTTCAGGAATGTCTTCGTAGATTTGAGGATATTTCTCAAAGTATTTATATTCGTTCTCGAAGAAATCCCACATGTCTGCCAGCGTCTCTTTGGTGACATCATTCACATCAAGCACAAAGTCTTCCTTGTTCCGCTTAACCTTCCTTACATAAAGCTCGTATCGGAGCATGGAGCGTTTGACAACCTTGAAATTCTTTTTACGAACCTCTGAAAGGCGGTGCTTCTCCAAGAATTCATCAAAAAGTTGCTCAAAGGTCTGTTTCCTTTCTCCTTCAGGAGTAAACTTATCAGGATTATAGTATCTGACAAGAGATGCCTTCAGCCAGTCCTTATCCAGATTATCCTTGTCCCGGTTGTATTCCTTCTCGATGAAGCCTTTGAGTTTACGCAGTTCCTCATTGGTCTCAGAGCGAAGTTTAGGGTCACAAACAGCCTTCGACTTGACGCATTCATTCTTTTCATCCCATAAGTTGGGGTTAATGGAAAGTGCCGTTTGAGCAACGGAATCTAATCGCCTGCCGTCCCTTAGACGCACGTATATGGTGGCTGTCGATTCCGTGTCATAACGCTTTGCTGACTTCTTGATAATGAACGTAACTTTCATACTTCTTTTTTGATGGTGGGGAAATCTGGGGACAAAGATAATACTATTTCTGGGTACCACCAAAGATTTTCCCCACATTTTCCCCACATCTGCTAAATATCTTGCAAATCGACTAAATACGATTAAATTTGAGAAGATGACGTAAACTACTGAAAGCCAATGTTTGTTAAGCAAATTTGAATGACTATCATTTTTATCCCCTTTAATCGATTTTATCATTTTCAAATGCGGGTCTGGGTACCCTTTTGCACTACAAATCCCTTGTAAATCAATGATTTACAAGGGATTTTTCTTTCTCAGGGTGTTAATAAGGCGTTAATATTGGGCAAGAATCGGAAAGGAGAAGCTGTACAACAACTCTGAATTTTTAGGACATTGTTGCCCAGCTCGGCTTTTATATCTAACTTTGCACTTGCATACTTATCATATAAAGCAGAAGACAAGGCAATGAACCATAAACTACTTCTGATTCTCTTCCTGGCATTGTTATCACTAAATGCTTGGAGCCAATCCAAAATAACAATGAAGGGAGAGTGGATGTACACGGATGTAACTCTTTCTGACGGCGGCTCGGTCCACAACGTCCCGGGATTGATAGATACTGGCTGCTCGGTTTGTATCATCGATTCTACCTATGCCGTAGACTCATGCCACATCAAGGATTTAAAAGGAGACAAGATAATGGACAACACGGCCGGACAAAGCATTAAATCGTCCTATGTCTATTTGGACAGCATCTCCTTTGCTTCCTCCACATACACCCATGTGTGGTGCTTCATTGTGGATTTGACCGGGAAGCTGAAGCAGTTCGCCCCTAAGTTTATTATCGGTGGTGACATCTTAAAAAGGCATCCATGGTGCTTTGACCTAAAGATCTGCCAACTTCAACCCTTAAACGAATTACCCACCAACGTTGCGACATCCTTAGCTTGGAAGCGTCATGCTGACGATGGGCTGAACATGATTATCTTTAAAGGCAAGATTGCGGGCAAGAAGACACGTATCTTATTTGACACCGGTTCCCGATTCAATAGACTGCTCCGCACATCCGAACTTACACCGACATCTTATGTAGAGCTTCCCTGCGCCGACATAGCAAATGGGCTAACGTACAAGAAGGCTGCGCAATGCAAGAATATTCCCGTAGAGATTGCTGACTGTCATTTCAAGGTTGACTTCACCAAAGAGACAAAAGACGGCTCAGACTACCCCCGCCTTAACGCGAGCTTTCTTATGGGAAAAAGATGGGTGCTTGATTATGAGCATCGGCAGCTGCTCATATTGTCTCAATAATTCTGCTGGCAGCAGGTGGCTTAGCGTTTTGATACCGTCATTGTCGGCAGCTTGGCCTTGATGCTGTTGCTGATCGGAGGAATGGCGGACTGCTCGATGAACTGGTCCACATCTACTATACCAATCTTCTCGTCCTTGAACTTCTTCACATCCTGCTTGTCGGCGAAAGAAGCCTTAGTGATGTACACTTCTTCCCATTGGTCATATATCTTGCGGACGTCCTTAATGGTTACCGTCATCTGTCGGGACCACCGGCTGGAGACCATATCGGTATAGGTGATTCCATCAGGACGAAGCGCATAAACCTCGCTTGAGTGGGAACTTTTTAACTGCTGTTTATATTTGCCAAGAGACAAGGACTTCACAGTGTCTGGATAAAGATGGTCGAAACTGAACAGCACTTTTGCAGCGAGCGTGTCAGTTCGCCAGGATGCCGGATTCATCGCTTCCTTGTTTTTGCCAACACCATAGAAGTCAGGAACGGGAAAAGGAGGTGCGTATGATAAAAGACTTCCATTCCTGCATTCTTCTTTCTTAATGCTTTCGTCAATGAAATATCTTGCGGCAAGCGTACGATGGTCAACCTCTCCGTTCTTGAGCTTGACAAAGTAGTAAGCCACGCCATCATAATAATACTCCAGTTGTCCGTTATAGAACTGCGGTGCTCTGAAATAAGCCTCAAACACAACGTATTCAGGACGTTTCGTGGCAACTGACACCTCGTTTAGCGCTTGCTCCCGGGTATCCATGTACAACACCTTGTCCTTCAAAGTGTCGGTGTCAACATCTTTGTTCAGGTAGGCCACATGGGATACGGAAAACTTAGGGACACTGTCCTTAAAACGAATATAACCTTCGGAGTCTGAACTCGTCAGCAGTGTTCCTCTTGCATTGAAGACCGATGCGAATTCAATAGGTTGCCGTGTATGGCTGTCTAACAGCCTGAACTGTACTTGTACTTGTGCCTTTGCTTCTACACCTAAAAGGCAACAAACAACCAACGCAATAATATTTTCCACGAACTTAAGATTTAGTGAATGAGAAGAGGGAAAACTATTCCTGCCAGATTACAGACGGCATGAGCGATGAAGCAATATCTCACATCATGGTATCTGATAAACAGATAGCATAAAGGTATTGCAAAGACAAGCGTGTCAACTCTTAAGAAAGAGTCTCCAAGATGGGCGCAGAAAAACAAGATGGAACTGCACACAATGATAGCAATGGGGTTAAAGCCACCTCTTTCCATCATGCTGACGAGCCATTTTCTGAACAGCATTTCCTCAGCGAAAGGACCTAACAGGCCTGTCGAGACAATAGAAATGAGCAGTGGGGATGGTTCCGCAGTAGGATGTGGATAGGCCGTATTGCTCAACTGACAAATGAGATATATGGCAAGTTGCCAAAGCAGACCTAAGAGAATGGAAATCGAAACCACTTTCATTTGAAGTGCCGATGGCCGCAACATCCATAAGTCAAGCTTTTCTATTTTATTCTCTATGGCCAACGCGACTAATAGGAATGCAGAGCAGCAGGCCATAGCCATGAGATCTGGTGCCAATTTGGAAGCGACTGCGTTGTCCCCGTTATTTAAGAAAAGGCCCATAAAAGGTGCAGCAACTAAGATCGAGCCCACCAAGCATATCACCAAAAAAACGATAATCCTGCTAACACACTTTGGCTTACTATAAGTTATATTGTTCGTTTCGCTTCTTTTATTGTCCATATACTCTAAATTCCGCAGCACTATAATTTAGATTTATTTATAAGTTCCTAAGCAGCAAAATATTGCTCAGGATTTTGCCATGTCGGAAAATTCACATAACTCTTAGTGCTGCAAAAAAGAAAACGAATCACCAGCAAGACATGGCAAAAATACGAATATAATTTGAGAAACTTACACCTTTTGGTGGAATTTTTCCCATCATTGAGTACTTTGTTACGATTTCAACCGCATCGACTTGAAGAAGTTAAAGACGCGGCAAGTGGGATAGCGCCAAAGGCAGTGAGAGACGGTCTACCTGAACACCTGCTGCCATAAGGTTTTATCGCTGACAACGATGCGGGCAAAGACATCCAGTCCGGGCTGCGTGTCAGCGAGTATGTGCGGCAGGCCGTCGTGTCGGCAGAGATAACGCCCCGGCTGAACAGGCAGGATACGGACATCCTCCGCAAACTGGCAGGCGAAGCGAACAACATCAACCAGCTGGCGCACCGGGCAAATGCCGGAGGCTTTGCGAAAGTGGCGGTCGAACTGGTGAAACTTAAGAACAGGATAGTGGAAATCATAAGCCATTTGTCGGATGATTGGAAAAATAAGGAAAGGAAGCGGGTTTAAGGGCTGTGTGGACTACGTGCTGGGCAAGCAGCAGGCGGTCTTGCTCCATGCGGACGGAGTACTGGCGGAAAGCAGGCAGGACATCATCCGCTGCTTCTGCGCACAAGCCTCCATGAATCCCCGTCTGGGCAAGCCAGTCGGACATATCGCGCTGAGCTATTCGGTAAACGATGCGCCCAAGCTGACGGACGAGAAGATGATACAACTTGCGCAAGAGTATATGCGCGAGATGAAAATCACCGATACGCAGTACATCATCGTGCGCCACCAAGACAGGGAGCATCCGCATGTGCATATCGTGTTCAATCGCATAGACAACAACGGCAAGACCATCTCGGACAGGAACGACATGTACCGCAACGAGCAGGTTTGCAAGAAGCTGAAAGCCAAGCACGGGCTATACTTCGCCAAAGGCAAGGAACTGGTTAAGCGGCATCGCCTGAAAGAGCCGGACAAGTCGAAATACGAGATTTACACGGCTGTGAGGAATGAAATCGGCAAGTCCAAAAGTTGGCGGCAGTTACAGGAGCGGCTGGCAGAAAAGGGCATCGGCATCCGCTTCAAGTATAAAGGGCGTACAGACGAGGTGCAGGGCATCTCCTTCACCAAAGGTGCCTATACGTTCAAAGGTTCGGAAATAGACCGCAATTTCAGCTTCTCCAAACTGGATAAGCATTTCGGGAACGCAGGAATGGATACCGTAGAAAATAGCCGCCAGCAGATAGTTTCCGCACCTATTTTGGAGTCTGAGCAAACACCGCAAAGGAGCGACAGCCCTTCAATGGGCGGCTTGTTCAGCTTGTTCGATGTTTCGCCGTCTGCTCCATCGGACGAAGAAATTGACTGGAGTCTGAGAAAAAAGAAGAAGAAAAAGAAAAGACAACTTAAACTGTAAACGGATATGGAAGAAAATTTGATTTTAGAGGGGCTTCTCTCCATGGTCACGGAACTGAAGGAGAAGCAGGAAGCGCAGGTGACTCTGAGTTACGCAGGAACCCGGCGGTTCCCGAAAAAGAGTTGCAAGACATCCTGA
>ENA-OPVK01000426-OPVK01000426.1-human-gut-metagenome-genome-assembly--contig:-NODE-426-length-30969-cov-4.221324_pt1 | contig 30969 bp, 57 predicted proteins | sample MGYA00241495_ERZ501982 | MGnify/ENA primary metagenome ERZ501982 (study PRJEB25962, sample SAMEA2042002) | human gut metagenome | biome: human gut; feature: human-associated habitat; material: faeces...
TCTTAATTTTTTAACTTTTGCTCCTAAATCGCTTTCCATTATCTTATAACCTCCAGTAATGCGTATTTTCACCAGACAAAATCACAGTGGATTTTATCAACGGAATGTTTTTTATTTATTTGCATTATACAATAAAAACATTGCCTTGAAAAGTGGTATTTTAAAAATTTTTTTATTTTTTTGTAATAATGCAACTCTAAATCTTTATTATACATTCCTAAACTTTCTAACAAGTAAACTGAATATTGTTCCCAAGTCATATTTTTAGGCTTCATAGATGTTATATTTCCTAAAGCAGAAGTTTTACAATAAATATTCCCAAAATTTACTCCGTTTACCCTATTAAGCACTTTTTCCCACGTTTCACTTTCTAATGCTTTAAATTGGTCTAAGCCATTTCTTTGGTCATCTCCATAAGGTTGACATAGTCTTTGTTCATGTATTGATAATCCGTTTTTGTACATTAATTCGTAAATATTATTCATATCTAAATTAAATTTAGCAGTTGCTCCCCAGTCATCTTCAGTTCTCCAGTCATACATAGGATAAAATGAATACATATTATTACCCACTTTTGTAGTCCAATGATGATTATTATATTCTACTTTATTAGGCATTAAAGCTATTGTTCTAAAACGATTGATACTTTCATCAGCTCTTATTCCTACCCCTACAAAGCATAAACCTCCATGAGTTTCTTGATACCATTTTTGAAACCTTGGAACAAATTCCTCAAATTCACAAGGCTTATCATAAAACGGAAAAGGATTATTAGATAAGTTTATACTATCTTTTGGTAATTTCCTAACCCATATATCTTCATCATCCGGATTCCAACATATCCATTTTGGTTGTAAAACTGATACTGCATTTCTTAAATACATAGGTAATGCTATATGATAGAATGTTCTAATATTAGACAGTTTTTTTAATCTATAAATATAATCAATTGTTGCTTTGTATTGAGCCTCAAAATCTATATACATAACATCATATTTTTTATTTAATTTCTTAGCAACCATATTTGCAAGTTGTACCATAATCCCGCTATCTTTTCCACCACTTACGGAAAAAATTATATTATCTGCATTTTTAAATATTTCTTCACATCTTTCAAAAAAAGCTGTTAATACGTCTTTTTCTAAATATACTTTAGCCATTCACTACCACCTTCCATTTTTTCTTTAATCAAATTTTCTAAAGTCATTTTTCTTTTCAAATTTTCTAAGATTAGTTTATTAATTCCTAAATCTGTTAAAAAATAAGTGTATTTAATGTCTTTGCCTTGACCAATTCTTTTAATTCTATACTTGCTTTGTTCTATTTTAGCATAATCAAATGTTAAACTTGAATATACTATCTCATTACAAAATTGTAAATTTAATGAATACGATCCAACCCCAAAAGTCATAATTAAAGGTTTACTATCATTTTTAAATTTTTCAATGATTTCATCCCTCTTTTTTGTACTACCGGTTATCACATAACAATTAACTTTATCTTCAATATACTCAATTTCGCTTAGAAACGAGCAAAATACGATTATTTGCTTATTTTTAATATAATTTATCAACTCATCATTTTTGCAGCTATATGAGGCACTTATTACGGTCAAAGAGGTAAGCAAATTTATAATTATTTCGGATGAACCTTTTTGCATATATTCTTTTAATTTTTCTTCTTTTTTATCGTAGTAATCACTTTCATCTTTATAAGGAACATAAATATAGTTATCAGATTCATTCTTTTCAAAATCTAAGTCACATTTAAATATATAAGGCTCTATCATTTTGTGTAATTGTTCAGCATTAACTTCGCTGAATTTGTAAAATGTATTTTCCTTTTGTCCTTTTTTCTTATAAGTAATTTTTTTAAAAAAAGTATTAAGGAATTGCTCTCTATTCATATTTATAATTAATGGGCTTAGAAAATACATTTGATTATATAAGTCCCACTCATTTTTTGTAATAGGTGTACCATTTAAAATTAAAGCATATTCACACTTTGAACGTATATTTAATAATCTTTTAAATCTTTTAGTTTCTTCATTTTTAATAAATATGCTCTCATCTGCTACTACAAATACTTTTTTATTTTCCAGTTCTTTCAGAAAATTTAAGTATTTAGCATCACTTGATGATATAGTTTCATAACCAATTAGTCTATAAGATGTTTTTATTTTCCATTTAACTAATTCAGTTTCTATATTTTTTAGTGTAGAAAAGGGAGCTACATATAATAATAAATCACAATTATTATAATCTATTAATTCTATAGCTACCTTAGTTTTCCCAGTTCCCATCTGCATGAATAATGCTCCAACTTTTAATTTTTTGAATTTTTCAAAGGCTTCTAATTGATTATTATTCATTTAGCAAGCTCTTTTCTATTTTGACTTCTTTTTCAAATTTATCAGGCTCTTTAACTATTAAGTAAGAATTATCTTTTTTTGCTCTAGTACAGTCTTTCATACATCCGAATGCTTCTTCAAACTCTTCTGCATCAATTTCAACTTCATCAATTACATCGAATTTATTGTATTTTCCTTTTCCATTTTTAAATAGTTTAAATGTAAAGCTATCAGTGTATCCTATGCTTCTAGCATAGCTATTAGAACCATATCTAACTAATTTAGACGGATGCCAGAATTTATATCCTGCATAATCCGAATTGTTAGGCATTTTTATTAAGGTTGCCTTTCCTGTGTTTGTTTCAATGTTTTGTAAATTAATTTCTATATTTTTCCACATAATTAAACCTCCAATTCTTTAAGCATATCGTCCCATGCGTGTTCATTCATTCCATGATCAGTACTATAATTTAATAATGATTTGTAAATTATTGTGTTTAATTCTTCTTGTGTTTTGTTTTTGGCATTTCTAATTTTCATTTTTAAAACTGGAACATACCATACAATTAAATCTCCATTTTCTTGATATTCATATTTGTAAATTTTTTCCAAATTGTTTTTCATTTTTATCTCTTCCTTTCTCAATTTGTACCTTAATTATACTCTAATTGAAGTATAATGTCAATACCTTTTGCAATTATTTTTGCAAATATTCATTATAATATTTTGTAACGTTTGGAACCCAATGTTGATTTAGTCCGTGTGGATCGTTACTAGCTCCAACCGGACAATAAACTGCTCCAATTTTATCAACTGTATCTAATCCACGATTGAAATATCTATTTTTTAATAAATTTACAAAACCATTCAATCCTTCTTCAAAACTACTATATTGCTTTAAGCCAGCATTACACATAACTCCACCAAAATTGTTTTTATTTTTGAATGCTCTTGATGTCCAGTTCCCAGTTTCGTGTTTAGAAATAGCTACTATCATCATTGCTTGTTCATGAGTTAGTTCTACTTCTCTAGCCTTGTTGTAAATTTTGCATTCAATATCACTTAGATTACAAGTGTTTGAAACTTGCATATCTTTTTGAACTGTTTGTGTTTCTTTTTGTGGTAAAAAATCAACTTTGACAGTTTTATTTACTACCTCTTGCTTAATTACCTCATTTTTAGTACCAAAAGTGCCACATAGAGCTACGAAAACTAGTGAATAGATTAATCCTACTCTAATTAGTCTTGGTAGCTTAGAATAGACTTTAGCTACTAATAAATCAAAGTGACGTATTAACCAATATAATAAGATAATTAGATGTTTGATAATCCAAAATACTACTTTAAATAGAAATTTAATAATAATTAGTAAAATGTTTTTCTTATATTTTCTTTTATTTTTTTGTACCCTTGTTTTTTTCATTTTTTTTCATTCCTTTCTTATCTTGCTACTGCTAACTTATACTTTGGATAATATCTCTTACCCGTTCTTTTATTATAGATATACTCGATATCATTCCCCTGAGTAAATAATACTGTTTCATTTTCATTTACTAATTTTTGTACTTTTTTAATTTCTATTTGTTGGAATATCTTTTTCATATCTTCCATCTCCTATCTTATGTGTTTATTATACACCCAAAGAGGGATAATGTCAACACTTTTTTTTAAAAAAAAGAAGAAATTTTTACATTTCTTCATAATTGCAAGATACTTTATTTTTTTTTATTATTTATCATCTCCTAATTTTACATATATAATTCCCATTAAAAAACTACCAACTAAAATACAAATTGATTTTATTATTCCTTTATATTCTCCAATAGAAAACTCCCAAATCATTAATAACAACCAAATTATTAATAATATTAAATAAAATATCTTTTGCTTTGTCGTCATTATTTATCATCTCCTATTATTTCTTTGTATTTTTGCAAAATTTCTTCAAAATTACAGATTAGTAAATTATCTTCTTCTATGTTTCTTTTTATTAAATCAAGATTAATAACTGCTTTATTATTAAATATTTTTATTGCAAATTGTTCTAAATCTTTAAAATATTTTATTTTTTCTTCTAAATAATTTATAAACTCTTTTTGTTGGTTCTTTAATTCCTTATATTCCACCAATAAAGGATAATAAAACTTATCATACAATTGCTCAATATTTTCACATTTATCATATAGTTCTCCTTTGGTAATAATCACTTCAAACATTTATTCATCACTCCCTACTTCCAACACTTTTAACATTTTATTATATCTTTCAAATAAATCATTCAAAGATATATGAAAATTTTTGAATATTGAATTATTTGTATAATAAAGTTCTATTAATTTTAAACAAATTTCTTCTTTATTCATTACTATCACCGTTTTCTAGCTCTTGCATTTTATCTAAAATCATATTGCACACTATTAGTTCTGCTTGTGTAAATGTTTTTCCATATCTTTTACTATATGATTTTTCAAATTCCTTTAACTTAGTTTCTTTTATATATTCTTTTAACTTATTCCAATTGTTTTCTAATCTATTGCATACTTCTTCTCTAGCACTTATTTGTATTTTAAGTTGTTTATTCTCTTGTTGTAATTCATTAATATATTCTAACAAACTATTCCAGTCTATAACATCAAGTTCAAAATCAACTAGCATATCATATTTATAATTATTATCTAAATGTTCTTTAATTGCTTTTTTAATATTACTAATTGTTTTATTCATATCTAATCACCAACCTTGTAACTTATTTGTTCCATTTGCTCGTGTGTGATGACTGATTCAATCATTCCATTTGCTATTGATTTTAATATTGGAACTTGCATATCACTCATTGTTATCCATTCATCATCAATATTAATTACCTCAACTCCATTAACATAATCTCCAACTTCTACTAAATCAATCACATCAAAACTCACTTTATATTGTTTTCCATTAATGTCATAATTATCATCAATAAAACTACCTACATTTGTTTTTAAAATGCAATCTTTATATGCAATTTCTAAATCATTATTATAATTTTTGATTATTTTTCCTATTTTTCCTCTGTATTGATAATACTTACCCCTAACATACATTCCAACTTCTAATTTCATTATTTACCTCCTAATTTTCTTCTACAATTTTTAAGATTCTTCTAAGTTTTGCTTTATCATCTAATTTATCTGATATAATCATGTTTTTTATTTTTTCAAATTTATTCAAAAACATTTCTTTATCTTTCTTTAAATAATGATTCTCATCAACTAATTTAGTATTTGATTTTATCATTTTATTTATACTTTGTTTAAGATAACAAACTTGATTAAAGTTCTCATCTTCCTTTTCTTCTTCTTTTTCTAGTTCTTCAAAAGTAATTAAGTCGTCCATTTTCCCTCCTATAATTCATTATTAAAATTATTTTTATATTCCTCAATCCCCTGACGCCATAATACTCTACAAAATTCGTGCATTACCATTAATATTCTATACTTATGATATGCCCATTTTTCAAATGTAGTTTTGCTTTTATCTACTAAAGTACAATATTTAGCACTATTTAACATTATTTCATTCCACCTATTGGCTAATAAAAGACTATTTTTAGCTAAATCATAGGCTACATAAATATCTTCGGTATTTAATTTGCTATAAGTTTCCAATAAAATCTTATACTGTTCTAAATCATTATTTAGTTCTTCCATTTTGAGCCTCTTTTAATTTTTTAAAAAGTTCGTTCACCTCTATTTTTTCAAAATATGCTATATCCATTAACATTTTAATAGGCATATTTTCAACATTTCTTTCATTTCTAATATATTTATAAAGAGTATCCTTGCTAACTCCTATTGCGTTTTGAATTTCATAGGTTGAATGTTTTTGCCCTTTATATAGTTTGTTCATAATTTTTAACCTCACTTTTCTTATAAATAGTTCCTTTTTCTAAGCTATCCCATAATAATTCATTTTCACTTTTTAAACTGTTTATTTGATCTCCCTGTTCTTGAATAAGAGCTTCTTTCTTTTTTATTTCTTTCTTTTGATTAAAATTTTCGATAATTAAAATAGCTGTTGCTGAAATAACAAGTAGTTCAGCTATTATGATTAAAGTAAGTATAAATTTTTTCATTATTCCCACCCCATTTCTTTCGGCGTCAATGGTCTATAATTATCTTGTAAATCTTGCTTTAACTTATCATACTGCTCTTGTCTTATTTCTACCTCTACTGCTAAATTTTCTAGCATTTCTATTAAATCTTCATTTTTTACTAACATCTCATCTTCTTTGTAGATTCCTGAAAACGATGTAGCTGTAAGTCTTTCTATTTTATCATATAATTTTTTATCCATACTTGTATAATTCATTTTATCCTTCTCCATTTCTAATATAAAAATTTTATTTTTTAATTTAGTTAATTCTTCCATTACTTGTCTTTAGTATATTTAGCAAATTCAGGATCGTAAGAACTTATTATTTTCTTAGATACTTCCCAGTTATTTTCTAAAATTCTAATCCTTTCGTTCTTTTTTATTAATACAACTACAAGAACAGCTATAACTATCATTAAATAATAAATTATTATTTCCATTTTAGTACTTTCCTTTCTCTTAATTCAAATTTTAATTTAGCTTTCTTATCAAGCACAGTCTTGCAAGATAGACAAGTTCCCCATTTAGCTATAGCTTCTTTCCTGTTAAGATAACCACAATTAGGGCATTTTATAAAATTTTTTTCAAAAAATTCGTTTCTATCTATATATATTTTTTTCATTTTTGCTCCTTCAAAAGAGCCTTTAATTCATTAACTTTTTCTCTTAACTTTTTATTTTCCCTTTTTAAGCTAACCATTTGTTCCAAATTATCTAGTCTTTTAATATAATCAATACTTTCTAATGCTTGTACTCTAATTTCTAAAGCATTCAACTTTAATTGTATATCTCTTTTTTTCATATCATATTCCCTTTCTATTCCCAAATTAATTCGTAGATAGCAAATTGCCCACACATTAGCCAAGCCCAACTTATAATGGCTAAAAATAGGTAAAAATCACTATTCTGTGCTAAAATTCCTAGTTTACCAGTCTTAGTATATACAAAATAGCTTAAAATTATAAGCAAAATTGTTACTATACATCTTTTAATGTTTTTCATTTTCTTAATCCTCCTTTCATTGTAATTAAAGTATACCCTAATTGAAGTATAATGTCAATACTTTTTTGCAAAAAAAAGAACTTTCTTTTCGAAAGTTCACGAACGATAGATTAGAAAGGAAAATCGTTCTTAAAAAAATGAAAAACACTTAAGTAAGCCCTGCCTCTCTTACTTAAATAACTTGCCTATTGCAAATTTCCAACGTGTTAAGAAGGGGGTTACAACATTTCTGAGTTGCAATTTTATTATAACATAAAAGTAAGCAAAAATCAATTTGCCTACTTATCACTAATTTCTACTAAATTACCACTAAATACCCAAACTGTTCTACCATTTATGTTAAGCATAGCAGAATTGGACTTTTTATCAGTAGCTTGTACTGTATAAATCTTGTCATTTTTAACTAAGCTTCCAATTCCTAACATTTGGTCTTGTGTAGGGTTACCGTTACTGTCTACTTCTGTGAAGTCCTCGCTAGGTAACCAATGATAACTTGCTACTGTTCTACCAGTTAGTTGTGTACTACCAAATAAATTATGAGGTATGTCTAAACAAGTTACTTTGAACATTCCATTAAACTTAACCCTAGAGCCTATACTAAGTACTTGGTCAGCTTCTTTAGGTTGTTCTTGCCTAATTAATTGTTTAGGGATGAATGCTCCAATTATACCGTCATAAGGCATATTATTTATAGTAGTATATGGTTTAGGAGCATTTTGCTGTAAGCATTTGAACGTTCCGTTTCCATTATCTTCTAGGAAAAAGCCTATATGACTCTTAGGAGCTATTCTACAGTCACCCCAAACGACAACAGTTCCAAAAATCATATTATTTACTGTAGTTTCGGTATAGTAATTCAATAGTCCATTATTAGCCTTATTTTGAGCTATAGAACGTGCATAACCACTTGGTCTACAGTTAATATATATTCCATTATTATATAGTTTATTAAAGTAGTTAAATAAGTCTACACATTGGCATCCATACATTCCATCTACATCTATTGCTTTTCCCAAAGTTCTATTAACAAATTCTTGAAAATTCATAGCTAATCCTCCTTCTCATTCTCTATTTGCTTCATTATTGTAATTTCTGGCTCTTTATCAATTATTGCTTCAACAGGCGTTACTATTTCTTTTTCCATTATTTTCCTCCTATTTTTGTAACTGCTTTATCTCCCAAAAGATATGTACTAAATACTGCAATAATAACCGCTATAGTATTAGTAACCTTATCAGCATTAACATTCCATATTGGAGCAATACCAATTATTAAAGCATTGATTATTGCAAGTACGTTCAAAGCATATTTAACAGTCTTTTTCATTTTATCTCTCCTTTTCTTCTAATAAAGTAACCCTATTTTCTACTTTATACATTCTATCTATCAATGTATTATGCTTGTTAACGTGTTCTGTTAATTCATCTATCTTGTAATTAAGTAAGTCTTGATTTTTTTTAGCAGTAGTTAGAGTAGCTATTAAACTTGGAATAGCTACACATAAACCACTTATTAAAGCTGTCACTATATTATTCATAATTTCTCCTAAGCCGTTCTATGCCATCTATTAACCACTTTACTTGGTTGGACATTATTATGTGCTTGCCCTCCACCAATGGATTCTGGGTTACTAGTTCCAGCAATTCCAGCACCTGCTTGTGGCAAAAAAGTTGTTATTCCACCTACAACGTGTCCTGAATGACTAGGCATCTCTTCTATTGTCAAAGTATGTGTTTCTTCGCCAACAACAGTACCTAAGTCTACATTAAACTTGCTACCACTTACACTTGATTTAGAAACTAATACTGTACCATCTTCGTCAAGTTCCCATGTACCTCCCCACATGACATTTGGATCAAAGTTCAAGTCACTTGTTTCATAATATGTTCCAATAGGATAAATCAAGTTATTAATGACATTTTTAATTTCATTCATGTTGTTTGCAGTTACTTTATTAATTTCTGCTACATTAGGGTTTTCATTAAGTGTCACCTTGTCGGCATAAGTGATTAGATTCATTTTTTACCTCCTATAATTGAACACCACTCACAGTCAAATCTTGACTGATAGTGTATGTTTTATTTAATTCAAATTCACTTGTTATTGTATTATAAACTGTATTTTCATCTTGACTGAGTAATTCTATATTTATTATACCTTTATTTACATATATTGTAAAATTAGTACGCATGCTGTTTTCAACTTGCGTAAATGCTATCGGTATTATAGAATTTGTTCCATCTTGATAATTTATCTTAGCCTTTGATATTTTTTGATTATCATAATCTTGTACTTCTGATATGCTCTCATTTAATCTTGCAGCTCCTACGGGATTAAGAATAGGATTATTAGTATCGTTATTATTAATCATTTGTAATGTATTAATAAAGTTCAAATAAACAGTTTCATAAACATTCTTTGTAATGATGTTTTCTTTCTCTACCATTATAGAGTTAGTCTCACTTATTAGGTCTTGCTTTGCTATCATTTTATCATTCAAATAATTATTTGGTATTTCTATAGTGGCTTGTGTTACTCTATCATTAACGGTTTTATTGTATAAATTTCTTGCAAAAATAACATCATTATTATCATCGTATAATATTCCTGAATTTGGAATCATGCTATTGATATTTTTATATGGTTCTCCGTTATAATTGTTGGAATTATATACTTCTAAGATATTATATAATTGCCAAAAATTAGCTGTAAATGTAGTATTGTACATATAGGCATTAATTTTATTAAAAGCATTATTTACATAAAATAATCGATAATTTCTAATAAAATTTTGCTGTAATCCTATTTCAATTGGATTCCATTTATCTACATATCTTTGAAAATAATAATCTGCTTTATAAGGACTTTGTGTAATATTAGTATTATATTGAATATACAGTTCATTTTGGTTAGTATTAACATAGATTGCTTCTAAGTTACAAAAATCATAATCACCTAAATATTTTTCAAAAATTTTTTTCAATTCTAATGTTGAATTGTTATAATAATACAAACCAATATATTTTTTCTCATTTTTTCCACTTATACCCCAACTTTGATTATTTAAAACAAAATATATTTCATTCTTATTTATAAAAATAGACTGATTATTATAACTTTGTGTATCTATATAGGCAGAAAATTCAAAATTTGCAATAATTTTTATTTCAAAAGATGAAGAATTAAAGTTTTTGGTCCATAGATAAACATTTTTATCATTTAAGTCTAATTTAGTGATAATTAATTGGTAAAAAAGACTATTATTTTCATCATATTCAACATAACAATCTCCCAATAACCATCCGGAGCCATCACTATCATATTTATTCCATTCGTTGGCTTGTCCTACCTCAATTTTTAGAGTTATTACTCTTATTTCTCGATAATTAAATACACCTGTTATTGTATTTTCAGTAAATATTTTTCCAACAAAGCAATAATTTGCACTATTAACATCTTTGAAAATATTATAAGCATAAAAGTTTCTATAATCAGTAGGAAATGAATAACTCCTTCTTAAAATTAATTTATTAGATTGAACGAAATTATTAACCATTATGAATCTTTTTTCACTTGTAATTATACTTTGCGGTCTATCATTGGGATAATCAGGGCAGTCTATTAAATAAAAGGTGCCATCGTCAGCTTGATTTAAAGCTTGGACATATCTCATGTATGTTCCACTATCGAATTGATAGTATGTTTTTAATGGTTGCAAATCTGCGGTCATTATCATTAAAATACCTTTTACTACGTTTTCACTGTCTATATATCCACCATAAAGCACCACATTACCACTAATTCTATCTTTAATAAGTCCTTCTATTCTTAATTTAGTATATTCAGGAATAAAGTTTTGATATACCGTAGTGTCTATACTTTCTACTTTTTTAATTATTTCATCAGTAGTACCAGTTTCACGAGGCATATTGCCCACAAAATAATTCAGTAAATTTTGTTTAAAATCATTCGTCATATTATACCTCCTAATTGTTAAATGGACTGTCTAATACACAGTCTAATATGTTATCTCCCTGTACTGTAACTTCTTCAACTGTTAAATTAGAAAATATTATATTTGCTGTATTTTCTATGTCTATATTTCTTGCTATGTATTCACCATGTGCTATATTACCACTAGCCTTATTTCTTTGGTTGTCAAACCAGTTAATAGCATTCTCACTATTAAAGTTAGATACTAATTGATAAGTATAAAATATTTTATCAGCTGTTATAATAGCCCTAATTTCTTTCTTTTTGACCATGTAATCGGTAGCTAAATCTTGAAGTGGTGCTTCAAAGTGAACTATTTGACCTATATTAAATAAATCTTTATCTTCAGTAGAGATATTAAGTTGTATTTCAGCACTACCTTTGTATCTTATATATGCTTGTCCTACTTTGTTTAATTCTTCACTTGACACTACATCATTTCTATTTTCATATCTAGCAATAGTACCTTTTCTACCAGTATTAGTCCTAATCCTACTAACTTCATCATTATCATAAACTATTTGTCTACCTTGGACAATTGGTGTGTATACAACACTTATTTGTGTACCAGCTCCGTAAATGTTTTGGTTAGAATTACTTTCAAAAGTATTTTCTCCTGGGGTATAGTAAAAGTCTGCATCTGCTCCTAATTCTTTGTCGGTATTTGTAGCAAATGTTTTATCAATGTTTCCTACTTTGATATTCTTTATAGCACCAATTTTACCTATGGTATTAAATGTTCTAGTATAGCCACTTGCTATTATATTATCAGTATAATCTATGTTTCCATAAACTTCATTTGATAACATAACTTGTTTATTTCTATAATCCCTAGTTCCATATTGCCAAGTCATATCTATAATTTTATTATTTTTGAAATATTCATTTGTATACTGTATATTATCAGCTCTAGGCATTAAAGTAGGATCATAGAAATCAATTGCAACGGTACTCTCATCAATAGTTCTTGTAAACCATTTAGACTGTGAAATGTCGGCTATATATTGGAATACATCGTATGCTGTTTTCTCCTGTGTAGAATATGCTCCAATTATTTCATCTTCATTATGTATATTTATATTACCTAATATGAATCCATAATCACTTATAGCTTCTACAATCATTTCGATAGCTTCACGAATAGTTTTATTTACAATTACAAAATCAAGTGTTTCTCCCTCTGATAAAAATGTTTTAAAATCTAATATTTGTAAAGAACAATAATGTGGGTACCAAGGATTTAAACTTATTTCACCTGTGTTTTTAACAACACCACAGAATACTAATTCGCCATCTTTTAAAATTTTACATTTTGAATAATCTTCAGGAAAATAAAAATTAGTAACATAATCTTTATTAGTTTCCCAACTTTTTGGATATAAATTATTAAGTATGGTTGAGGAAGTAGCTAGCATTTCCTCTGTAATTGTAAACTCTTTATCACTAACTACTTCTTCTTCATTAATAAATATTTGTATCATAAATCACACCCCCATACCGTAATTATAATCATTTTTAGAGCCACCGGCAAACGTTTTTATATCATTGACCATTTGACCTAGTGGGTCTTGCTTGATGTTATTAATATTAGTTACATTAATTACTGGACTTAAATTAGTACTTGTAGAGCCATACAAACTAGGGCTTAAATCAAACATACCGTCAATGGCTTGCTGTACTTTAGGTTGCATATCTTCCATACCATTATATAGTCCTTGCATATTCATTTCACCTATCCAAGCAAATTCTCTGGATGGACTGTGTACCCCAAAAATATCCTTAACAGACTTTAATATAGATTTTCCTAATCCTTTTATTTTGTTAATACACCATTGTCCCATATTTTTAATGCCTGACCATAAACCTTTAATTAACATACTTCCTACATTTTTAAATCCATTTACTCCTGATGTTTTAAATACGTTAACCATTTTACTTATGATTTGAGGTAGATTACTTATCAAATTAGGAATAGTTTTAATTAGACCTTTTCCTAGTCCTGTTAATAAAGTTTTCCCTGCTCCAATTAATTTTGTTACACTAAAGAAATTGATTATAAATTCTATAATAGTTCCTAAATTTTGAAATATTAAAGGAATACTATTTATTAATCCTTTAATAATACCAACTATTATTTGAACTCCTGCTTTTAAAAATAAAGGCATATTATCATTAAAAACTTGCATTAAACTTATAATTCCTTGTACTAATACTGGAATTAATGTTGGTAAATTGTTTGCTAGAGCTGTTGCTATAACAGGTATTACATTAATTATTTCTTGTAATATGATTGGAGCCATTTCAGTCAATGTTGTTAATATCTGTGGTAGCAAATTGGCTATTACCTGTACTATCTTTGGTAAAATATTTGTTATACCTTTTATTAATGACATTGCTCCAGTTATTATTGTTGGTAATAATTTATTTATAACACTCGGTATTTGTGGAATAAGAGCATTTGTCATTTGAATTAATCCGCTTATAATTTGTGGTGCCATTTTTATTACAGCATTCATTATATTTGTGCCTGCTGTTGTAAAGGTTTGTACTACTTGCTCTACACCACCAGTACCGGCTAAAAAGTTTTCAAAAGCCGATTTAGCTGAGCCAATTGATCCTGTTATAGTTGTACTTGCTTCGTTTGCTGTTGTACCTGCTATATCTAATTTTTTTTGCATTACTGAAATAGCATTAACTATATTTCCGAACGACATATCTCCATCTTTAACTGATAAATTTAATTCTTTTTGAATATCAGTCATTTTAGAAGCATCGGTAATAAGCCTTGCCATCTCTTCTTTTGTACCACCATATCCAAGCTTCAAATTATCTAACCATTTATACCCCTAGTTTCCTAGTACTTTAACACTTATTTAAAAGTGGGATTAGACTATATCTTTATCTCAAATTTCCAATCTTTTTTATTTCCTTTTTTATAATATCTTCCATATTCAATTTGGCTTTTATCACATTTAAAATATTTTGCCGTTTCATTTCTTGAATTAAATATTAATTTTTTACCGTTTAAATTAGTAGCAATAATTTTTTTCTTTCTATTTTCTATTCTTTCTTTATAACCATACGCATAACAATTTTCACTAACTGTTACCCATCTAATATTTTCAAGTCTATTATCATCTTTTATTCCATTTATATGGTCGACTTGTATTTTATTTTTTTCTTGTTTTAAAAATGTTATTGCCATTAATCTATGTATATATTTAGGCACTGTCTTTCTTCCTAATTGAACTTGTAAATATCCATTTTCTTTTTTATAAGTTTTCAATATTCTACCAGTTTTATCATTTCTAACATTTCCTAAATTACTAATTGAATAATTTTCATAACCTGTAATTTTTTTGTAATATTCCATAATTACCTCCTAAAATAATTATAACATATAAACAAAATTATTGCAAGTTAGATATTATATATTTGAGATAGTATGCACTTCCAATATCGTATCAATAGATATTGTACTGAGTAACGAACTCATAGTCGTTTGACCTTCCTATTTCTAGGCTTGGCACTGGATAACCATATCTTTTAGACTTAGGCTTCCCCAGTTAGCAAGATTATCTCAACAAGTCATTTCCTACTTATATTTTAATCTCACACCCTTGATAAGGTTCACATACACTTACTTAATTATCACTAATTAAGCAGACATTAATTTTATCGTATAATTTTGCTTAGCAAAACCTTGATAGGCATTTTGTATCATTTCCATGGAAGTACCCATTTTATTAGCATTATCAGACATATCCACTATTGCTCTATCGGCATATTCAGCAGCTTTTTTGGTATCTCCACCCAAAGACTGCAATAAACTAGCACTAAATGACGTAACTTGTTCCATATAGTTATTAGCACTTAATCCTGCTGTAGTATATGCTTTTTTTGCGTTTGCTATAACTGTATCAGCACTATCTTTAAATAAGGTTTCAACACCACCAACCGATTGTTCTACATCGGCATACATTTTAACACTTGCTCCTACAAGTCCGGTTATTGCTGTTGTTGCTACTGCTGTACCTTTTAAAAATGCCCCACCAATGCTTTTGCCTATATTACCTAATTTAGGACCTAATTCACTTGTTTTTTTATCTATATCTTTTGTATCACCCTTAAAATTAAAGATAACATTTCCTGCGTCCATTTTCTTCACCTCCTAAAAAATAAGGATAAGGGTATTACACCCCTACCCTTAAAGGTTAATTTATCCTGCTACTACTGTACCTTTTCCAGTAATAACAATAGTTAAGCTAAATTCTGATGCGTCTTCTGCAGCTCCACCTAGTTCACTAAAATTCAATGTACAAGGTACTTGATATTTAGTATAAGTTAGAGCATTTGTTTCAACACCAGTCAATAACTCAAATTGAACTGTTTGATTATTGAACTGAGCAACTGTACCATCTTTTAATAAAGTATGAATCATACCTAATAATCCAGTAATAGCTGAGTTATTCATATCAATTTTAACAGTAGTTTCAATACTAATTGCTGCTCCTGTAATTATAGAACGTTGAATGGCATCACAGAACGTATAGAAATCCTGTTGTTCTAAATCGGTAGCTAATGTTACCTCAGTAGATGTACACATCTCAGTATATTCAGGAACTGCTGTAGTACCAGTATTAATTGATAGTCCTTTGATTACTTCTCTATTATTTGTAAACCATTGCATATTTATTCCTCCTCACCAATTTTATTTACAATACATTTTAACGTTGAATTATATCCTATTCTACGAATATCTAAATATTCAATAGCTTGTGGATTAACCCATTGTGAAAATATTAATTGCCATATTTCTTTACCATTTTTTCTTATTATACTCTTGCCTATAAGGCTTCCTATCATTAATGAAATATTTTTACATTCTTGAATAGACAATCCATAAATATCAATCATATAATAATTGAATAATGGTGTAATATCACCGTAAAAAACTTGCTTATTACCGTCTTGTTCCTGAACAGTAATCACTCTTTTATCATTATCATTTGTAGAATATTCAGCCTTTATTTTCCATTTATCAGTAGTATAATTGTCAATAATTTCTTGAAGATAGTTTATAAGTATAATTTGTTTCTTTTCAACATCTTTTTGTGTCATTTTAATTTATACCTTTCTACAACATTTTGTTGAATAGCTTTACCATATTTTTTCCAAGTTCTTTCATACCATTTATTATTAGTCCCTGGCTCTGACCAATTTGTACTACTAGGCATTTTCCAAACTCTTAAAGCATAACTAGTATAAGAGCCTATGTAGTAGTTACCATCAGTTCCTCTAACACCAGCAGCAGTAGACGTTTGTCTCATTCTGCCAGTATCTTTTGGAATCGTGGTATAAGCTCTATCAAGAGTCTGTCTTGCTACTGCATAAGTTATCTTATTAGGTGCTTCTAGCAATTCTTTTTTGGCTTTTAAATTCCAAATAACCTTGCATTCCATTATTTCACCATAATAATATAATTTTCTATCCTATTGTAGATGTAACTCTCATATACTTTTAATATTGTATGAACTTCTTCTTTAAAATTAGGAGCTTTTATTTTACCACCTAAGAATATTATTTGGTCGCCTACTCGGACATCCACAGTTCTAGGTACTTGATAATACCCTATAGCCTCATCATGCGTATATATCCCAAAATTAATTGAATTATCTACGTCATAAGGGCAACATTTAATGATTGTTTCTTTATATTCCTGGTCATCAAAAATATTGTTATTTTCGTCTCTATTGAACTGCCTTAATTTGGCTTTCATACCGTTTACTAAAAACATTATTCTCCTCCAAAAGGTAAGGTTAAGCTCATATTATCGGTCATTCTACTACCTCTATATAAATATCCGTTATTTGCTAATATTCTTAATGATAAAGTTGAATAATCAGTTTTTAATGGTGAACTCATGCTTCCAGCTTTGATGTCTTTATCAAAATCAACAAATGGTATATCATGTTCTAACATGAATCTCATTTGCTCCATAGAAGCGTTTTTAATAGGCAAAGGGACACTTGCTGTATCCCAACTTGTGTCCCTATATCTCAAGCCTATTTGTGAGAAAATCATCTCACTTGCTGCTTCTATTTGCCAAGCTGAAATATTAGCATTTGCATAGTCGGGATATTTATCCTCGAACTCTGCTATTGTGAAAAATTGCATTTTCTCACCTCGTTTCTATTATGCCTCAGCTATTTCAATTGTACCGCTGAAAGCATTTGAATAATTGCCGTGTGCATCTATACCATAAATAGATACATTGTAAGATCCTGCTGCTGTTGGTTGTCCAGTTAATGCTCCTGAAGTAGGATTTAATGTTAATCCTGCAGGTAACCCACCAGCTTCAAACTTGGCAACGTTAGTACCACTAAATGCTGTTGTTTGTGCGTATGCTTTCCCAAGTTTTCCAGCATCGAATGTACCGTTGTCTACTGTTGGTATAGTTTCAACAAGTTTGATGATAGCTTCTGAACGAACTACTTTTGCTCCAAACATTACATTTCCTTCTACTACGAAATATCCTGGGTATCCTGGGAAATCTCCATTGTGTTGAACAAATGAACTCCAGAATGTATCTCCTACAGTACCAACTTCGTTAGCAAAATATCCTACTACACCAGTATCTTGCTTGTTTTCATCTTTTAAAACGTTTGAATTGATTTGGAATACTGATACACCATAAGCTTCAGCAACTTGTCCCATATCAACACCCTCAACACCAGCTCTTGTTTCATATTTTAAGATTGAAGTTAAGCTTGAAATAAAGTAAGCATAAGCATCTGAACGTAAACCTAATAGGTATCCGTCATAAATGTCTCTATCGAATAATTTAGCTTTTAAGTCATTAATTAATTCAATAGTTTCAGTTTCGTTACTTGGTGCCCATTTAGTAATTTGCCCATCTGTGTAAGCCATTGAGCCATCTTGAGGTCCTGTAATGTCAGCATTTAATTTTCCAAAACCATATACATCAATTTGTTTAGAAATTTGACTTTCTTTTAATTCAATTTGACCTTCAATAGCTCTCTCGATTCCTGAGCCCATTACAATTGGACTAATACGGAATGAATAATCCATCGGTAATTCAGTTAAATCTACTTTTACTGAATTGTAAGTAGCTAACTCGTTTGTTAGTCCTCCCTGTGCAATTTCAACATTTTGTCTTACGTTTAACTTAGTGTCTAATTGCTTAATAACCTCAATGATAGGTGTTCCAGTACGTCCTACTTCAAAGAAACGTCTATTTAACATCTTGTAGAATTGAGAATTATAAAGTAAATTAGCATAAGTTCTTTTCATTAGACCTTGTAAGTCTAAGTTTACTCCTGTAAAATTCATAATTTATTCCTCCTATTCTTCCTTTATATTTAACTAAATTATTTAGTTACAGGTATAAATAAATCTTTGATGGAAGTGTTTCTAGTAATTTTTATATCGTTAGATTTACTTCCGTTATTTCCATTTACTCCTCCATTTTCGTTTGGTGCTTGTGTAAATGGTGTTTTCTGTTCTTCAGCAAAATAAGTATTTTTAAACTTTTCTGCTATTTCATCTACTGCCTTTTGGTCATCTTTTTCATCGGCATATAGGCTGTTTCTCAACTTTACTACTTCATCAAAGTCTTTTTCTTTAAATCTTTTTTTAACAAGTTTATTTTCTAGTGATACTCTAGCCATCTTGTCATTTGTATCGCTAAGAGTTTTAACTGTAGTGTTGTAATTATTTTCTAAAGTAGTATAGTCAGATTGTAACTTAGTAAAATCTTCTTTTTTAACATATCCACTATAATCAGGCTCTTTTATATCACTATTTTTAGTGTATCCTTTGTGCATATCGTTAGTTAATTTTTCTAAGTCAAGGTCATCGTTACTAATCGTAACATCTTTGTTTTTTAGATATTTAGTAATATCAATGTTCATTTCATCTCTACCTTTCTTTTAAAGTAAAGTGCAAGTGTGTATTACAAACCTTTTATAGTCTTACTTGTAACTGGACTTGATTTCTTTGTATTTTTCGTTTAACTTTTTGAGTTTTGCATCGGTCTTATCGACCATTTCTTGATTACCCATTTTTTTGTAAATGGCTTTGTCATTTTTTAACTTGTCAACCTGAAGTTCTATAGCTCTTGCTTTTTGTTGCTGTTTATATTTATCTTCCCATTCTTCATTATTGTAATTATTCTTTTGAATTTGGTCTTTATCCCAATATATTAACCATTGATGTTTACAATTAGGATGCCCAACTCCTCCCTCGATAGCAACTTCTTTTGGTTGGTACTCTATACCGTCAGTAGTTCTACCACTTGTGCCATCTTTGCTATATACTTTGCCTTGATAAGGCATACACAATGGGCAAGCAAATGTATGAGCTGGTAAATATAATAAATTTTCTTCAAGTAAATTGGCATCGTATAATGTTCTATTCCAACCTGCTCTATTTAAGTTAGTATTAAATAGCATTGAATTATAATCAGCTATGTTATGCCAACTATGAATAGTACCATTTTTATTGTAATAAGGAATTGTAGCTTGGTATTTATCGTATACTTCTACTAGCTCGGATAAATATGCTTTTTTATCAATGTATTCTTTCTCTACTGTTTTTATTTTCTCTTTGTAGTATCTATCTACATTTTTCTTATATCCTTTTTCTTTAGAAATATAATCTCTTTCTTTTGCTAGTTCATAGACTTCTTTATACTTGGCATCAGAATTAAGTATTTCTCTATCTAATAAATCTCTTGCTTCTATCATGTCTTGCAGTTCTTTAATCCTTTGAGCCATATAAGAATGATCTATACCTTCCCATATTTTTTCAGTTCTTTTTTTGAAATCTTCTAAAGATCTACCTTTCTCTAAGTATTGAAAAAATATTCTTTTAGTTTTAAACATTAAATTATAATAATCTAATTTAGTAGTATATACACTATCGTCTATGAATGTATTAAATGGATCTTTCATTAAATCTCACCAAATTTCACTTCTATGGATTCTTCTTCTTTTCTATTTTCTTCAATTAATTTTTCTATTGTTAAAATATCTTTTTTATCAATGTCATCATCTATTAATTTTTTAAGTATTGGTGTTATTATTTTAGCTTTGACCGAATATGGAACACTACTTACTGTTTGGATTTTACTTAATACTTGAAGTTTTTTCATATCGGTCATCTTTTCGTTGGCTCCATAATCCCAATTAAGTTCCATAGGAATTAAATTTTGCGTTATTCCTTGTGTTTGTTGAGCTTTAACTATATTTTCTATTAAGTGATTTATTTGTGGCTCTATTTGTGTTTTTATTGCCTCTACAGTCATATCAGAGTTGTTTTTGCTCAAATCTATACTGTCTACATTTTGATAGGCATCTTTTTCATAACCAAAACTTGCTGGGCTTAATCCTGCCATTTGAATTACTTGATAATCACAGAATTTAAATGTAGATATATACTTATCTATTCTGACGTCGCCTTGCAAAAATTCAAACAACTGGTGATCTTTATCTCCGGGCAATAATGTAAAATAATCTGCTAATTTACCAACTGATAAGGTATCAATTTTGTAATGATTGCTTGCTGGTGTCCAGTTAGTAACTATATCTCCACTTTGATAATGTTGACTTGTTACTATTCTAGTCTTAGTCTTCTCAACTTCATCAGCTATTGTATTAAATACTTCCATTTCTTCATTAATAAACTTTTTACTGTCTTTGAAGAAATCTTGTCCTATATCAATATTTATTAGTATTTCATAAGGTAATATGTATTTAGCTAAGTAATCGTTACCAGTACGGTAGTTAAATGTACTTAAATCAATTGGTATCAGTTTAGATTTACTATCAATCTTGTATGCTTCCATAGTCATATATGTTATTCCGTTATCTATAACTATATTTCTATGTAGTTCATAGGTTTCTTCGGATGTATCATATTCTTGGATAATAGTACCACTTATTACTTTGTCGAATTTTTGAACTAAATTATGTATATCGGACTTTTTAATACATTCAAGATATATTTTATTATCGAATTTATGGATCAATATAAAACTTTCTTCTTCATAAACTGCTAGTTCTAAACTTTCTTTAAGTGTTGGCATAAGCCAATTAATTGATAATCCCTCTGTTTGTGTAACTAAATCACTTCCAAATATTTGATTTACTATATAAGTAGCTATTTTTTTGCCACTTGGTGCAATAATATACTTGTATTCTCTTGATATATTAGGCTTGCCATTTGTAATTCCTGGATGTGTAACTGAAGCCTCTATTTTTATATAGGGAGCTTCAAGAAAATTATAAGCTGACTTTATTCTTGCATTATTCATTTATTGTCACCCCCTCGTAAATCAAAACTTCAATATGAGCTTCTTTTTTAATTTCATCAGTATATTTATATTTAAAACTTCTAGTTACTATTTGCACAGCCTTATTTGTACCTAGTAAATGTTTTTTCCCATGAGTTTTAATTACATAAATTTTATTCATTGGAGCAAAGTCCTTATCAATTTTCAAACACTTGATACATTGACCGTTTAAGTAGAGATATAATTTCCATTTTTTGTTATTTTCATAATATTTTTTTACTTTTTGTATTTTTTTTACAATTTTGTCAGAAATATTAGCAGAAAAAGTACTTATTACTTCTATCACACCTTTAATTAATTTTATCATTTTATACCTCCTTTCACAAAAATAAAGAACATACAGTTATTTAAACTATATGCTCTTGTATTTCACACACTTTTGCACTTGTTCTTTTATAATTATATCATTTTTATTGTTTTTTGTCAATTTGCCTATCGTGTCTAGCTACCAAAGTGTAATGCGTTGGATAAATCTCATATTCTTCTATGCACTTGCATTGTCTACAAGCAAATTTTATTATTATCGGTGTTGTTATATCTACACCCATTTTTTTTAGATTACTATAGTAGTCTTCTATATCTATATCACATAAAAATCTTCTACTTATTTTACATTTTATTTCCATTTATCCTCCTAAACAACAGGCGACCTATCGCTTTCTTTGAATTCTACTAATATATATCTTAAGGCATCATTATGATCATCAAAATCTTTCACATAACAGTCTATTCCAGTTTTTGCACTCTTGGGGGTATCATATCTATAACTTTCCAGTTCTAATATTCCATCATCTTTTCCACTAAAAACAGGAGTACCATCATCGTTAAAATGTTTAATTGAATTATGCTTGTATATCAGTAAGTAATCTTTGTAAAATAATGACTGCATATATTGTACACCCTCATTTACAGTAATTTCTTTTTTGTTTGTTAAGTTATGATTAATGTTATCTGCTATCAGCCTATTATGAAAATGAGCTGCTGCACTATCTAGTACTATTGTAGTTATTGGTACTTGTGGATATCTTATTTTCAAGTATAGTAAGAATAACCTTAATTGCTTGCTAAAGTATTCAGTAGTAGGATTATCTTTGTCTTCATTTGGATTATGATAGTAACATTCTAGTCTTATTATTTGCCATTTTTTTTCAATTTTATTAAATACTAATGCTATCGGTACAAATACAGTAGAATGGACTGAACCATAATCTATTCCTATGCCTATCTCTCTAAATACATAGCCTTGTAAACTATCTATTGTATTTATTTGATTAAACACACGTCCTGTAGCAAGTACCCACTTGCAAAATATCTTTTGCTCTCGCAAACTTCCCTCGGGAAACATACTTACTACCTTTCGCATTGCCACTTCATCATTAATCTTAGGATTATCGTAAGGGTAAAACGTATAATGTATAGCGTTTGGTTTGTTATCTATATAATCTATTTTATATGGATGATTAGCACTACCCTCTACGTTAAATGAATGTATGGTCTTTAAATAAGGATGATTAGCATAGCTTATTTGTCTACCGGGAAATTCATTGAATGGTTCTCTTAGGTTATCTTGCGAATATATTCTAGCACTTTCGTCTATCCATTCAAATATTAAAGGTTTACCTAAGATTTTATTAAAGGCAAGTACATTATTGAATCCGAAGAAATAAAACCTTATGTTATATATTTCTAAGTATTTATCATCAGTTTGCCATTTTAATATGTAATCTTTACCTTTTACAAGTTTCATGTCTTCAAGGAACTTTTTTAAAGGCTCTAGTATATTACCCTTTAGTGTTTCTAAGCTCCACCCAGTAATTGAGCCAAAATAAGACTCGTTAGGATTATAATTATATAAAGCTTGAGCATACATTATTGTAGCCAAGCATATATCATAAGTCTTACCACTTTGTGTACTTCCTAGTACATAAATTTCAGCCTTGTTAGGACTGATTATATCATTTAGTAGATTTTCTTGTTTTTTTGATAGAGTTAATTTCATTTAGTTGCTCCTCTACCTTATTTATTTCTAATTTTACTTCTTTAGTACATCCATCAGTTTTAATATCTTTAATAATTAATTCTTTCTTTTCTAATTTCAATTTTTCTTCTTTTGAAACAACAAAATTATTACTACCCTTGATCATGTACCTATCTTCATTTAATTTTATAAATTCCATTTTATCACCTAAATTCTAAACACTTCTCCAGTATCACTCCACATAGCCATTCCATTACCTAGTTCTTTGTAAACTCTACCATTACGCATTTTTATTCTGCTATCACTAATTATTGGTTTACTCGTTATCTTAACGAATTTATTAGGAATACTTACAGGTTCTTTAGTTACTTCTTTATTAACCGGTTTATTGTCTAATGACATTATTTCAATATCTTCTTTTTTTATAGATGTTTCAGTTTTTATTTCTTTCTTTTTTCTAGCCATGAATAGTCCTCCTTTTTTGTATCTTTAATAGATACTGTATCAGCAATATAAACTTCCCAATGGTTGCATATATTTTCGACATTACTAGTATTTATCACCCAACCTCGCAACAAGGCGATATATTACTGATGCACTACCTATAAAGGTAGAATTGATATGTAGTACTTGCAAGATGGATTTTTAAGTGTCTTACCACTTCTAACTTTACATATCAATAATAATGCTTAAATCTTACCTCCACACGGGATAATAAGCTTATAAGCACCATATTGAATAAATAAAATTTCGTTTCCATTCCTGTTGCCCTGTATCACTATCAGGTACCATAGATATAGTAACAATAGGTTCGACCAGTTAGACACGTCCTCTCTAACATTCTCTCTTTATTTACTCAATATGCTGTTTACAAGAAGCAGCACTTCTATATTTTATATTATATCATATTACTTCAATAAATTCTATATCAGGGTACTTGGTTCTTATAATTCTATTTTTTATTTCTTATTATCATATAAATTTTCTAAACTTTCTTTCATTATTTTTATAATATCATTTTCATTGTAGTTATTATCATCAACTGGTATCATTATTTCTCCTGTTACCATTGAATTTTTATATCTTTTTACAAATCTATAATATAAGCAATCAGTATCAAATGACATATTGTCTATCATTATATCTTGTTCTCTAAAACATTTAAATTGTGGAATGTCAAAATAACATCCATCAAATTTTTTATTATTTTTTATCTTCATATAACACACTTTCTAACTTACTATTATCTACTACTTCTAATTTTATTGTAGGAACATTTATGTTTGGATTATTACCAGTACTATTCATTTCATTTACTTTTAATGACTTATCTACTAATACACCATAAGCAGTTGCTATGTCTTTGATATTCATTAATTCATCTTTATTTAATCTTTCTTCCATTTTTTCAAGACATAGATCAATTACTTTTTGTCTTTTTTCTTTAGTTTTGTCCATATATTCTAGAATATCTTTTGTGTTTTGTTGCTTTTTTTCTAAGGCTTTTTCCGGAAAATCATCATCACTTTTTATGATTCTTCTAACTGTCTTTTCATCAACTTTGTTCATTCTAGCAGTTTCAGAGTAATTACCATTATCAACATAGTCAGCAATTATCTTTTTTTTCTGCTTGTCTGTTAATCTACTTGCCAATTACTCATCAACTCCTTTTTATATGTTATTCTCCTTTTAACTCTGCCATTTCTAAATATTTATTATTTAATTCATTAACTGCTTGCAAGGCTCTTACTTTTTCATTAAATGCTTTAGTCATTCCTAATCCATTTTTAACTACCCATACTTGAAATACTTCTACCTCGGCATCAACTAATGTTCCTTGGTCTTTTTTGTTATGTGTAATTGTTGATTTATCTACTGTCTTTATTGCTTTGATTTTATTGTATTTTGCATTTTTGTCAATTATTTTTTCAAATAATGCTTTTTTATAGCTAACTTCATCAAGTTCCATGTATTCACATCCACACATTAATTGTCCAATATTAAATAATGCTATATTTCCTTTTTCATCTTCATATTTTACTATTTCTTTTGTTACCTTTTCTATATTTTCATTAAATTTTATTAAATCTCTTTCCATTTTATTTTCCTCCTATTTGTTTAGTTTCTTTTAATCTTCCTCTTAATTCTTGATATATTTCTTGCGTTGTAATAAATATTTGTGGTATTTCATTTATTCTTTTCATTTCTCGCCAATACTTACGTTCTTCTTTATCTTTTATTTTTGATAAATTAATTGTTCTAGATTTTATAATATCGTACAATGGCTCACTTTTAGGAATACTACCTAATTTCTTCTTAAATTCGTAAAATCCTAACTGTAAAAACTTTTCCCATGAGATATTTTCATATCTACTACAATAAAACGCATAGGCTTGATCTAGGTCTTCTTGATAAGCAAAACAAAATATTGTTTTATTTGACGCTTTTTTATAATTGTTACTTATCCGACTCACTGGGAGTATTATCTTCAGTTGTACTTAACATAGCAAACTTTTGTGTAAATAAACTTACTGCTTGTATATCTTCAGGATTAGTTGAATTAATATCCATACCCATTTCAGTTAATAAACTTGGTAAATCCATTCCAAAAGTCTTTTCAAATATATTAAATATCATTTGTCCTTGTTCTTGTTCAATGTATCCTTGTTCAATATATTTTAGTTGGCTTTCATCGTAAGTTATATGCCCTTTACCGTCATCTATTTTTGTTACAAAGTCTTCTCTTTTGTATCCATTTTTTGACATTTCAGCTATCATTTTCATTCTTGCTGTTGCCGTTACCCGTTGCATATCAGCTGCAATATTTATAGTTCTTTTAAATGGTATTTCTTTTTCAATTCCGTTCTTATCAGTATATTTTAATACATAATCATCTAATGTTTTCTTTATAAATTCATATTTCATTAAAGTTCCTCCAATACTACTATTATATCATATTTTACTATTTATTTCCAGTCTTAACAAGGCTATCACATCTTATACAATAAATGTCTCCGTCTTTGTTTGACATAAATAAACTTTTTTGCCCACATTTAGGACATTTATCTTTTGGCTTTTTACCATAAGTGTTTTTTATTTCCTCTAGCTTTTCTTTTTCTTTGTTTCTTTTTATTTTTCTAGCAAAATTCATTAATTCACCTTCTTTCATAAAAGCAAAAGAAGAACAATAAGTATTAGTAAAATAATTAATTCCCAATCCATATTATTCCTCCTTTATAAATAATTTTTTCCATATCTTTCGATAAATTTATCAACTGTCTCATTGTTTTTTAGAATCCATAAGAATTCAGCTTCTCTTTTTAATGTTATGTCTTTGTCATGTCCATTTTTGCCATGTATTCCATTTGTGCCTCTATGACAATTGTGGCATAAATAAACTGTTAGTCCGTCTTCGTCAGCTTTTTTTCTGTTCTTTCCAAACATAACATGATGTAATTCGGTATTTGTTATTATATTGCATATATAACATTGTTCTTTTTTTGTTACAAATAAACTTTTCAATTAAATGGTAACTCACTTTCATCAAGCATTATTTGTTCACCAAATTCTTTAAACACTTCATCATCTAATTTACTATTTTTAGGTTTATCTAAGCTATTATTATCTTTGCTTGTATTGTTTTTACTAATGAATTCCATTTTATCAGCTATAACTTTAGTTACATAGTGCTTGCCAGTTTCGTTTTCATAACTGGATACTTGTAGTCTTCCACTAATCAGTATCTTGTTTCCTTTATCACAATATCTTGTGATAGTTTCAGCTAGTTTATTCCAAGCTATACAATTTATAAAATCAACTTCTACTTCTCCATTTTGATTCTTAAAATTTCTATCTACTGCTAGGCTAAAATTAGTATTAGCCATATTACTAGATGTATATCTTAATTCAGGTCTAGATGTTAATCTACCTGTTAATATTACACTATTCATATTCTTCTCCTATCAATATTTTTAAATCTTTTTCATTTATTCTTTCCAATTTCACTAGCTTACCTAAATGACCTTTTGGTAACCACATACAGTACAATTCATCTACTGGCTCATCTGCCATTTCGTATAAGCTATTTTGCCAACTAACATAAAGCTCATCTAGATCATAAGTTGTTTTAATATCTATTATTGCTTTTTTATTGTCTACTGTGCCTTTTAAATCTAAAGTTCCACAATAAATATCTTTGTAAACTACCATTTTTTCACTATCAGTAATTTCTATGTTGTATTTTTTCTTTATCTCTAAATAGTCTTTAAGACTTTCTATTTGATAAATGTTTGGATTGTAATATTTCTTTATATAAGCTACTGGTCTTTTAGGCTTCTTTTTTTCTATTATTTCAATAAATTTATGTAGTTCCGTTCCATACCTAGCTTTTTCGTAAAGAATGTTTTCAGGTATACCGTCATATTTTGACGGAAATAATTCTTTTAATATTTGTGTTACACTTTTAAGAATTACTCCGTCTTTTAAATAAATATGATTTTCTTTATCAAATTCTAACATTAGTTGAATTTAACATAAGCCTTTCTTTCACTATCAACTAAATATTTGTTATATAAGTCTTGATTTTCTTTTTTAAAAGTAGTACTATCAAATCTTTTTGTCTTACTAGACTTATAATACGTTGCTTTAAATAATCCGTCAGGACTTGTATATTTGGTTATTCCATTTTCTTCCATTTTGTTTAAAAACATTTCTTTTATTTGTTCTTCCATTTTTGCAAGTTCTATTTTTGTTTTTTGCATTTTTTTAATGAATTTAATACCCTCGTTTGTTAATTCTATTCCATTATTTTCAATTTTGATTAATTCATTTTCCATTTTATTTGTTTCCTTTCTTTGCATAAATTTTTCCTATTAATTCACTAGCTTTTTTCATAGACAAATCTTCAATTTTATCTATTTTATTTAACTTTAGTAACTTGTCTAAGTTTTCGTCTTCATAATAGCCTTCAAGAATAGTTGTTTGCTTACTAGTTGCTTTTGGTTCTATTTTACTATAACCATTTTCAGGACTAGCATCTTTATCAGGGTCATCACCTGTGCTTATTTTGTATGCCTTCATCAAAGCATATTTATCGGCATACGTCATAGCTTTACCAGGTGCTTTATCTCCAGTATCTAGGCCATCTCCATAAGATGTAATATCAATAAATTCACTAGGATCATCAATGTTTACAAATCTATATACAGTTTCTATTCGCATAAACAAGGTATTAGTTTTTGTAACTTTGCCATTGTATTCACTCTCTTTTACAAGAGTATCTTCTTCAATTTCTTCTCTTGAATATGGGTAGCTATAAACTCCATATTTACTTTCTAAAGGCTTAACTGCATCCAGTATATCTCTCTCACTAACTGCCTTATAGCTAGCTTTTTGATTAACTTGTACATTTAATCCTTTAACTACAACTGCCATTTCTTCAGTTATCTTTTGCATTTTTGCATAAATGTTCATTTTTTCTTTTTCCATTTTTTCATTTCCTTTCTTTGTGAAAAACAAAAGAAGTTTGTAGAAACAAATGATATTTTTTAGATGAACAACAATCACTTGCTTCTACAAACCTCTTTCGTTGCTCATCTAAATTAATTATATCATAATTCTTTTATTTTTTCAATGTTTTATTCAAAATTAATGAGTTAATTTTGAATACTTGTTAGATATTCAGCTTTCAGGTTGATAACTGGGCGGACACCGAGGGAATGCGTCACGTTAGCCCACGGATACAAACTGCCTGAAGGCATCACAAGCCAAACGCGAGCATCCGAGTTGCCAGAAGTGAAGCGAGACGGAGAGAGCGTCCAATAATATTCATTTGTTGTCCTAATTTCTTCAGGTAATTTTTCAGCTTCTCTCATTGTTAATAACCTGATATAGTCATTAGAATATTTATCCTCATCATAATTTGTCTTCATAATGTTTAATTCACTTTTGTTAAATTTGTTAATAAATTTTTCGTTTAAAGTTTGTCTAATTATACTATCTGCCCAATCATTATTCTTTACATCTAAATTAAATTTTGCATCATAATCAGCATCAAGATATTCTTCATCAAATAAAGATTTCATAGTATCACTACCTAATTTATCTTTCATCAATAAAGTGACATTGTCATTATCTATTTTGATAATATACCATTCGTAACCATTATATTTTACTAAATCGTACAATTTAAAATTTTCATCTTCTACTTTTTTGTATTTTATTCCATTAATTACTAATATATTTTCCATTTCAATTATTCTCCTTTACTATAGCTTTTATATTATTTTCATTTTTTGCTATTTGCAAATACTCTATATTCCTATTTTTTAAAGCTTCATATTCTCCTATAAACTCTTTTTTATTCCAAGTTTGATCGGAAGCCATACAAATATTTTGATATCCTATTACTTTAACCGCATAAGCTGTATTATCTTGCATTTCACTAAATGCTTTATCTTGCTGATACATTCCGTATTTTCGTACTAATCCTAGTACTTTATTCCATTCATCTTCAGCTCTAGGTGTTTCTCCGACTTTTAAAGTAGCTATTTCTTTTTTAATTTCTGCTATAGTAGGCAAGTACGTTTTGGTATTTCTTAGATTTTCAATAGCTTTATTAAATAATCCTTTTTCAACGTTCCTAAAATCATTAGTCCAAACTTTTATCATCAGCATTATCTCTTCATTCGATAATTTTGTAAACGCATTAGGATAAGTCACTTTTAAAAGCATAAGTGTTTCTCTGATTTTTTTTTCATCAACCATAATAATCTCCTTTCACTATATCTAGAAAACTTTTTTCTTTATTTTTATCAAACCATTTTTCTCTAATTGATTTTCTTAAGACTAAGTTAAAATTGGTATACTTATTTTTATTATTATTACTTTCAATGTATTCATCTAATAAGTTTATTTGTTCTTTTATAAATTTTTCCCCAAATTCATTAACCAATCTTAAATATTCATCAATTGTTAGCTTCACTCTTCCGTAATTTCCATACTTTTCCTTTTTGGGTTTTGGTTTTGATTCAGATACGACTGCTTTAGCAGTCACTTTCTTTATACTTTCTTTCTTTTTTTTATCATTATCATTATCATTATCATTATCATTATCATTATCATTATCATTATCATTATC
>ENA-OPVK01000427-OPVK01000427.1-human-gut-metagenome-genome-assembly--contig:-NODE-427-length-30940-cov-2.599385_pt1 | contig 30940 bp, 25 predicted proteins | sample MGYA00241495_ERZ501982 | MGnify/ENA primary metagenome ERZ501982 (study PRJEB25962, sample SAMEA2042002) | human gut metagenome | biome: human gut; feature: human-associated habitat; material: faeces...
ACTAAAAAACAAGGTAAGACTAATCCTATCCTGTTATTAATGTATGATAAAAAGAAGTGACTAATCTATATAAATTGTCCTCCCTGTTAACTAACTGTAAACTTGACATATTGGTTGACAAATACATAGTTAATCACCTCTTCCTTATCTTTAACTAAATTCTATCAAAAATCTTTTATAATTTCAACTAGTATTCTCTAGCTTGACAACTATAACCAGCATCTTCTAAGTTTTTTCTAATACCTGCTACACTCTGATCTAGTTGAAACTCTGGATAAAAGCCTTTATATTCTGCAATATTAGTAGTAACTTCCTCTACATTAAATTTAGTATAATCAATAGATTGTGTAGTCTTTTGTAAAACAGCTGTTTTTGAACAAGATACATCTATACCACTTACACCAGTTAAGGCTGACTTAAGTTCTTGACATTCATTTTCAGATTCATCTAAAGTAGCAGTACTAGTAGCATCATCTTTTAACTTATAAGATGTAACTTGTTCTGTCTTTTTTAGTTTATTTTTAGTATACGTAAAAGTTGTTTCATAAATAGTACTTAAATTGTCTTTATTATCTTTAGTTAAAGTACAAGTCATAGTACCACTTTTCATTGAACCATCTTCAATACCACTTTTTGCTTTCTTATAATCTTCAACATACTGACTTATTTCTGGTAAATAATAAACGAAAGCGAACAAGAAAATTATAAATAAGAATAAAATAAATCTTCCAAAGAATCCACCTTTTTCCTTTACTACTACTTCTTTTTGAGGAGTACCATCATTTGGTTGGTCTTTTACTTTACCTTTATTTGAATTATCATCCTTTGGCTTTACTTCTTTTACTACTTCTTTAATATGTTCTACTTTTACTACCTTAGGAGTAGACTTTGCTGAAGTTGAATTATTAGTAACCTGTGGTTGTGGAGCTTGTTGTGTGGTTTGTTCTTGTTGTGTATCATTTACTACAGGAATAGTACTTGTATCATTAACAACATTTATATTAGGAACTACATTCTGCTCATTAGTTTGATTAGTGTTATTTTCATTATTCATAGTAACCCTCCTATTCTTTTTTTATTATAAACTATTTTTTTATTACCGTAAAGTAGCAATTGTATCTTGTAAATTATTAGAATCTGCAAGATAACTACCACTTACTACCATATCTGTATAATCTTTTACTTTAGCAATAGTATTATTATTTATTCCCCCATCTACATTAATTATGAAAGAAAACTTACCTTTATATTCATTTTTTAAGATTTTTAATTCTTTTAATTTATCAACTGCTTCCTCTTGAAAAGCCTGTCCCCCTGCTCCTGGCGTAACTGACATTACTAAGATTAAGTCAATATATGGAAGATAGGGAATTATATCTTTTATCTCATCTTCATTCTTTAGAGCAATACCTGCTTTTATATAATAACTTTTTATCTCTTTTAAACACTTTAATAAATTATCATCTATATCTTTATGAATAGTAATATATTCTGTATTTAGTGAAGCATAATCATCTATATACTTAAGAGGATTTTTAACCATTAAGTGAACATCTAATCTTTTACTAGTATAATCACTAATATGCTTCATCTCTCTAAAAGGCATAGTCTTATTCTTGACATAAGCCCCATCCATTACATCTACATGAATATAATTAATATCAGTATCATTAAGTTTAGTTAAAAACTTAGGTATATCTTTACTACTTAAAAATGATGCACTAACTAACATTATTTTACCTCCTTTAAGTATTGTAAATAATTATTATATCTACTTTCTAATATATTTCCTAAACTAACTTGTCTTTTAATTTCACACTCACCTTCCTTGGTATGCGAGCAATCTTTAAAAGGACAAGAATAGTTAGCAAATTCTCTAAAAGAATCTTTTATCTCTTCTTTAGTAAAGCCTTCAAAGTTAAGTGCTGAAAAACCAGGGGTATCTAGAACTTGTCCATCTAGAAAGTCATATAACTCTACTGTTCTAGTTGTATGTTTTCCCCTACCTAAGGCTTTAGATATTTCTCCTGTCTTTAAGTTCCACTCTGGTGATAACTTATTTAAAAGTGTTGACTTACCTGCTCCTGTTTGGCCAATAAAAACACTAGTCTTATTTTCAAGTATCTCTTTTATCTTTTCTAATTCAGTATTAGTTACTACTTTATAGCCTAGTTCTTTATAGTAATCCATTGTCTTGAAGATAGATTCTTTTTCTTCCTTAGTAATTAAATCTAACTTAGTAAGACAAATAACTCCTTCTACTTTATGTAACTCCATTAAAGTTAAAAGTCTATCAAGTAGTGATAAGGAAAAGTCTGGTTCCTTGACACTAGTTACAATTATAGCTTGATCTATATTACTTACTAGTGGTCTTAAGAAACTATTTTTTCTTGGTAATACCTTTTCAATAACTTGTTTATTTTCATCAAACAAAACAAAATCTCCCACACGTGGAAGAAGTTGTTGTTTATGAATTTTCCCTCTTATTACACAAGAAATTTTTACATCATCACTTTTTACAATGTACTGATTTTTTTGTAGTGTTATAATCTGTCCTTGTTTCATTAAGAAAATTCCCCCTTATGGTGTTTTAGTTGTAGTACCAGTAGAACTTTGTCCTGTTTGTGGTTTAGTAGTTTGATTATTAGTACTAGATGATTGATTAGTATTATCTTTATTTGTATTATCTTTACTACTATTATTATCTTTAATAATAGTCTCCTTTGGTTTCTTAGCAATTTTTACTATTATATTAGCATTTTTTATAATTGGACTTCCGGGTGCTCTACTTTGTTTAATTACTTTACCTTCTTCATATGCTGTTGTTTCTTCTTCTTGGAAAGTTATATTTAAACTATACTTAGTAGCAAAAGCTTCTGCATCATCTTTACTCCAACCTTCAGACTGCATATCAGGATAAACCTCACTAATATTTGGAATATAGAGAATAATACTATCTCCTTTAGCAAGTTTTTCTCCCTTTTTAACACTTTGACCAACTATTTCTTGTTCATCGTATTCACGAGATGTATCAACATCTTTTTTCTCAATAGTAACATCTATACCATGAAGACTTTCAAGTTCCGTTTGAACAGCTATATAGTTTTGACCAGTATAATCTTTTACCGTATATTTATTTTCTCCTTTAGAACGATATAAAGTAATAGTTGTTCCTTTTTTAATACTTCTACCGGCTTCTGGATCAGTCTTAACTATTTTTCCTTCTTTTATTTTATCACTTGCTACTTCTTTTATCTTAGTTGCTACTTCAAATCCTTTATCTTGTAGCTTTTTCTCGGCTTTTGATACGGTTAGATTACTAACATCTGGTACTATTATATCAGGCTCAGTAGTAACAGCTGGTATGATAAAGAAAACAGTTATACAAATAAGAGCGATACCAGCAAGTACTCCTGCTAGAATCTTAATCCATTTATTAGTCTTTTTTTCCGTTTCATCTACTATCGGTGTAGCAATTGGTTCCCCTTCATCAATTGGTTTCATTACTTTAGTAGCATCATCTACTTCATGCTCTTTATAAGGATAAACATAAGGTTCTTCATTCATTCTATCATCGTTTAGTGCTGTTAATAAATCTTGATACATTTCTCTAACATTTTGATAACGGTTCTTCGGATTCTTTGCTGTTGCTTTTAAGATAATATTTTCAATACTTTGTGGTATATCTTTATTCATCTTATGAACATCAGGTAGTGGATCTTTCATTTGCTTTAATGCTATTTCAACAGCACTATCACCTTTAAATGGTAACTCACCAGTTAACAACTCATAGAAAATAATTCCCATAGAATAAATATCACTTTGGATAGTACAACCTTTTCCGGCTGCTTGTTCTGGTGGTAAATAATGAACACTTCCCATTACAGAATTAGTCTGGGTAAGTTGGGTAGCATTTAAAGCCATTGCTATACCAAAATCAGTTATCTTGATTTGCCCATCGTCTTTAATCATAATATTTTGTGGTTTTAAATCTCGATGAACAATATAACTATCATGAGCATGTGCCATACCATCAGTTATTTGTAACATGACATCAATCGCTTCACTAAGTGTTAAACTTCCCCTTTTCTTAAGAAGTTGTTTTAAAGTTTTTCCATCAATATATTCCATAACGATATAGTATAGTCCATTATCTTCACCAACATCATAAACTTCCACTATATTAGGATGGGAAAGACTAGATGCTGATAAAGCTTCCCTTTGAAATCTTCTTACAAATTTCTCATCACTTGATAAGTCTCCTCTTAATACTTTTATCGCCACATTACGATCTAGTATAGTATCATAACCAAGATAAACATTCGCCATTCCACCTTCACCAATAGTGCGAATTATTTCATAACGATTATTTATTTTTTGCCCCTTTGTTATCACTTTTCTTCACCCTCTTCGTCTAATTGCATGTAAGCAACAGAAATATTATCTGTTCCTCCACGATTATTAGCCTTTCTTATTAATTTAATAACTTTATCTTCTATATCTATATCTTCATTTAAAACATCTTCTATTTGAGTCTGTTCTAACATATTAGTAAGTCCATCACTTGATAGTAATACCTCATCTATATTCATATCACAATCGAATATATCAATATCAACTTTTTCATTGGCTCCAAGTGCTTTCATTAAGACGTTTTTCTTAGGATGATCTTTTGCTTCTTCTTCGGTTAATTCTCCAGCGGATACTAATAAATTTACTAAGGTATGGTCATATGTTACTTTATGAAGTTTTCCCCCCTTCATAACAAATCCTGAGGAATCTCCTATATTACCAAATAAAATATAATCTTTTGTTACTATTGCTGCTACTAAGGTAGTTCCCATTCCTTTACTCTCTGGATGAGTTTTTTCATGTTCAAAAATCAATCTATTAATGGAATCCACACTATCTCTTAGCCAAGAAGCAGCTTCTAGCTTATCTTTATGTTCAAAGCTTTCTTGGAAATGATTACCTAAGTAACTAATAGCAATATTACTAGCTACTTCTCCAGCTGAATGTCCCCCCATTCCATCAGCTATCGCTAACAAAACATCTCCTGACTTTTTATTTATTATTAAAACACTATCTTCGTTATGATCTCTTACTTTACCAGGATCTGTTAAACAAAATGTCTTCATACTTCCTCCTTCTTGCTTCTTAGTTGCCCACAAGCGGCACTTATTTTTGAACCAAACTCCCGTCTTATGGTAACACAAATATTATTCTTCTTAAGTATATCATAAAATTTAGCAATATTTAAAGTATTTGATCTACTAAACTGTAAATGTTCTGTCGCATTATATGGTATTAAATTAACATAAGCATTCATTCCTTTTATTAGGTTAACTAATTCTTTAGCATTTTCTTCACTATCATTTACATTTTTTAATAATATATATTCAAAAGTTACTCTTCTATTAGTCTTTTTAATATAGTAGTTAAGAGCATCCATTAGTTCACTAAGAGAATATGCTTTTGCAATCGGCATTATTTCTTTTCTTAGTTTATCGTTTGGTGCATGAAGAGATATAGCAAGATTAACTTGATAAGGAAAGTCAGCAAATTCTTTAATCTTAGGTACTATACCACAAGTTGATACTGTTATATGACGAGCCCCAATAGCAAGTCCTTTCGGGTCATTGATTATTTTTATCATATTACATAGGTTATCATAGTTATCAAATGGTTCTCCGATTCCCATTACTACTACATGACTAATTCGCATACCAGAGTTATCTTCTATTAAAAGTATTTGTTCTACCATTTCACCAGTTGTTAAGTTTCTCTGTTTCTTTCTTCTACCAGACTCACAAAACTTACATCCCATATTACACCCTACTTGGGAAGAAATACATAAGGATAGACCATAATCATGTTTCATTAATACTGCTTCTATATGTTCATTATCTTTTAAGGTAAATAAGTATTTTTCTACATCTTTATCTTTTTCTACTACCGTTAGTTTAACCGTTCCAAAGACAAAGTCTTTACTTATCATTTCTCTAAATTCTTTTTTTAGATTAGTCATTTCATCTAAATTAGTAACTCTTTTTTGATATAACCAAGTAAATAGTTCTTCCCCATAAAACTTCTTATATCCTTTATCTAGAACATAACTAACCATTTCTTCTTTTGTTAAATTATATATATTCAAGTTTAATCACCACATTTCTACTATATTATAGCAAAGAAAGACTAAAATTAAAATTAATTTAATGCTATATATGAAAAAAGACATCATCTGTCTTCACTTTCTATTTCTCTCTTAACTAAATCAATAGTATTTTTATAGTCTATCATTTTTTCATCTAATCTTTTTTGACATTTGCTAAATACGTCAACTAGAAAAGAAACATCATCCGTTTTCTGAGCTTTAAATTTCCAGTATTATTAGTTTCATATTTTTCCCCTTAGTCAGAATTATCTTCTAAAAAGTATTTTACCATTCTCTCATAATTATCTTGACTGTTTAAACAAGTATCAATTAAATATCCTTTTTCGTTATTTGTTTGATATTCTCTTATACCTCTTATATAAAAATCTTTATTTCTATCTTCTATGTAAAAAGGCATAATATCATTATACAAACACTCTCTAAACATTATCATTCTGCCAACGCGTCCATTACCATCTTGAAATGGATGAATTTTCTCAAATCGAACATGAAATTCAATAATATCCTCTATTGTTTTATTAGGAATCTTATTATACCAATCTAATAAGTTTTTCATATCATCTGCTACATTGTCAGGACTTGATGTTGTAATATTACCAACAAAATTATTTTTCTTTTTATACTCACCTACATTAAACCATTCTTTTTCACTATCTGTTAAAGTACCATCTTTTAATATAAAATGAAATTTCTTTATCATATCTATAGATAATTTATCACCAATAGTATCTAGCATATATTTAAATAATGTAAAATGATTTTTAGTTTCAGTAGCATCTTTTAAAACAATAACTTTATCTTTACTTGTTAAAATTGTACCCGTATCATAAATACTAGCAGTTTCATCTGGTGTTATGGTAGACCCTTCTATATGATTTGTATTATAGGCAAAGTCAAGTTGTGTCTTATGATATAAATTACCTGATAACCCAATATTTTTTTGTTCAATTAAAGCTTTTTTTATTTTACTTATTTCCATTTCTTTTCCTCCTTATATTTTAGATTACTAACATACTCTATTCTTAACTTTATTTGTTCCACTATCTTTTCAATTCTCTCATTAGATAATAAATTATTCTTTGAAAGTATTTCTCTAACCTCATCTACAAAACCATCTAATTTATCAATATCAAACCAATCAAAATTTTTAACTAAATTAATCTGATTTTTTTCATATTCATCAAAAGGTTTAGTTAAAAAGAATTCTCCAACATACATATCATTTTCATCAAACCATAAGGAACAACCATTATCAAAGATAGGTGCAACTCTTTCAAATTCTAATGTTTCTACATTTCTAATAACACCAAAGTTATTAAAGTGTCTATCTTTATTAGCTAAAATAAAGTCACATACTAACATTTTATCTACTAAAACATTAGCATCTTTGATATGTAGTCCATTTAAACATCTTATATAATGTTCATACTTGTTTTCAGCTTCATTTTTTTCATAATACTCATTTATTTTCCAGGCTGGTATTAGTTCTGTATCAGTTGTGATAAAGTCTTTACATATTGATACAGCTCTTCCATTATCATAGATTATTTCATATTTTACATACTCATTATCATTTAAAAGTCTTTCATATAGCTTGGTAGCGATTACTTCATTAAAAGGTTCTTGATTTATCATCTTTCCCCCAGCTTTAACTAAATATCTATCCTTATTTATAATCTTCCATCTTTTAAGATAGTTACCATTACTAGTCATATCTGGCGTATTTAAGTTTAAATCTACTGAGGATTTTAAACCATCAAACAATAATTTACCAACGTCTTCCGAGAACTCATTATCAAAGAAATTTACATCTTCCCATAAAATATCTTCATCAAGCATCTTAACCCAATATTGATCAGAAAGTGATAAACAATAAGCTTTTGTATCTAACAAATCAAAACCATCTTCATCATAAATATTATTTCTTTCTAACAATTCCTTTAAACCATTTCTTGATGCTGGTATTTGTCTATTCTTCCACCACTTATTAAACTGATTTTTGTCTATATTATCATCTTTAATTAATCCAAAAGGTGCATAAGCTTCATTATCAGGATAATTTCTTTCAAACTTAACAATTAAATGTTCTTCATCATTATATTCAAAATCAAATACTTTTTTATTTTTATTCATTAAAGTAAACATGCTCATTCTAACACCTCATAACTACTAATAGTTTACCAAATTTATCTGAAAAAGTCTTAATCTTTTTTAGATTTCAGAAATAAATCATAATCTTTATTTAATTCACTTATTCAAAAGTAAGTTTAAAGTATTTGTCGTAAACTTAGTATTAGATTCATTTGATTCTACTGCTATAGTTCCCCTATCTTCTTCTATAATAGTTTTTGCTAAAGCAAGACCAATTCCTATACTATTAGATGTAGCGTTTGCACCCTTATAAAATCTTTCAAAAATATGCTTAATATCTCTTTTAGATATTCCATCACCAAAATCAATCACTTCAATCTTAGAATAAACTCTATTATTATCTATATTTATTATTATACTTGAATTATCTTTTGAATGTTCTATAGCATTTTTTATTATATTAGTTATTGCTTCTATTTGCCATTTAGCATCACACACTACTTTAGCATTTTCTAAAGTATTTAATTTTATATTTATATTTCTTAAGTCACATAAAGTAGAAACATTCTTAATCTTTTCCCTAACAATCATTTTTTATAAAGTGTACAGTATTAGCATCAAACTTAGATAATTTTAAAAGTGCTTGTACTAAAACATTCCTTTTTATATCAATAATAGAATTCTAAAAAAGTGATATCTTATCATTGTAAGTCATCACTTTTATATAAATATTCATCAGGTATATTTGGATACCCTCTAATATAGAAATTGAAAATATCGTTAAGCATTTGAATACAAATATTATATGATTTATCAGCTAATTTTCCATTTCTATAATAATCATCTAATTGATTTTTAGAATTTATATATAATTTTTCATATTCTGATTTATCAATACTTGAAATAGTATTTATATCTAATATTATATAATTCAATTCTTTTATTTCTAAATCAATTTTTGAATTAACTAATTTTTCAATTTGCTCAACTTGTTCATATAGTGACAAAGCTAAATGATACTTAAAACAATCAGTATTATACGTTTTTTCATATTGAAATAAATAGTTTTTAAGCTCATTTATAGAATAATCTACAATATTATTTTGGGCTAACTGGGCACAAAAATCAGAATCTAGAACAAAACCTTTTAAAGATATTTTATTTAGTAATAATGTTTTTTCAATTTGATAATCATCCTCAGATAATTCAACAAGTTCATTTGCTTTTGTAATAAAGTTAAATAATCTATTGTTTATATCATCATGTATTTTATCAATTTCAACATAGGATTCTAGTATTTTTACATTTAAATTATCATTCATATTTTTCACCCTTTAATTAATATATAAACAATCATAAATAAAGCACCACATACAAAGCTCATTATTAGTGATAGTGCAATAATATTAGCAAACCCCTTACTTCTACTTAATCCACTATTATTTGGTGATGAATTAATTAAAATTTTTTCTTTCGGTTTGGTCATCTGTCTTTGTTGTTCATTTTGTTGTTTAATTATTTGATTTTTTTCTTTAATTTGATTATGAATTTGAATTTCAATTTGACTTCTTTTTGAAAAAGATTCTTCTTTGTTTGGTTTAGATTGAATCTGTTCTGATTGCTTATCTTCTTTTACTTCAAAATTATTAAAAACAGCTAATCTTTCGGTTGATTCAAATGCAGATTTTGCACCCGGAGTCATTTTTGCTACAACATCATCTGCTTTTTTAGTAAATAGAAATCTATTATCAATTTCCTTATTTTGTTTTTGAATATATTGGCATAAATTGACATATGGAATATATGAAGGATTTATCGTTGAATAAAAGCCATTTTTTTGTGCAAATTCACTAGACTTCATTTCAACAAATCCTTCACTTAACACTTGACCATATTTTTCTTGTGCAAGATGTCCTTCACGTTCACTGGTTGATGTTACCACCTTATGCATTAATCTTTCACCTAGTTTTTCCGTTTGTTCAGGTGTTTTTAACATATTAATCATTAGGTGAAAAGTCTCATGTATTGAAGTTCCCATAGAAGTCACAATTTTTTCTTCAATCGTAGAACCCATTGTTTTTTCAGGATTAATTATTATTTTTCCAGTTTGAGAATCTGCTTGTATATCATTTATATCCTTATCTAATGAAAAATTTATATTATCTGGATTTACCAGTCCTAAAACTTTTTGCATTTTTTCTACAGGTAATTCTTCATTATATTCTTCAGAAATTTTTTGAACCACTGGAGTTAAAAATTGTGTCATCATTTTTTTATAAAAATCTACATCGCTTAACCCTGGATTATTTTTCCTTTGTTCTTGTATTTTTTCAATTTGTTGTTGTCTTAATACTTTAATTTGTTCAACATACTTTATTCCTTGTTGTGTTTGTAGATATTTATTAGCTATTTCTTGGCTAGATAATAGTGATGTTTGTTCAATGTCAGATAATAAATTATCTAGTTCTTTAGTTTTAGTAATAATCCCCATTTGTTGAATAACTTGCTGATATATTTCTTTAGGAACACCATTTACATCAATCATATGTGAATTACGAAATTTACCAGTTTTTTTATCTACAGTATATCCCCATGTTAAATTATCACTATTTCCCCACGCATTAAATCCATGAGCTATTCCTACATAATATTTAATAAATGCTTGTTTTAATTCTTGATCCTTTGCTGGATTATTTTTATTTGCAATAGTATTATAGTCAAACTCAGAAACATAGATTGGTATTCCTAACTTCATAAATTTAAGTGCTGATTGTTCAATCATATCAACAGTTAGAGTACTATCCAAATCCTTACTATAATCAGTATAATGTGCTTGAACACCTAAACCATCTAATAACTTAGTTTTATCTCTTTCCTCAATCTCTTTAATATATTTTACTATTGCACACATTTTATCACATTTGTATGGTAAGTATTCATTATAATCATTATAAGTCAATTCAACATTAGAAAATTTTTCTTTAACTATTTTTAAAACATCTATAAAATATTCATCACCATTTGTAGGATTTTTTCCTATAACATCTTTCCACCATGAATCTCTTAAAATATTATTATCAGGTTTATCACTAGCAATTTCATTAAGAACTTCAATTTGCTTTAAGTCATAACCATTTTCATTAATAAAGTTTGATAAATGTGAAGCATAATCTTTTAGAAATGATAGTGCCATATTTCTTTTTAATAATGGATCAGTTATACTATCTATCGCTTTTTTTAGATTTTCTGGAATAGCATTATGCCATAGGAAAGTATGAAATTTTATTTGTTTACCATGCTCTTTTGCAAAATCATATACTTCTTTAATACCACTAAAATTATAATCAATCTCAGTAATTAAGTTCCCCTGAGCATCAAATTTTATTTCCTTGTTATTCATTACTGTAGAATACATTTTGCCCTCAGAATCATTGGCTATTAAATTTAAATCTTCCACAAATGTTTTATATAGATTTGAAACAGTTTCAAAATTCAAACTTTCTTTACCTAAAAACATTTCAAATTGACCTTTTTTAATTCTTTCAGGGTTAGTTATTTGTTGTGCTAAATATTCATTCATTCTAATATTTTCACTGGCAAGGTATTCATTTAATCTTGATTCAAAAACTTGCTTTTTAGTGTCTATTGTTATTGATTCATCATTAATAATATCTTCATACATTTTTAACGTATGAATAATGTATGACTTATAAACTTCTCCAAATGTTTTGTTAACATCCCTTAATTCTTCTTTTTTCTTTTGTAATTCCCTAGCTAATTCTTTTCTTGATTCAATTAATCTTTCTTGTCGTTTAATTATTTCATCATAAAGATTATCTATTTTATTAATTTTTTCATTTATTTGTTCTGGTGTCATTTCTAAATTAATATTGGAACTAATATAATTTTCTTTTTGAACATTACTAATTAAATTAGGATATTGCTTATTAATACTATCTACTTTATCTGATATGTATTTCGTAAGTTCTTCAGCACTCATACAATCAACACCTACTTCCTTAGTATAAATTATATCATTAAATTCGGTAATTTTATAAATAATATGAAATTATTACTAATTATGGTATCACTGTTTTAGTAATTAGCTGTTTATCAACTTTTATGTCTATAACACCAAAAATTCACTTATTCAAAAGTAAGTTTAAAGTATTTAATAGTAAACTTAGTATTAGATTCATTTGATTCTACTGCTATAGTTCCCCTATCTTCTTCTATAATAGTTTTTGCTAAAGCAAGACCAATTCCTATACTATTAGATGTAGCGTTTGCACCCTTATAAAATCTTTCAAAAATATGCTTAATATCTCTTTTAGATATTCCATCACCAAAATCAATCACTTCAATCTTAGAATAAACTCTATTATTATCTATATTTATTATTATACTTGAATTATCTTTTGAATGTTCTATAGCATTTTTTATTATATTAGTTATTGCTTCTATTTGCCATTTAGCATCACACACTACTTTAGCATTTTCTAAAGTATTTAATTTTATATTTATATTTCTTAAGTCACATAAAGTAGAAACATTCTTAATCTTTTCCCTAACAATCATTTTTTATAAAGTGTACAGTATTAGCATCAAACTTAGATAATTTTAAAAGTGCTTGTACTAAAAAATTAATATTTATAACATTCCTTTTTATATCAATAATAAAATCATTTCTAATACTAGAATCCATATCTGGTTCATCAATAAGATTATCTAATAGCACTAATATACTAGTAAGAGGTGTTTTTAATTGATGAGAAATATCTTCTAATGACTTCTTTAGATTAAGTTTATCTTTATTAGAATTTAAGGCTGCTTCTTTTAACATTACAGCAGTCTTATATATTTCATTTTTTAAAATTGATAATTCATCTTCTGAAATTGTATCTATCTCTAATTCATAATTCCTTCTATTAATTTGTTCTATATATTTAATAATATCTTTTATATCATTTTTTCTTTTATAATTGTATCTAAAATATAATATACATAAACTAGCAATAGTTATTATTAGAAAAGACATATTAATAATTAAAAAGGTATAATAACTCTTATCATTTTCTAGTAGTACTGCTTTATTATCGATATCAATTCCGTATTTAAGAAAGAAAGAATCATCTGATTGTTTGTTACTATTTATTATTTCTATAATCTCTTTATCAGTTATTTCTGGATACTTATCTTTAACTAAGGTTATAATAGCACTAATTTTATTATTAAAGTTTTTAGTATAAGTTTTATATTCATAGATATTTAAAATTAGAAACATAACAAATAAACATATAAAAACAATTAAGGTAGAGGTAATATATTGTTTTAATCTAAGTTTATTCTTCATCTATTCTATACCCCATTCCTTTAATAGTAGTAATTATATTGGTTCCTATCTTTTCTCTTATTCTTTTAAAATAAACGGTTACTGTATGGTCATCAACATAATTACCAGTCCAATCCCAAATCTTATCTAAGATTACATTTCTACTTACAACTTTATTTATATTTACAAATAAGAGATTAACTAGTTTTAACTCTAATGCTGTTAATTCTATAGGAGTATTATTTTTCATTAGAACTAATTTATCCATATCATAAGAAATATCTTTAATCTTAATAATACTTTTCTTTTTACATCTTAATAATATTCGATTAATTCTTGCTATTACTTCCCTAGTAGAAAAAGGTTTAGTTATATAATCTTCTGCTCCTATATCTAGACCTTTAACAATATCATCTTCTTCATCTTTTGCTGTTAAGAAAATAGTCGGTATCTTTAAGTTTTTAATAGTATTTACAAATAAATCAAAACCATTACCATCAGGTAAAGTAATATCAAGGATAATTAAATCAATATTTGTATTAGAAAGTAAATATTCTTTAGTATCTTTTATTGTAGTTTTAATAACTAGTTTATAATTACTTTTCTCCAAGGAATATGTAAGTCCTTTAATAATTGATTCTATATCTTCTACTAATAAAATATTCATATTTGTAGCTCCCTTCATTAATATTATATCAAAATATAAGGAGCTGACGCTCCCTATCTAGATATTTTCATTTCTAATTGTTTCAATAGTATTTTGTTTACTAATCTTATTAAGAGAATACTTCATAATTAAAGAGATAAGTATAAATACTACTAGTATAGATATTATAATAGCAACTATAGGTAATTTATAAGGTATATCAGAATCTGAAGATAAGTAAATCAAATAAGATAATATTATTCCGATAAGTATACCAAATAGTAATGATTTAATACCCATAAATAAACTTTCTAATCTTATCATTCTTTTAAATTCTTTTGAAGTCATACCAATAGATTTTAACATAGCAAATTCTTGTTTTCTTAATTCCATATTAGTAGTAATAGTATTAAAGATGTTAGTTATTCCAATTAATGAGATTACAATAATAAATCCATATAGAAATATAGCGATTAAGGTAAATAAGTTATTCATTATTCTTACATTTTCTTCTTTATTATCAATATTATAACTTTCCCCATTTAAATAACTATCAAGTTCATCTTGTAACTTATCAGCATTACTTGCTTTATAATAAATATCTAAGTTATTAGTTTTAGCTATCCTATCAAACATTTCATCACTAATTATTAAATAGCTGTTAGATAGATTTTTTAGAAGATTAGGTCCTATAGAAGATATAGCTCCTATTTCTAAGTTTAATTGGTTGTTAGTAGAGGTAATTACATCACCTTTATTAAAGTCATACACTCTAATATTCTTTGTTATTTTATTATTATTTTTATCATAACTAGTTATATATTGCTTATCAAAAAGTATCACTTTATCTTTTATATCATCATAGTTTAACCCTAATGATTTAATGTATTTATCATACTGTTTTTTACCTATAGCAAAAATAGTAATATGTTCTTCAGCATCACTTTCTTTTTTAGTACCAAAATATTCTAAATATTCTTTACTAGAATGAGAACCAGTAAAAGATAATTCACTATTTCTTAATATAGCATAATCTTCTACACCAGATAAGTTAACTGTTTTAAGAAATTTATTATATGAATAATCATTAATTGCATTAGTACTTAACGAGATATTAAAATCAGATACTTTTAATTCATTATTTACATTTTGAAAAGCTAATTCCATAAAGCTATATAAAGCGATAAATACAAAGGTCGAAACTGTTATTGATATAATAGTAGTTCTATACTTCTTCTTATTTCTTTTCAAATTCTTAAAAGATATTACTCCTCCTATACCAAATAGTTTTTTTATGTATTTAGGAGATTTTATTTTTTTAGAAGAAATCTTTAAATTAGCACTATTTCTAATAGAATCTATTTCTGATACTTTAGAAGCTCTTGTAGCACTTTTTAATGCTGAGAAATAGATAGTTATTATACCTAATATTATAGCTACTAAAATAGCATAAGTTGAAAATACTAACTCTAATTTAAAACCAGTTTGAATTACATCAGTTAAATAATAATTACTAATAATGATTAATATATAGGTAGCTAAACATCCTAAGATTATTCCTAAGGGTATACCTATTAAACCAAGGATAGTAGCTTCATAAAAAACATTTCTTTTTATCTGCTTTTTAGTAGCTCCTATACTTCTTAGCATACCATACTGTCTTATTTTTTCAGTAATTGATATATCAAAACTATTTTTAATACAAAATATAGAGGTAAATACTATAATAACTATCACGATAGCAAGTACTTTTCCTAAGTCTCCCATACTAGTACTTGAAATAGGATTAGTTTCTAAATCAATAAGATATTTATTAATATCAAACATATAAGTCTTTTTTAGTTGTTCAGTTAGTTTTCCTGATTCTATTTCTTGATTATAGACTTTTCTAAATAATACTTGGGATACTCCTAAAATATTAGCAATCGTTTTATCCCAATTTTTTACACCATCTTTTGTAAACTTAGCATAGATATCTACATTTCCAGATAAGTTTTTACTATCTATATAGGTAATAAAGGTATAACCTGGAGCAGTATAATATTCAATATTAGTAGCAGGTCTTTCTATAATACCTACTATTTTATAAGTCTTAGTTTGCATTTCAACTAACTGTTCACCAGCAGTATTTTGATACTTATCACTTTGATTTAGTTCATCACCTTTAGAATCTATTCTTTTACCAACTTCTAGTGTAATACTATCATTAAGTTTTAAATCCAAGCGACCATTAGTTTTTAAATGGGTTGGTATAACTATCTCATTAGTATTTTCTGGTAATCTACCCTTAACTAATCTAATAGATAAATTATTAAGAGCGTCTTTAGTAAATCCTTTTAGATAAGCATAAGGTTTATCTTCATTTTTAGAATCTATTTTAGCATAACCAAGTCCTTCCGTTATATTTAATTTTTCAACATTTCTATTATTTATAAATTTATCAACATCACTAATAGGAACATTATAAAAGGCAGTATGAAAGTCACCTTTGATAATGGTTTCATATTTTATTAAAGATTTAATTCCACTAGCATACATAGATGCTACTGCTGTAATTAAAGCTACTGATAACATAATACCAATAATTGTAACAATAGTTCTTTTTCTATTTAATTTAAGATTTTTAATTGTTAATTTATTAAGTAATGTCATAATTATACCTCCGAAACAATTTTTCCATCTTCAATTTTTATTATCCTATCAGCAACTTTTGCTATTTCCATATTATGAGTAATCATAATTATTGTTTGATTAAGTTCTTTATTAGATTTTTTTAATAACGCTACTATTTCATCACTTGATTTTGAATCTAAATTACCAGTTGGTTCATCGGCTAAGATAATTGTTGGATTAGTAATTATGGCCCTGCCAATACTTGTTCTTTGTTGTTGTCCTCCTGATAATTCATTAGGAAGATGATTTTTTCTATTTTCTAGTCCTAGTAATTTTAATAGACTAGCTAGTCTTTCTTTATCAACTTCACGATTATCTAGGGCAAGGGGTAAAGTAATATTTTCTTCTACGTTTAAGATAGGTATTAAATTATAAAATTGATAAATCAATCCTACTTGTCTTCTTCTAAATATAGCAAGTTTATCATCATTAAATTTAAAGATATCTTTTCCATCTATATATACCTTACCAGAAGTTGGTCGATCAACTCCACCAATCAAATGTAATAAGGTTGATTTACCAGATCCTGATGCTCCAACAATAGCAACAAATTCTCCTTTTTCTACTGTGAAAGAAACATGGTCTAATGCTACTACTTTAGTTGTATCTTTACCATAAATTTTAGTTAAATTATCTACTCTTAGAATTTCCATAAATTAATTCCTCCGTTTCTTATTAGTATTATATTATAGCTAAAGTTACAACTAAGTTACAAAAAGAAAAAAACAAAAAGTTTCTACTTTATTTGTTTTTCTCTAAAAATTATTTTATTACATATGTCTTCGATGATTTTGATGAATTTCTTCTTGTTCTCTATTTATTTCTTCCATTAATTGTTCTTCTCTAAATAATTCATCCATATCAAACATTTTATCTTTGTAAGTTCCCTCTTGCTCTATTTTTTCTTGTTCATTATCTCTTTGTTGTCCTAATATTTCCTCAAATATCTTTTTCTCGTCTTCACTCATCATGTCATAACCATATTTGTGACGATACTCTTGTTCTTTTGGTTCATTAGGTTTATTTTCTCTTGGATTATCAACAACGGTTTTGTTCAAGCTAGGCTTTGGGGCAGACTTTATCATTTTTTGATATTCTTTACTAACTTCTGTTGCCATCTTTTGCTTACTTTTTAAGTCAATTTCTCCATTAAAATATAAATCATTTAAGTTTTGAATAATTTGTCCCTGCTCTTTGATTAACATTGCTGAATCTTTTATATCCATTTGTGGGAACATCCCCATATCCGTTTTTACAAATCTTCCTGTATCAGTAGTTGCTTTTATTTTTGTTGAAAGTAATTTTTCAACTTGCGAAATCACTGCTTTATGTTCTTGTTCTTTTTCAAAATCGACTGCCTGTTGCAAATTTCTTTGACTTTTAACAACTGGTTCCATTTCCTTGCTAATTTTATCTCTTTCTTGAATTAAAGTATTTAATTTTTCTTGGTAATTAGAAGTTGGACTTGATACATTTTGTTGCATCAAATTTTCCATTTGCTTAGAAATCGTTCCATATTTTGCTTGTAATTCTGCTAATCGTTTATTATATTCATTTAATAACTTGCTAGCAGCACTTTGTTCATTTTCTCTTTTTACCTCATTCATTTTCTCATTATCCCCCTTATTTTGTTTAAAAATTATATTACCTTCAGAATTAGTTTGTATAACACTTGAATCACTTATCTTTTTTAATGTTGAAGTTTTTGATAGAATTTCAAACTGTTCATTATATAAACCTTTACCATTAGTATCAACTAATAATTCTGCTTGTCCTTTAAATGCCGTAACATATTTACTTTCAAATAATAACGAAACATCTACTTTACCACCTTTCATTGAAATTAAAAATTTTTCACTTGATTTTATAATTTCATCATAAAGTGCTTTCTTTTGTTCGGCTGACATTTTTTCATATTGAATATTTGCATATTGACTAATTGCAAATTCTTTCAATTCTTTAGCAGTCAAATTATCTTCAACATCATATTCATCACTTTGTTTGTATTGTTCTATTAACTGTGCAATTTGGTTTTTATTTAAGGTAGGTGTTATTTTTGAAGCAAGTAAACTAATTATTCTAGACTGTAATGATTTTTGATTTATTTTAGAAAATACAATTCCTTTATCAATGTTATCTAATGGTTTTGAATATATTGCTCCTACTTTTAAATCAGTAGATGTTAGACCAATATATTGGGCAGAATTAATGTTTTCTAATTCACTTATTTTAGTTGGGTTATTTAGTATTTCCATTCTATCATTATAAGTAGCAACATATACCACCGTAGGATTTTTCTTTCCTGTCACATTTGGTAATGTAAACTTTTCTAACTTAACTAGACCTTCTTTTTTTGCTACTTGTTCTACTGACTTAACATCATCTTTAGAGTTAGATAAAAAATATTTTTGAATAGTTTCCTGTCTTTTTAATAATTCTTTCTTTCTTTTAGTAAAATCTATTGTATTCATATCTAATTTTAAGGTTTCATTACCAACTTTCAATTCCCAAATTTCTGTATTTGGATTCCAAGAAGAAGAATAACTACCCATACCATATAAAGTTCTATCTTTATCAATGGCAGCCCTATGTCCTGCTATTTCAAATTCATAAACATCTTTATCATCATACATTGAAAGGGCAGATGAAATTTGCCTATAGTCTGAAAGTTGTCGATACATTATATCTTTTAAATTCTCATTTTTTAAACCTAAATTACTAACCAAACTTCTATCCATATCAGTAAATAACTTATCTATAAAATCATTATCTGGCACTGGCCTTTGTTGTAATATAGATAACCATTTCCTATAATCACTAAAAGAAGAAATCAAATGGGAAGAAATATTTGCTTGAATTATACAGCGTTGTGCATTTATATAATTAGGATCATTAATTGCATCTCTCATCAAAAAATTTTTATCTGCACAAGAAAGTTGATAAGCATTAGCTGATGCAAAAAAATTCTTCCAAGCACTTGCTCCACCTTTACAGTCAACTTTACCACGCAAGAAAAGACTATAATTATTGACATTTCCAGTTAATAAATTTGCAAATTTTAACATATTTACTTGGGGTTGATATGAATTACTATTAGGATAAATTTGTTGAGTTAACATTTCTGTAAGTGCCTCATTAATAAATCCACCATTTTTTATCTCTGGATCAGGATATTCTAAAGCATCTAATTCTCTCATTACTAAGAAATGAATAAACTCATGACAAAATATTGAATCTAAAGTTTCTTCCTTATTTAAATAAGCTTCATCAATATGAATTTCTGTAATTCCCTGGTTATGGATATAAAAACCTGTTGCTCCTATTTTAGATGGTTCATCACTAACTCTTATCCTTAATTTTGAGTCCATATCTTTAAATAAATATTCCTCAAAAAATTTTTTATAATCTTTTTGAGAAGTATAACCATTAGCATTAAAGTAAGTTTGCAACTTATCAGTAACCCTTTTAAAGCTATCTACTAATCTTGAATCTATATCTATTTTTGACAGATTTTCTTCAGTTAATAAATCTATAAAACTTTTATCTTCAACAAGTAAACTATTTCCATTTTCTTTCATACATTTTCCTCATTTTCTTTTCTTATTTGCTGATATATGTAGCAAACTATATTTATCTTATACAATTTCATTGTATATCATTTTCTTAAATATGTGAATACTTATCATTAACAAGATAAAATTCTACTATAAATGAATATATTAGATTTTTAAATTATATAGAAAGTGTCCTATTAGTTGATTTTTTGTAGTGATTTTAATTTCAATGAACCCATTTTTTCTTATATACAGAAAAAGACATCAGCTGTCTTTACCTTCCTTTTCTAATAATTTTAAATATGTTTTATATAATGAGTTTTCATAACGATACTTAATACATTCAAAATAATATTTCTTTCTAATATCACTTATTACTTTTATTCCTTCATATTCATTTGGAATTTCATTAATAATATCATATATCTTTGAAAGGTCTATTTTAGGTACTATTCTTAATAATGCTTTATTACATTCATCATTTTCTAAGCTTTCAATATATTTAAATGGATTTATTATTTTATCATTAATAGAAAAAGCACATATTCTTGAAAGATAAGCACTATTTTTAAATCTTTCCTTATCACTTAATATTTTTTCAATATTTTCATCACTAGATTTGGTATTAAATGAAGCACCATTATCAAAAACAGGAGCTATTTTTGTTTCGTTTGTTCTATTATCAACTATTACTCCCCAGTTTCCATTATTTCTATCATTATTTCCTATCAAAGCATCAACAATAAACATATCCCAAAATCTATCTTTTAAACCTGCTACTCTATTAAATAATGGATTATTATTCATTATAATTATTGTTTCATCAATATTGATAGCATGAGGATTACTAGAAGAGGTAGATTCTAACTTTTTCTCTAGTCCCTCAACATAGTCATTCTTTATAGAATTATAATCATCTAGTCTATAATCAATTTGATTCTTTCTAAAGTCTTTACAAGCCACAACTAATTTTTCATCTTTTATTCCAAGCATAGTTTCATGTACTGGAATACCAAGTGACTTATATATATGTGAACCAATATATTCAGATAAAGGGGACGTATTATAAGAAATATCTACCTTTCTAAGTAAATCTTTTGTAGATTTTGGAAATTTTAAAAACCAATTTTCTCCATCTATAACTACTCCTAACTTATTACCAGCATGTCCACCATAACGAATGCCACTTTCTTTTAAATTATTAAAGTTTTTAATCATTAATAATCACCTCCATACTTCCTAATTAATTGCTTAAAAATACTTTCACTAATAACCCCTTCAGCATAAAAGTTTTTTGCTACAGCATAAAAGCCAGAAGAAAAGCCATCATACATTTCTATATTACCTTCCTTATCATATTTTTCTAAATCTTTAATTATATTTTGCAAAAGTTTAGGCAATTCTTCTTTATTTATCTTAATAGAATGATCTATCATTTGATAATCTTTATCCATACACATCTCTCATTTCCTAATGGAATTATATCATTTCTACCTATAGATGTAAATTAATTACTCGTTAAACTAACCCTTAATTTTTCTAAAATCTTCTTCTCCTCTCTACTTACTTTTACTTGACTAATACCAAGAGTTTCTGCTACTTCTTGTTGTGTCTTATCAAGATAGTATCTATTATTGATTAAACTTTTCTCATAAGAATTAAGTTTATCACAAGCACTTTTTAAATCTAAAATATCAGTATCATATGCTTTTTCTACATAACTAACTTTATCGTATAAAGATAAATTATCTTCATTCCTATCATCTAAATGATAAACTGGCATACTTACTCTATCAGCCATCTATATCTTTTCTATATTCTCGTTCATATAGTATGATACTTCATAAGTAGTAGCTTCTCTTCCAAACTCTTGTGTTAAGTAATCTATTGCCTCCTTTACTTTCTTTGAAAAATTATAAACAACACATCCTACTCTTATTTTTCTACTATTACTGACTTATTTTAGGAAAACACATCCTGCTCAATAAAAATCATCTATATTAGTATTTATTATTCTTTATAATTTAGCTCATCCATACCTGCTCTTTTTCCTAAAGAATACTTATATATTTTAAAAAAAGGAAATTCATTAACAGTAGAATTTCTTTTTCTTAAGGACTTGTCTTATCAGTAGAAGCATCAGATGAAAGATATGAATTTTCCATTGTTTTTGCATACACATAAAAATAGATAAGCATAACCCATCCTTATCTATATTATTTACAATAAATCAATTTTTTAAGTTTTCTTGCTAAAAAAATAAAGGAAAAGAATATCGCTGAACTAATTTCTGATGCTGTAAAATCAAGCATTTCCATTAATAGTCCTAAAAATCAAAAGTTTCTGCTTTTGTTAAAGTCCCATGGATAAGTGATTATCCAAATATAATAATATCATCTCTTTAATAAGCTTTAACCGTAATCAAGATGAATCAAACAATATCGAAAGTGTAATAGACTCCTTCCATATTTTAACTAATTTTTGCAAGTACAAAATTATACTAATAGTAATATAATTATTTTATTTATCTTATTGATTGGATTATCACCCTTACATATATTAAATGTGAAATCTATGTAGTTTAATTAATTATCTATTTCTTTATATTTTGATTCATATAAATCTACTTCTTTATCTTGCTCTTCTCCACTTAAAAAATCACGCATATCTGGTAATTCTTCAATACTAGCAAGTCCAAAGTAATCTAGAAAATCACTTGTAGTCTCATAAAGAATTGGCCTACCCGGTAAACTACTTCTACCAGACTCTTTGATAAAGCCCTTAGCTACTAGTTTTCTAACCATTTGAGCACTAGCTATACCTCTTAATTGATCTATTTGAATTCTAGTTAATGGTTGATTATAAGCAACAATAGCAAGAGTTTCTAAAGCAGCTTGACTAAGTGAGTGGGTTTCTTTATTTTCAAGTAGTCTTTGATAATACAAATGATGTTCTTTTTTAGTAGTAAGTTTAAGTTTATTACCTAAAAATTCTATTTTTATTCCTCTACTATCTTTAGAATACTCTTCTTGTAAAGTAGCAATTAAGGCTTTAATCTCTTCAAAATCTATTTCTAGTATATCTTTTATTTGTTCAAGAGATAATCCATCATCTCCTACTACAAATAATAACCCTTCAAGTACCGCTTCCATTTTATACCCCCTCACAAATTATCTCATCATAAATTCCCTCTTGATGAATAATTAACTCTTTATTCTTAGCCATTTCTAAAATAGCTAGAAAAGTAACTACTATATATTCTCTACTTCTAATAGAAAACATTTGATAAAATGATACTTTACCTTTTTCTTTTAATAGATTCTTTATTTCATGTCTTCTACTAGATACTGATATACCTTTTTTAGTAACTTTAGTATTAAGTGGTTTTTCTTCTTCTTTTCTAATTAAGAATTTTTTAAAAGCATCTATTAGTAAATCAACAGAACCACCTTCAAAAGTAGTTTCTTCTTCTTGATAATTACTATATTTTTCAGGAGCTTTAGTATATATTTCACTTCTTAACTCTTCTTTTTCTTTTAAATCTTTACTTATCTCTTTATAGGCTTGATACTCTAATAATTTATTAACTAATTCTTCTCTTGGATCTTCCTCTTCAATCTCCATCTCTTGTTTCTTTTTAGGTAACAACATCTTAGCTTTTATTTCTATTAATTCACTAGCTAAAACTAAATACTCTGATATTTCCAAATTAACTTTTTCCATATTATTGATATATTTAAGATATTGTTCTGTTATTAAATTTATCTCAATATCAAAGATATCCATTTTATTTTCTTTTATAAGATGAAGAAGCAAATCAAGTGGTCCTTCAAATCCATCTACTCTAAACTCCATACTATCAACCTTTCACTTGAAATTATAACAAATAATAGCATTATTTTCAAATTATTGTTATACTTTAGGTGGTGATTTTATGAAACAGTTTGTTAAAAAAGATGAGGCATTTACTTGTATTAATTGTGGTAAAGAAGTTAGTCCTTTAGGATATACAACAAGAGATCATTGTCCACACTGTCTTTATTCCATTCATATAGATATTATGCCCGGTGATAGAGCTAATCCTTGTAAAGGTATTTTAAAACCAATCGGCATTGAAAAATTTAAGGATACTTATAAGATTGTCTATCGATGTGAAAAGTGTCATGAAGAACATAAGAATATAATGGCAACTGATGACAATCTAGATGAAATCATTAATATTTCTAAAGGAGTTTAACTCTTTTTTTATTATAGAAAAAAGACTAACTAGCCTCATTGCTTATAGTCTTTATCTTTTTACCTACTACAATTATATATTCTCCCTCATTTGTAACATCACAAGTTTGTAAAACTATTATTTGGTCATTTCCATCTATACTGACATTAGTATCATACAATGACTTATTTTTTAACCATTCTAGATGTTTTTTATACGTTTCATCTGTAAAATTCAAATTAACATGTTGATAGTCTTTATCTGTTTTATAAATAGAAAATATTTGATAGTAATAAGTATTATCAATATCTTTAAAGGTAATAGTTGGATGATTATAATAATAACTACTATTTAAATATTTTTCTAAGATATTAAATTCTGTATATACATTATTAGAGTTATGTCCATAAATAATTACTTTTCTATCACTTGTATTATTACGATAATCCATAAAGACACTACCAAGAGTATTAGCTTTTTTATTAATTAAATGATTTAAATAATAGCTGTTATCATTTCCTCTTACAATTGGAACTCTTAGACTAGTATTACTAATAGATAACTCTCCTATTATGTCTTTATTAGAAAATCTATTTTGGTATCTTTTAATTATATTCTTTTCATAAAAAGTATCTTCTTCTACTTTATCATTTGTCTCTTCTTTTAAAGTAGTTACATCTTTATAAGTATTAGTAATTTCTTCTTTAGCTTTTTCATCTTTCTTATTTAAGGCAGTACTGCTAAAGTTAAAATACCAAATAAAGTTTACTATAATTATTAAAGATATTAGTATAATATAAATTATTCTTGCTCTTTTTTTCATTTTTATCACCCTTTTTATACTCCAAAAGAATCCAAAAGGATTCTTTTATCTTAGATATTATATTTCTTTTTAAAACCTAGTCCTAAAGATATAGCACCAACAGTTGATAATATTACAAAGAAGAAATCACTATTAGTATTATTAACTCCTGTCATAGGTGGTACTATTTCTCCAATTTCAATTCTATCATAAACATAAATTACTTCAATAGTTCCATCAATATATTTACCGGTTTCATCACCTTTGATTTCTACTAAATAGTATCCATCAATATCTTTATAATCTGTTAAATAATCTTTTCCTACCATTTTAGTAAATTCACTACTTGGTAATAATGTATTACCATCAGCATCTACATATTTAACAATTAATTTACCATATTTAGCTTTATACTTAAGTTGCATATCAGCCATAAAGTTAAAACCAAGGTAAGAGTTAGGTGTATATCTACCTATATTTCTTAATACTCCAGAGATAGTATAACCTTCACCCTTAGAATTAAGAGTACCTGCTCTTTCTATAATATCACTATCACCTTTAGTTTTATCACGCATATAGCTACCAATTGAATAATCACTTCCAGTATTATCACTGGCACTATTTGCTACATCTTTATTATCGGTATATTCACCATTTTCATTTTTTTGATCAAAATAGAATGATAATCCTTCATTATAGAAATAATTGTAAGCTAGTAATAAAACTGTTTCATTAGTTTCAATAGAAAATTCTCCAGATTCATTACCCATTGATTGATATAAATCATTAATCATCTCATCAGTTAATTCTGTAATGCTTGAAATATTATAATATGCTAAGAAAAAATCTAGCGGACTATTATAACCTTTAGCTTGTAAAGCACTATCTACTTCTTCTTTTGCTCTTTTTTGATTAGATGGTAACCAAGTTATTCCTAATTCTTTTTTATAAGCAGCATTAAGTACATAGAAAGGATCTACATCAGATAACATTTCTCTAATTATTCCTTTATTGAATTGATCAAGTCTTGTATAGCTTGTCTTATATTTACTATTATAAAAGTCTAATAAATATTTAGCATAATCAGCTATACCATTATATCCTTTATCAGTTAAAGCAGCCCCTACTACATCATCAGTCATATTTCTACCACTTGAATTAGGTATTAAAGCTTGTAATGCCGTATTATAAGTACGTCTAAAAGTAAATCCTTCTGGTAATGTTATTTGATTGAAGAATTTATCATTAGTGTTATTAGTAGTTGGTGTTGTTTCCTTTTCTTTATATACTAATGGTTCTGTTGGAAATATCTCAAAAGATGTCTCTTCATAATAATAATCATAATCAGATAAGTTATTAATTACCATTCTAACTCTAAACTTATCCCCTGCTTGGAATGGATTACGAAACTGAAAATAATCTTCATCTAAACCTTGTTCAGCTCCATATTTTTTAAATTCCTCATAAATTTTATTTGAGATTTGTTCAAACACTTCTGGTGCAATGACAATCTCATCATTATCATAATTAGCTGGTATAGTTACGTTGACAGTAATCTCACCATATACTTCTTGCCACATAGCATCTACAGTTAATTTTGATAAATCATAAGTTACTTCTAGTCCCTCACTAGTAGTTAACTTAGAAATAGAATCTGTATCCCACTTTGACGTTTCAAGAGCAGAAACATCAGTAGTAAAGAATACAAATCCTAATAGTAGTACAACTACAAATAGAATACTTCTTACTGTTTTTTTCATTTTTTTCTCCTCCACATTTTATCAAGAGAACAAGATATAATTACCGAACCCCTTCGAAGAAATTAAACATTTTCTTGATTTAGCTCACTATACTAATGGTAAATTAACAAATTGTCAACATTTTTAGTCGAATTTTGCAAATTCCATAAGAAAAAAATCTAGAAACTTAAAATTCCTAGATTTCACTATTTCTTACAACTATTAATTTAGATACACTAACTAAACTTACAATAGTAATCAAAGAAGCAATTAATAGTTCAATATTATTATTAGAATCTACTAAAGTATTAGGTGGAGTAATATCATCTACTCTTGTCATACCTTTTTCTTCAATATCCCATTTAGCATAAACTGTTAATTCACTAACTGGTTTACCATCAATCATTAATTTAGTTGTCCCATCAAACTTAGTATTTAATAGTTTATATAACTCTTCAAAGTTACCTTCCAAGGCATACTTCTTAGCAAGTTCACTATCACTTGCTATATACCAACCCTTAAATACATAACCATCACGAGTTGCTACAGCAAGTAGTTTTTCAGCAAGATTCATATTATTACCATAGATAGTAACATCTTGGGTAAATCTAGAATAAAGTCCTGCTTTTAATAAGTTATCTTGTAATGTCTTACTAAATCCTACATTTAAAATGCCAGCTGTTCCAAGAGATGAAATAAATCCTTCTGTAGCATCATATCTTAAGATTGATACTGGTGTCCAAACATAAGCTTTACCTTGATCATCATATCTAAAGACATAATCATATCTAGTTGAATTATTTGGATCATAATAAGTAAAACTATTCTTATCTTCAGTCATTTCTTTATTATTATTTTTATTTAATTCAAAATCAACTAATTTAGTTGAATCATTATTAATAGGGCCTGTATATTTTTCGTCTTCCTTCTTTTGGTCATTATAATTACCAAAGTCACCAGTCATATTTCCATGATTTGCTTTTACACTACCACTAAGTATAATTGTTTGTTGATTACTATTAAATCCTTCTATTTCTTTTTGAATTACGTTATCAGTAGTAGCTATTTTACCAATAGTATAACCATCTACTATAAACTTACCAGCATAAGCTTCATGATAACCAATACCATGTCTTTTATTATCTAGTAAAGTAAAGGAACTATCCGTTACTTTAACTTCAGCATTAAACACAGCAATTCCAGAGTAAAGTGCTACTGTAAAACCACTTCTATCTTTTAATGAGTTATCATTTTTTATCTTGTCACCTTCTACAGTAAAGTTTTTAGATACTCCATTATTATTTGCATTTAATATAGATAAGTTAACTAATACTTCTGTAATAGTATCACTTTTTTCACCATAGAAAGCTATACCTGATCCACCATTATTATTTGCATTAATAGTAGATGATGTAATAGAAGTCTTTCCACAGAAAGCTATACCATTACCCATATTCCAAGGATAATCACCTTGATAGTAAGGTCTTGTTTGACTATAGTTATAATTACCATAAGCTTCTTGACCGTTACTATTTACATTTATTGTAGAGCCTATAATTTCAGCAGTATTTTCAACCCAAATACCAGAGTTTGCTCCACAGTTATTAGCATCAATTGTTGAATTTTTTACTGTTAAATTATTAGCATACATATTAGATGCTGTATATTTAACATTAGCCCAAGGACCATCAGAGTTATTACTAATATTTAAGTATGAGTTAATAACCTTGATATTTCCTCCATTAGTACCCCAACTATGATTATTTGTCATAGAAACATTTGAACCAGTTATATTGATTTGATCATTATCACCACTAACACAAACAGCATCTACTCCATTATTATTCATAGTAACTTTATTAACATTAGTAAAGTTTAAAATATTTGTTGAACCAGATTCCATTCCAGCATGGTAACCACTAACTTTACTATTATTACTCATATCTACTAAAGCCATATCATTAAAGTTAAGGGTAACTTTTGCACTTCCCATTACATTAATACCAGCCATAGTATTATCACTAGCTATAAAACTAGAACCCTTAGTACCATTTAAGTTAAAGACTGTTCTATAACCAATCCACATACCACTTCCATGATTTTGTTCAGTCTCTAAAGAATTAATTAAGGAAAGTTTACTATTATTAACTAAATCTAAAGTAACATCACAATCATTAGAAACAAATATTCCTTCTCTATATGAAGAAATAGTCAAATCACCATCGATAGTTAAGTTTGACTTAGTATTATCTTTAAATAAAATACCAAAGTTATTACCATTATCACTTGTAAAAGTAACTTTACCAGTCATTTTAAAAGTCTTATTACCATCAACAGTAAGAGATAAATTCTGATATTCACCTGTTGCAAATTCAATTGTATCATTTGAATCGACTATGCTTTGTATTTCTTTATTAGTCATATCAGTTGTTACACTAGCAGTTGCAGCCTTAACATTTGGTATAAACATCATAATAAATACAGCGCATAATACCATCAATGATTTAGAAATTTTTTCTACCATTTTTCTTCCTCCCAATAGATATTAATCAAGGAAACATAACTTACCGATTAACCCCATCTAAATGATAAATAATCCCCCTGAATTAGCTCATTATACTAAAGAAAAATTAACAAATTGTCAATATTTTTAGCTAAATTTAATAAATTTTGGTAGAAAAAAGTTGGAAAATAGAAAATTCCAGCTTTTTAGTTTTCTAATGATAATTTTAATATTTCAAGTGAAAAGAGACAATTATTTCAATTTATTACATTTTTTACTATTTTTTTCTTTTTTAGCAATCAAGCTTCCATCTACTTTATAAATAGCAACTCCTAAAGCTTTTTTATTATCACTTAAAAATAAAGATAAAATATCATCTATACTTTTACATTTAATACTGTTGTCTTTAAAAAACTCAATAAAATCTTCTATATTCTTAGCATACAACCCTCTTGGTGCTTCGTGATACTTTTCATAGTAATATACAATTCTATAACCATCATTATATGTTACGTAGTCTTTGTAATACATTAAATCATCTTTTTTTATTTTCATAGTATAACTTCTTATTACTAACATCCATTAATTACATTTTATTTAAAATTTATTTTATTATTGAATTTTTTTTCAAAGACAATACAAGTTGTTTCATTGAAACATTATATTCATCAATAGAAACAGGAAAGCCATACATAAATCTAATATTTAGAGTATACCTGTTTTGCATATCTGCAGAAAATGGCAAATAAGGCAGGAGCTCTTTTCGGTCACCAAGAGTAAAATAGTCAATACTAAATATTTTTAATAGTTTTAAAAATATTTAGGAAGAAACACTATTTCTTAATATTTAATTATAAGTGTTTAAAAGGTATTACTTTATTCTAAAATATATATAAACACTATGAATGGTTATATTTAGAAAATCAATATACTTCCAACAAAAATAAAATAATTAAATGTCTGTTTTTTCTACAATAATAATTATCTTTATTCTCATTTTTAAAGTGCAATTTTTGCACTTTAAGATTCTTATTCCATTAAGAAATAAATATTTATACCAATACAAAAAATCTGAAAAACAGTAATTCCAGATTTTTATTTTTAATTCTTATCTTTAATGATATTCTTACTGCAATAGTAAGTTAGTAGAAAATAACTACCATAGATTAAAACAATGAATATAGCAGTAATTATGATAGAAGATAATTT
>ENA-OPVK01000429-OPVK01000429.1-human-gut-metagenome-genome-assembly--contig:-NODE-429-length-30770-cov-4.685658_pt1 | contig 30770 bp, 28 predicted proteins | sample MGYA00241495_ERZ501982 | MGnify/ENA primary metagenome ERZ501982 (study PRJEB25962, sample SAMEA2042002) | human gut metagenome | biome: human gut; feature: human-associated habitat; material: faeces...
GAATTATGAAAGGAATAGTATTGGCAGGTGGCAGCGGTACTCGGTTGTACCCCATCACCAAGGGAATCAGCAAGCAGTTGATCCCGATTTTCGACAAACCGATGATTTACTACCCCATTTCGGTGCTGATGCTCGCCGGCATCAGGGATATTCTGATTATCTCCACGCCGTTCGATTTGCCTGGGTTTAAGCGGCTGTTGGGCGACGGCAGCAACTTCGGGGTAAGGTTCGAGTATGCCGAGCAGCCCTCGCCCGACGGACTGGCGCAGGCGTTTATTATCGGAGAGAAGTTTATCGGGGATGACTGCGCCTGTCTTGTATTGGGTGATAACATCTTCTACGGTGCGGGATTGAATGATATGTTAAGACAAGCTGTTACGAATGCCGAGCAGAACGGAAAGGCTACCGTGTTCGGCTACCGCGTTAGCGACCCGGAGCGTTACGGAGTGGCTGAGTTCGACAAGGACGGCAACTGCCTGAGCATCGAGGAGAAGCCCGAGCATCCGAAGAGCAACTACGCCGTCGTCGGCCTGTATTTCTATCCAAACAAGGTTGTCAATATCGCAAAGAACATCAAGCCGTCGGCACGTGGGGAATTAGAAATCACGACGGTAAATCAGGAGTTTCTGAAAGATAAGGAATTGAAAGTTCAGACCATGGCAAGGGGATTCGCTTGGCTCGACACGGGTACGCATGATTCCCTGTCCGAAGCATCGACGTTCATTGAAGTGTTGGAAAAACGTCAGGGATTGAAGGTCGCCTGTCTTGAGGGTATAGCCTATCGCAAGGGCTGGATAACTGCGGACAAACTGAAAGAAGTAGCACAGCCCATGTTGAAGAACGATTATGGGAAGTACCTCGTATCGATTCTTGACGAAAAGCGGGAATCATTGGAGAAGAACTTGGAATATTGATTCTTATTTGAGTAGTAAAGTAGTAAGGAGAAAAGTGTAGTAAGCATAAATGCATTGCTGCTTTTGTCCTTTATCAAAACATAAAGACAATGGAAGTAATAAAGACAGAGATAGACGGCGTGGTGATAATAGAGCCGCGCCTGTTCAGGGATGCAAGAGGATATTTCTTCGAGAGCTGGTCGCAAAGGGAGTTCGAGGAGAAAGTCGGACACGTGGAGTTCGTCCAGGACAACGAGAGCATGTCGTCATACGGCGTGATGCGCGGCCTTCATTTCCAGCGTCCTCCATATACCCAGGCGAAACTTGTAAGGTGTGTTAGGGGCAGGGTACTTGACGTTGCCGTGGACATAAGGAAAGGCTCGCCAACTTACGGTAAGCACGTCGCAGTCGAACTGAACGAAGACAACCATCGCCAGTTTTTCATACCGAAAGGATTTGCCCATGGGTTCGCAGTGTTGAGCGAGACGGCGGTGTTCCAGTACAAGTGTGACGAGTTCTACCATCCCGAAGTAGACGGTGGAATAAGCATCCTTGACAGTAGCTTGGATATCAACTGGCAGATACCGACCGAGCACGCAATACTCAGCGAAAAGGACACGAAACATCCACTGCTGAAGGACTTTGACTCACCATTTACGATTTAAAGGTAAAAGGGTAAAAAAGTCAATTAAGTGAAGAACGAATAGGGAAGAGTGAAGAATCCAAATGATTTGTCAAATTAACAAGGTATAAATCCAACCAACAATGCATTCGGCTTTAACTTCTATAATTTCCCCTAACTCCTTTAAATTCCAAATAACATGAACATACTTGTAACAGGCGCAAACGGCCAGCTTGGTAACGAGATGCGCATAATAAGCAAAGATACAAACGACAGCTATACCTTTACGGATGTAGTCGAGGTTGAGGGCGTTGATACGACCATTCTTGATATAACCGACACCGAAGCAATACGGAAAATAGTTAAGGAAAAGGATATACAATGCATAGTCAACTGCGCTGCCTACACAAACGTTGACAAGGCAGAGAGTGATGAAACTTTATGCAGGAAACTCAATGCCGATGCGCCCAAACTCTTGGCAGAAGCAATGAAAGAAGTCGGAGGATTGCTAATTCAGATTTCAACCGACTATGTTTTCGGCGGCGACCCTTACAACACTCCTTGCAGGGAAGACCAAAAGGGAACACCAACGGGAGTCTACGGCAAGACAAAACTCGAAGGCGAAAAGAATATAGAATCTGTTGGTTGTGATTACGTCATAATAAGGACGGCATGGCTCTATTCCGAATACGGCAAGAATTTCGTAAAGACGATGCTAAACCTAACTGCCACTAAGCCAAAGTTGACAGTCGTTTTCGACCAGGCAGGAACTCCTACATACGCTTACGACCTCGCTGTTGCAATAAAGACAGTGCTTGCAGACTACGAAAAGGAAAGTCCAAAGAACGGATATTCTAAGCGTGGTATATACCATTTCAGCAACGAGGGAATCTGCTCATGGTTCGACTTCACGAAGAAAATAGCCGAGCTTGCAGGAAACACGGCTTGCGACATCGAGCCTTGCCACAGCGACGAGTTCCCCAGTCCGGTCAAACGCCCTGCATATTCCGTTCTTGACAAAACTAAAATCAAGGACACCTTTGGGCTGAAAATTCCCTACTGGACGGACTCGCTGAAGAGATGCATGGGTAATTTATGTAAGAAAGATTAAATGGATAATGTATTGTTATCAAACTTTATTATGACAAATAAAATAAGAGTCGGCTATTTAGGGTGGTTTAATCCTAAAGACAGAAAAGCTTCAAGCGGCACTCCATATAAGATAGCCGAGGCATTAGAAAAAATCGGGTGCGAAATTAAATGGATACCTGTCAGACGCAATATCATTTATAAGGCTTATTCAAAAATAATTCCAGGTCTAATAAGAATTTCCAAAAAGAAATTTGATGCGACGCATTCAGTTATTGGCGCTTATCTGCAGTCAAAATCAATACGGCAAGAATCTTTGTCTGATTGCGATTTAATCTTTGCACCGTTCTCTTCCGAAGCATTGTTTTGTATAAAAAAGAAAGGCCTATAATATACCTTTCTGACGCGACATTCAATGTAATGGTGGATTATTATTTCAAAAACCTTACATCGGGGTCAATAAAACAAGGAAATCAGGTAGAACAACGTGCTTTGTCAAAATCCGATGCAATAATAGTCTCGTCTGATTGGGCTGCCAAATCGGTAATCAATGATTATAAACAACCTGAGGAAAAAGTATATGTCATTGAGTTTGGTGCAAACATCGATGATGAAGACATAATTCCTCATAAATTTGAATATGACGGTCATCTTAACCTTCTGTTCCTTGGTGTTGATTGGGAACGCAAAGGTGGTTCAATTGCAGTTGATACTTGCCGCTGGCTGAATGACAATGGAATAAAAACGACATTGCACGTCATAGGTACAAAGAGACTAAATGACAAAATAAAGAATTTACCATTCGTTGATTATGTAGGTTTCCTGAACAAAAACATTCCTGAACAATATGAAAAATTGGTTTCTATAATAAAGAAATGCCATTGCCTTTTATTGCCTACACTTGCGGAATGTTCCGCAATAGCTTTTTGCGAAAGCAGTGCCAATGGTCTGCCTATCTTTTCCCATGTAACGGGGGGGGGTAAAAAATTACGTAGAGGATGGGCGTAACGGATATTTATTGCCTATCGGTTCAACCGGAGCTGATTTTGGTAGAAAAATAAAGGAATGTTTAGAAACAGGGGAATTGGGAAAAATGTCAGAAACATCAAAAACAGTTTACAAAGAAAAACTGAATTGGGATGTATGGGCAAACAAAGTTGAAAAAATAATATGTAATTTGAAAGGATTTAAAAAATAGCCAATGTCAAGTCTTTAATAAGGCAACTTGCCATTTTCAATGGCGTATTTTATACTTAACAAAAAAATGAATTATCTTAATCTGCTACAATTATGAAATTTAAAAGAAACATTATCATAACCGGCGGAGCCGGATTCATAGGCTCACACGTGGTTCGCCTGTTCGTCAACAAATATCCCGAGTATCACATAATCAACCTCGACAAGCTGACGTATGCAGGCAACCTGGCCAACCTCAAGGACGTTGAGGACAAGGAGAACTACGTGTTCGTGAAGGCCGACATTTGCGACTACGAAACAATCAAGTCGTTGATGACGAAGTACGACATCGACGGAATAATCCACCTCGCCGCCGAGAGCCATGTTGACCGTTCAATCAAAGACCCGTTCACGTTCGCACACACCAACGTGATGGGCACGCTGACATTGTTGCAAGCAGCAAAAGAATACTGGGAAAACAAGCCCGAAGGTTATGATGGCAAACGTTTCTATCATATCTCTACAGACGAGGTTTACGGGGCGTTGGAGCTGACGAACCCCGAAGGCATTGAGTCTCCGTTCACCACCAAGGCATCGTCGGAACACCACCACGCCTACGGCACGGAGTTCTTCACCGAGGAGACGAAGTACAACCCGCACTCACCTTATTCGGCGTCGAAGGCAAGCTCAGACCACTTTGTCCGTGCTTTCCATGACACCTACGGGATGCCGACCGTCGTGACAAACTGCTCGAACAACTACGGACCTTATCAGTTCCCCGAAAAACTCATACCTTTATTTATAAACAACATCCGCCACAAGAAGCCGCTGCCAGTCTACGGCAAGGGCGAGAACGTGCGTGACTGGCTCTATGTTGAAGACCACGCCCGCGCCATCGACCTCATCTTCCACAAAGGCAAGACGGCCGACACGTACAACATCGGCGGCTTCAACGAATGGAAGAACATCGACATAATCAAGGTTGTCATCAAGACCGTTGACCGTCTGCTCGGCCGCAAGGAGGGCGAGGACATGGACCTCATCACATACGTCACTGACCGTAAGGGCCACGATATGCGTTACGCCATCGACTCACGCAAACTTCAAAGAGAGCTTGGCTGGGAACCAAGCCTCCAGTTCGAGGAAGGTATAGAGAAGACCGTCCGCTGGTATCTGGACAATCAAGCATGGATGGACAACGTGACGAGCGGAGACTACCAAAGGTATTACGACGAGATGTACAAGGACAGGTAAACGTCATTCCATTCGGGAATAAAGGGCAAGGTATGCAAGGATGCTTTGCCCTTGTTTGTTTTCAATCGTTGTTTGACATCCCCGGTAATGAAACGAGTCGGAAACATACTCCGCGATTACCAAGAGGACATAATGCGGCGTGTCCTTGATGCTTGGGAGCATGGGAATTCCGTGTTGGTGCAAATGCCGACAGGCACGGGCAAGACGGTTGTACTTGCTTCGCTGGTAAATGAACAATTGAAAATCGGCAATGGAAAACCAAGCTGCCTTGTCTGGATTATAGCTCACCGTAGGGAATTGGTCGAGCAGATTGAAGACACCGTCGCAAAGTTCGGCATCGGAAAACATGACTGGAAAATAAAAGTGCGGTCCATACAATGGCTGTCAAGGCATTGGGATGACGTGAAGAACGAGAAGCCGGGGCTGATTGTAATAGACGAAGCCCATCATGCCCTGGCGGAAACCTACAAGGAGCTGTGGCTGCGCTATCCTGAGGCGAAAAAACTTGGAATGACCGCCACCCCGTGCCGGCTGAACCGGAAAGGTTTTACTGATCTGTTCGAGGTGTTGATAACATCGGACAGCATTGCGGACTTTATCAAGCAAGGATGGCTTTCACCTTTTGATTATGTGTCCATACGTTCGGACAGTGAAGACCAAAAGTTAATAAACGGTCTGGAGAAACGGGGTGCGGACGGTGATTTCCAAGTGAAGGAGATGGACAAGGTGCTGAACCGCCGTCCGACTATCAATCGACTGTATGAAAGTGTGCGGCAATATGCTTATGGTAAGAAGGGCATTGTGTATGCCGTCAGCATCAGCCACGCACGGAACATCGCCGCATACTACAATGATAAAGGTATAAATGCCGTTGCCATTGACAGCAAGACACCGGCCAAGCTGCGCAAACAAATGGTGGAGGGCTTCAGACTGGGCAAGATTCAGGTGCTGGTGAACGTGGACGTGTTCAGCGAAGGTTTTGATTGCCCAGATGTTGAATTCGTTCAGTTGGCCCGACCGACCCTCTCGCTTGCCAAGTACCTGCAACAAGTGGGACGAGGACTGCGTAAGACGGAAGGCAAAGAAACGTGCATGTTGATAGACAACGTCGGGCTTTACCGCCTGTTCGGGTTGCCTACGGTCGATAGGGACTGGCAAGCCATGTTCGAGGGACGGTTGGCGGGAAAAGGACGCACCCATGCGAATGAAAGGACGACCGCCTGCATGTCCGTATCATCGGTCGAAACGGAAACAGTGGGTGAAGGCGGGCAACTCGAAACCATCATGACGCACGGGCGGTTGATGGAATGCCTGAAAAGCGGTTCTCCCCTGCCCGGCAACAAAGCGTCGCAGGCGGAAGCCCTGAAACCATACAAAGACCGTCAAAGCGGACTTTGGGGATTAAGGCAAGGACAGGCCATCACGGCCAAGGCGCAATACCGCACCGTTTTTGACGTGAAAGGTAACCTGGCCGCCGTGAGGTTCGACGACAACCGGACCGGCATCGTGGACGGGAGCGGGAACATACGGATAAAGCTCGGACGATGCAGGAACATGAGATTCATGCCGGACGACATTCTTGCCGTAACTGACAATGCCGGATATGCATCTTACATTGACTTGAAAACGTCCAAGCCGTATGACGTGAAACCGGAAGTGCTGAAATCCGGGAAGATTGAGATGTTGAGGGTCGGAAAGCTGTATTACAGCCGTACCAGGCATGTCTATAAGAGTCCATTGGGAATGAACAGCTTTGACTTGGTGCCGCGGGGATTCTATCTGCGGATTTACACCAACCTGACTGAAAACCGCAAGTTCAGACACATAGACGGCGGGGATGCTTTCCTCCATCGTGATTGCGTGTGCGTCTTGGCGGATGACGAAGATGATTATTATTGGTTCTGCGGCGAGCTGGCCGACGGGAGCATTGTCGTCGCCGACGAAAAGGGGAATTACTACCACGCAGGGGAAAGCGGAAAAAAGGAATGCATCGCCCGCGAACACCCAAAGTCGCAAGACGAGGATTTTGACGTTGTCATGCCACGCCTGAAAGCGGAAGCCGAGGCAAGAGCTGCAAAGATGCGTGAGGACTACCTGCGTGAGAAAGAACAGAAGCAAAGGGAGCGGTTGGCGGGAATGCAAAACGCCGTCCCTTTCCAGTCAGGGGCGAAATGGGGGCTGAAACTTGGCGGCAAGACGATAGTCCCTCCGATATACCGCAACATCCGGCCGCCCGTAGGCGTATATTGCGCCGTTGAAACCAGCCCCCGGCAATGGGGTGTCATCATGCTGGACGGACGGAAGGTACTTGAGGCGAAATACACGGATGTGGAGATAAACATCGACGGAACCGCCCGATTGACTGTTTTCCCGGGAAAGACGAAGACCGTGAAGCTGGAAACTTGAAACTAAAAGACGAATCCGATGGAGACAATAAGACCCTGTCGGATTTTTTGTCTTTCATCATTTGGCATTTACAAAATAATTGAATGTTTTTGTTTGGGTTTCAGATACAATGAGAATTAATCATTGGAAATCGGTATCAGCAATTTGATGAAAACATAAAGTGCCGCTCATGGATATTCTGTCAACGTAGTCCTGCTAGTGAGATTATGAATAACAATAATTTACTCTGAGATAATTCCTCTTTATAAGGGAATAGGCGTTTTCAGTAAGAATTAGTGTTATTTTCATTTATTCACTAGCAACACCTCTGGCCGATAGTTCCACAAACGGCAGGACTTGTAGATACTGACCTCCATGGCGATTTACTCGGTTGATTTTGCTCTTATTGTTTAGTCTGTTATTTCGTCAACCCATTTAACAGCTCGACATTTTCACTTCGCCCAATCTTCAAGTCTTATTCCTGGTATCCGTTCAAAGTGCCTGGTATTCGATGTCACCATTTTCATCTTGTTCACAATGGAGGTGGCTCCGATAAGCAAATCAAAATCATCAAGGCGCAGCCCTTTTTGTTCCAGCTCGGCCTTTAACTTTCCATACAGTTTCAGGCTTGGATACATAGGCAAAACCTTGAACATACCCTTAATATTGTCAACGTCGTCAAAATGTTCAGGCCTGTTGCTTTTTGCAGCTCCATAATACAGCTCGGCGATTGTGACTTCCGACACATAACATTTCTCGAATGACACATCCAAAACCTTCTCACGTATTCCGTACTTGTCTTTAAGCAGGGAAATACATATATTTGTGTCTAAAAGGTATTTTGCCATAGTGATTCAATGCTACCAAGTTGGAACTTCACGTTTAAAAAACCTTGACTTGCGTAAGTCTTCAGCAATTTCCTCCGGTGTCCTGTCACCGCCCCAATCTGTATGGAAGCAATCGAACACATGAATGTCCTTAACCTTTTTTTTCTTCTTTTTTTTGATTATCGAATTTGTCAACTTGGATATCAAGTCGAGCTTTTCCTTATCCGACAAAGAAGACAAGGCGTTCATGTAAATATCCGTTATGCTTACCGTTGTTCCCATGAATGTAAATATTAAATTGGGTGACTAAAAATGTTTATCTTCTAAAGAATATCATTGTGAATGGCATTCTCCTTTATTTGCAAAGTTAGTATAAAGTGTTGAATTTTCAAAGCAAAAGTATTATAAAAGTTGAGCTTTGGAATATTGGTTACTTCATACCATAAAAATATGGTTAAGATTTTCCTATTTATCAGTGATAAGTACAAGCATTATTTCCTAAAACGGAGGAAACGCAAGCAAATAATTTCATCCTGAAAATGAAAGAAAAACAAGCCCCTTCATTCCATACCTTTTGTCTTGATATGGTTTGAAGGGGCTTTTTGTTTCATTTGTTTTATGCCATCTTATAGTTTTTCTGAATTCAATTGGCTAATCCTGTATCTTTTCCCGTACTCTTTCCTCTGGTACAACTCGTTTCTCTTGCTCCCGAACTTTCCACGGTTTGAATTGTAGTTGTTGATTGTCATTTCCTCTATGTCCCTTTCGTCTATCCCGTGCCTTCCGAATGTCGCTTTCAGATAGTCCATGGCAACATCAAAGAGGACGCCGTAAAGACACAACCACTTGGCCCTTGATAATATTGACTTGTGCCTGTTCCCGTCCTTGTATGAGTCGGGGTATTCCTTTCTCCAGAGTTTGTCAATATAGTTGGTGAGCTGTTTGTCCTTCCATTGCAGTTGAAATATGGAGTTGAGTTTCATTTCATCTTCTGTATGCTTGAACTCCTTGCTTGACCATCCCTTGTTGTAATCCTTCTTTGGCGGGTCTGGAATGCTTGGGTCGTAAACGAAATGGTATGGGGTAATATTGTCCCTGTTAGGATTTAGCCATACATCAGGGTCGTAGCTCAAGAAACACGTCCTGCTCAAATTGCCGCACTTCTTGTCAAATTCATCGGTGTTGGGATACAGTTTGAGCTTCACCTGCCAGAATAAGTTGTAAAGGTGTTCCGGATTTGTATTGTCATGGAGTATCGCAACCTTGAGGACCTTGTTGCTTGCAGAGAACCAGATTGCATAGATATAAAGTCTGTCTGCATATCGGATTAGCTTTTCCTTGAATTTTGCAGCAGCTTCATGGTCCGGGAATTTGTCAAAGTCAAGGATTAGGATGTTGGAGTATTCCCGCAAGTTGTTCAAGTCGTCGTTCCTGTAAGAGAATGTTCCAGAAGGCGCAATCATGGGGAGTTTCTTTTTCTCCTTTTTGAAATCTTCTTCGGTTATTTGGTTTCTTGCTATTTCAGTCTGTTTCCTTAATCCTTCGTCCTTCGGTATTATTTCAAGGAGAACGTAATCAAGGCTGAGGAACCTTTTGCTTCTTGAGTCTTCCGAGTTGTTGTAGAAGCTGACTGTGTTTTTGATTTTATTGTTTGTTTCCATAGCTTTATTTTTTAATTTTATTCTTGGTTTGCCTGTAATGCTTAGAATGTAACTTGCTCATTTTCGGTTGACATTCCATTGATTTTTCATCTTCTTGTCATTGGTTTTGTTTTGTCTTTTTATATTCGTCAAACCAATAAAAACGGAAGGCGACATCATAATTCAAGACCTGTTGTATGTTTTTCTTTTTGTCATGGCTGTAATTTATTTTGTTTTTCGTTGATGTTTGATAGTCTGTGAAAGGAAGTCAAACTAAAATCCCCATTCCATCCTTTAGTCATAGCATCCAAGTTTATTTTTGTTTTCTTGTTTTTCCCCCGATAACCATAGAAAGAATTAAATGTCTTATGTCTTTGTTTCATCATACGGACTAAGGAATGTAAAGGAAAGACAAGAGAGTGACTTCGTCCCTTTGACAGTGGAGAGAAGAGAGTATTTTATTTGTTCATTTTCTTCTCCACTATCATACACTGCGAAGCAAGTGTTTTTGTTTTCTTATTTATCTTATTCTTAGGTACTATTTTTTACTTCTCTAATATTAATACGTAGGTCGAAAAATAGTACCTTGTAATATTATCCACTCATTCCTGTCTTATTAGCTTATTTACAGGAAAAGAGGATTTTATATGTATAGGTGCTATTTTTTACTTCTCAATAATAGTAATACGTCTATCGAAAAAAAGCACCTTACAATATCATCCTTTTTTATCCTTGCCCTGTTTGCTTGTTTCACATCCAAGATAAAAAGAACAACATTTAATAACCCGGCTTTTTGAATCGAGTACCTAAGCTATTTGTATTCCATTATCGCCAAAACAAGACAGCCTTTTTTATATTCGGCTTGTTTGACATTTTACATCTTGGCTTGGTTTACATCCCATCAAGCCAAACAAACCAAAGACAGGAATAGGATTTAATTGTCACTTCTCTCTCTTTTATGTTTTTATCCTTTGTCGATGGTGAAAATTGATGTTTGTTTTTGACCTTGTCCTAAAACCTAAGACTGTATTTCAATGGACGGACTATCAACATTTTCTTCTTGTCATAATGGAAAATGAGAAAGACTTAATTAATGGGAGAGGCTACGCCCTCCGACAGTGGAAAGAAGAGGATATTGTTGTATATTTCTTTCTCCTCCACTTTCCTGCACCGCGAAGCAGGTGCTTATCTGTTTTCTTCTTTATCCCAATTATTCTATTTCAATTATTCCATTTCATTATCCATTAGGTACTATTTTTTACTTCTCTATAAATTAATACGTAGGTTGAAAAATAGTACCTGGCTTAATAATGACGGAATGGCAAAAACAAACATGATTCAAGCCGCCAGTGTCTTTTCTCCCGATACGATGTCAAGCGTTATACCGAGTTTCCCAAGGTTTTCAATTAGGGGCTTGTATCTTTGTCTCTTCCTGTCGTGCCTCGTAATACCCAACAATTCAAGGAAGCCAAACGTCACATCCTTCTTGTATTCCTTTCCTTGTATTATTGCTCTTTGCATCTTGTCGTCACTTCCGGCCAGCAAGATTATTCCTTCTTGACATTCTTCCTTATTCTTATTCTTATTTTTGTTTTTTATTCAGTAAGAAGATAAACCAATAATGAAATAAGCCAATGAACGGTAAAAATGGAAGTGGTGCTTATGGATATTTTCTCGACGTAGTCTCCCTAGTGAAATCATGAAATAACACTAATTTTTACTGAGAATGCCAAGTTTCCTATAAAGAAAGGTTATCTTAGAGTAAATTTGTGTTATTTAATCCACTAGCGAGACCTACGGACAGAAGTATCCACAAACATTACTTCCAAACAACAAAAGAAAAACAAAAAGGAGAACAAACAAAAAATCCCAATCCTGCCATACCTACTGTTACTTTGTAGATATGACAAGACCGGGATGTATGTTTGATTGCCGCCTACTTGTAAAACCGCCTGTCGCTTCCAAACGGGTTGTGGCTGTAGGAATAATCAACGACTCCTTCGATTTCCCCTTCAGGCATTCCGCTGTATGAACTTTCAAGATACTCCAAAGCCTTATCCCTGTTTATCCCGGCCTTGCATAGAGTACCGGCGATAATGAGCATCGAGTTGTGCCTGTTGCCTTTCTCGAAGTATTCTGGCTTTTCCTTCTTCCAGTGTTTGTCTAACCTTTCAATTATCGCATCGTCCGTCAGAATCATCCTGCTGAGCCGTTCAAGGAATTTGGAAGCGTAATCGTCCAATCTTGTTTCTCCATAAGGGACATCCACATATTTGCCTTCTTCTCTTTCCGGCCTTTCCAATGTACCGTCAAACTCGAAATGGAACGCTTCGGGTCTTGGATTGAGCCACAAGTCAGGGTCGTAACTAAGATATTGGCATCTTGACAAGTCCATCACACCTTCGTCAATCTCAGGCAGCCAACAAATATTTATAAGTTGAAGGTAAAGGTTCCAGTGGTTTTCAGGGTTTGCAGAGTCATGGAGTATCACAGCCTTCAGTCCTTTGCCGCTCGGTGTCTCGAATATGGCATAGACAAAAGGAAACGTCTTCAGTTTTTCCTTCGCTTCATTCATGCTTTCTTTGCCGTTGAAATTGTCATAGTCAAGGGCTGTGAACGACGAGTATTTTTCCAGTCCGTTGTCGCTCCTGTACCTGAAGCAACCGTTGACACAAACCACTGGCAGCAAGTCCTTTTTCATCTTGTCTTGCTGTTCCTCGTCCTCCTCGTTCCTGATTACTGCTATTACGTCTTTCAAAACCATTTCTTTCTTGGACTTCCGTATCTTGTAATTGCCTGTCCTTACCATCTCGAGGAACTTGTCAATTGTCATCTTTCCAGGTGAATTAGGCAACCAAGCGAACGGGAAAAAGGTTATGTCTTTCTGGTAAATCGACTTTACGTCAAAATACCTCTTGCCGTTCTTGGAATCCTGGTATTTGCTTACGGTTACATATTCAGCGGCATCTTTTGCTGTTGCTTTTCTCTTGCAACCTGTTTCATTGTACACCTTGCCCAGAACAGACTTCATTTCCTCCGGGGTGTAACGCCTTTCCTCAAGCACTTTCCTCACTTCCATCACCGTCTTACCGTCAAATGGTGTCGGTTCTGACAACGCAGATTTTATCCTGCTTTCTTGGAAACCGAGTGACTTCAAGTTTTCATATCCCAATGCGTCCCAATATTCCCCGTATTTGTGTGGCACGAAATCCAATTCTTCAGCCAATTCAGGATGCAATCTACGGAAATCACAATAACACTTGATTTTCCTGTCCGTTACACCTGTACTTTCAAAGTCCGCCTTGAAGGAAAGCACGTCGGGATTTGTTGATTTGGTTCCCGAAACAGGGCTTATCCCGGCCTTCCGTTGTTCCCTTGCCACGCTGTACCGGCTGCTGTAGTTCTTCTTCCTTATCTGCCACGCCCTTATTTCAGCAAGCATATAGAGGGTGTTGAACTTTACCGACGGTTTTCCTGTCTTCTTGTCGTCTGCAACCATGAGGTAATCATCCTTGTACCTGTCCCTTTCCATGCTGCTCCTGTATTTGGGAATGTTCAATGCCTGCTCTTCCTGTGTCATCTTGTTGAAACAGCTTATCAGGTCGTTCGTCCTTTTCTCCTTATCCTTTACATACTTGGCGAACTCACCGTCGTCAAGTCCGAGAGAGTTTTCCTTGATGAAGAGTATCGCCTCGTTGCGGTAAGGATTCGTTTCGAGCCTCTGCCTTCCGAGGATTTGCGGCAGGTCCGTGCTTATGTCCAACGCCAATGTCTTTTGCGATGGGTCTGCGAAGATATAGGAATAGGCGCACTCGGAATAGAAGTCAACGCCTAAGTAAGCCGTCCTCGTACAGAAAGTGAAAGGCTTGTGCTTGTCTCCTTCCTTCGGGTAACACCCTAGCTGTAATCCGTGTTTCTTCAGTTTGTCCTCATTCCCCTTGGAGCAAAGGATGTTCACCTCTTCCTGGGCAAGGCCGCATTTCCTTATTATCCTGCAAATGTCCGAGACGTTGTTCATATAAAATACAGCCTCGGTTGTGTCTATTTCTTTTGTCCCGAACTTCACGGTCTTTCCGGCCTTCATGTTCCTGATGATTTTGCAGCATACGGCACATCTTGACTCGTCCTTCCTCAATGTCACGTTTGTCACAACGGCTTCCTCTTTCATGTTTTCAGGCCATTTAAGCTCATAATAAGGCATATTACGGAACTCGTCCAACTGTTCCATGTATTCCTCAAGGTAAGGCGTGGCGCTTAGGAATACCGCCTTTTTGAAACACCCGGCGTCTTCCAGCATCCTCATTTCCGCCAAAGACTTGAAAGCGGAATCAGTAAATATGGCCTGAAACTCGTCAACGACCAAAGTCCATCCGTCCAAAGAACCGGAACCGACCGACTTCAACGCATCTATGACATGGCCAAGCGAATCGTATGTCACCATGATTTTCGGTGTCTTGTGATTCAAGTGACAGTCGTTTACATATTTTGCAGTCTCGTCGTTGAACCTTTTGATGTCCTCGTAAGTCGCCTTTTTCTTGTTTCTGTTCCTGCTTTCACCGTCCATACAGGCATTGTCTGACATATCACGGTAGAACCATACATCAGGGTGCTTCAGCCTCTTGCTTTCCATCAACGAACACCTGGGCGAAGCCAACACTACCGGACTGTCGTTGGTAAGGAAATGCTGTGTAGCCCCGACGCCTGTAAGAGCCTTGTTCAGTATGAAGTGACAGTCGGGCAGCAATCCGTCAAAACCGTTCCACCGGCCGAGAAACCTTATGCCATCAGGAACTTTTATTGTTTTCTTTTTCATCTTTTCCTTTTTAATATGTTTACAAATTCATCAATCGTTACATAGCCAAAAGACAAGGTGGGCACTCGTTTCATCCAAGGCCTTAAATAAGTCCGTGTTATAGACCATGAATTAAAAAGTGGCCAACCTTATCTTGATTATATCATTTACCAATTTCCGTCATTTTCTTCATCGGTTCGTTCCTCCTTATAATAATACTCCTCTTTTTCTTCATAATAGGAGTCTTCGGTTTCATGGTATTCTTCTTCCCCGTCTTCGTCATCCTCCATATCATCAATTACATACCAATCGTCCCGGTGCCTCATTAAAAGGAACTCATACAAAGACCATACGTCATCCTCAGTGAAAAATCCCGGGTCAATATCGGAAGATTCATTCTCCATTATCTCGAAGTCCTGTCTTATCTGTTCCAGCAACTCCGACTTGTATTTTACTTCCATACTGTTACCGTTGTTCATTATTATCCTTGTTGCTTTATCGTTAATTTTTTTCATCGCTGTTTCATTTTTTTATGGTTATTTCTATTTTTATTTTCTGTTTTATTGTTGGTTATTTCTGTAGTTAAAGGATAAGGTTCAGTAGTCCTTAAAACCACCATATCGTATTACAGTGATTAAAGGAGTAACCAAGCCTTATCCTGTCAAAAAGAGAGTCTGGGAATAATCAAATGCCAACATCAATTCTTCTGTGTTTTTCAATGTTATCTCGTCAAGAACAAATCAAACCAAGTAAAACCAAATATCAAATCCTTATATAATTACCTTATTCAAATTCCGAGCCTTTAGATGTATTGGTATCATGGTTGTTTTTCCATATAGTCCCACTTTTCACCATTCCATTCACGTCCGAGTCTGTTCTTTTCGTCAACCGTCCTATTATAATATTCCTTGTATCTCGGGTCGTTATAGTCTGTCCATTCAAGGTTGTCGGAGTCGAAGTTGAGCCAGTCATTATCCCTGTGGAGTATTACTGGATGCTCGAAACGGTTTTTATTTTCATTCACGTACCTAGCTATATCCATTAGCTTGTCAACACTAATCCTTTTCCTCTCGTACCTGCCCCAACTGTTTTTCCTCTTATACTCAACAAAAGGCTCGATAGGAACAATCATATCAATATCACCGTTGCCGATTACAGTCCCAACGGTCAATTCTTTTCCATTCTGGTATATCGTTCCGTTCCTTCTTACTTCAAGGCCATCAGTCAACTTTACCTTACCCGCTGTTGCAGCCGTAGTTGTTGGATATACCGTTGTTGCAAGCCTCCATTCAAGGTTTTTATAGTGGTCATTTTGTAAGTTGCCATCCTTGTGAACCAAAACATAATAATTGCCGTCATCAGGTTTAGGGGCACAGAAACAATCCGCAACCAAGTCCTGGATGTAGACCGTGCCAATTTTACCGTTGACTATGTACCTTAGCCCGTTGTTGTCCACCTTGATTTTAGGGTTGTAGGTCTTCAGTTTGTTACCATCCTGCTTGTCTATAAATTCCTTTTCAACAAACAGACCGTCTTCAGATATTTTAGTCGACGTGGCAAAATGTTTACGTATTCTTACGCCATTCCTTGTTTCCTCACCTTTCATAACTGCCTCCTTTCTGCTTTTTAGAGTTTATGATTAAGTCTATTCCAAACTCATCCCTCAAGTATTGGACAAGTGTATTGTAGGCATCGGTCCTCTTCCTCTCCCTAGGTATTACGGTAAGAAGCTCGGACAAGTCAACCCTAATGCAGAGTCCGCTTTCAAGTTTCCTGCCCGTATAATTCTCCAAGGCTTCAATATCCTTCCTGAACTTGTCGGGAACTATAACCGTGTTTTCTTTGTTTACGTTTACATCTGGAGAAACACAATCCGGACGACCTTCCGAATACTGTACTTCATCGGAAAGTGTTTTTGTTAGATTGTACAGTAACATAAAATTGCTGCTTTTAAAATTCTGTTCATACATCATTTAGGATTTGAAGGTGTGACAGGAGCGTTTTGTAGCCTTAAATGACCTTTTACGCCGTTCCATGTTCAACCTCTAATCCACAAGTTAGGTTTTGAGGGTCTGGGAAGTGCGTTTTATTGCTTTGAATGACATATTATACCGCCCGATGTACAACCTTCATCTTTTTCACAAGTTAGGCATTGAAGGTCTGTCAGGCGCGTTTTATGGCTTTGGAGGGCATGTGTCGATAACTTGTTGATATTCAGGCAGTAATTACACGTTTCACGAAAGGCCATATTTTAGCTTGCAATAGAACACCTTTTACCGTCCAATATGCCGTCTTTTATGATGTGATTTGCCGTCTTTTATAATGTGTCAGTACGAAAAGCATCCAAAGCCTTAATAATGAGGGATTACGATACTACAATATCACCCTTATCCGACGGCTCATATCAAAGGTCGGTTCGGATTATCGTTCGGCTTGTGGAGAAAATAGTAAAAACAAATCTACAGGTCGAATAACAATCAGGCAAGAGGCACCACTATGAGGAATTTGTGGAAAAGGCGGTGGCAAGAAAAGACCGTCAGTTTAAGGCCTTGGTGACGACCCATACAGAAACTATTTGCCTTGAGTGCATCTTTGTGGAAATATGGTGAACCTAAAGCAAAGATCGGGACATTGTGTGAAGAGCATGGTGTTTCGGCTTTTTTATTTTTCTTCATTATTCTTGTGCTGCTTGTGGATACTTTCTACCTAGGGTGTTGCTAGTGAATAATTGAAAATAACAAAAATTCTCACTGAAAATACCAAGTTTCTTATATAAAGGGATTATCTCAGTTAAGAAAAGTGTTATCAATTGTATCACTAGAGGAACTACGTTGGCAAATATCCATGAACACCACTTTTATTACCTTGTAAAATAACATTGTTCCTTACCTTATCTACAATTACTTTCAGTTCTCACCCTCTCACTCTCTCACTCTCTCACCTTCATTTCACCTTTTCACTTTTTCACCCTTTCACCTTTTAAAAATTCTTCCGCCTGTAATCCCCTGAAAGCCTTAATTGTGTATTAGGAAAACAACATTATTAATCATTTTAAACAACAAAATCATGGAAATCAGGAACATTTTAAGGACAGGTTACAAAGTTTTAGTAGTGACCGTGACTTTAATCGAGGCCATTGACTTGAGCAGAAATCTCATTGGCAAGTACAGAAACAAGAAAACTACCGCTTCATTGGATTCGGTAGCAAAAACAAACAGCGTTGAGAGTGCTTAAGGAAAAAGACCTCGACGTTCTGATTAATTTCCTTGAGGGCATTGCTACGCTCTTGAAGGGGATAAAGAAATTACAGGGGGTAATCGTGAAACTTATTGAATCGCGAGAGCCTCCTTAGTTTTTCATCGTTTAAATCATCGTAACATGGAAAAGACAAAGAAGAACAAGACATCATGCAGTATAGTCTCAATCAATGACACAGCTGCAAATCGACCGGATAATAAGGCAATAACAATCAAAATGCCCCAACGTCCAGTTCTTTATTTCTTCAACATCGGGTAGTATAAAACTTAGTATTAACCAATAAAACCATAAACAAAATGAGAACAAAAGACAATCAGGAACAGACGATAACCATGCCATTCGAGGGTGAGGTTATAACAAATGACGATGGAGCAAAAGGTAAAAGGCATCCTAACTTCATCGAGAGTAATACACAAGAAATATCGCTTGAAGAACTGACAGAGAGAAATATCATACCAACGTTTAGCGACAACAGCCTTACAATATCGCACCAGAACTTCATATCAGCTGTTACAAAGGTGGCAAGCAATGTATTCGGTGAGCTTACGCCAGTCGAGTTAAGGGTTTCCCATCCGATTATTGGCCGTATACCATCAGCCCAGCACAAGAAAGCATACGAACTAACCGAGAAGGAAAAGACAATATTCTACCAACGAATGGCTTTCTGCTGTCACGTACTTAACCTTACGAGAACAATCAACGGACAAACTGTTCATCTTTGCATAGGAGGCGTGAGGGCATACAACGAGGACAAGTTATACAGCAGGAAGTCGGCGATGAAGTTCAAGGTGTTCGTAGGCTGGCAAGTCCGTGTATGCTCAAACTTAATGCTGACCTGTGACGGATATTCGGGTACAATAGAATGTTTAACCGAAGCCGACATCATGCAGAAGACGTTTGAGCTATTTGGTAGTTTCGAGCCTATGCTGGATGATACGTTACGCCAACTTGAAGGATTGAGGACTACGCCAATATCCGAGGAGCTGTTCTGTAAGATTATAGGTAGAATGAGGCTTTATCAAGCATTACCAATGAACGAACAGAGAAAACTTCCACAGCTTATTGTTGGAGATACGGCTGTCAATGCGATGGTGAGGAACTATGTTACCAACCCTGACTTCGGAATAACAAGCGGAGACGACTTTACCTGCTGGAACCTTATGCAACTCGGAAATGAAGCGGTCAAACAAAGCTATATTGACAAATGGCTTGAGAGGAACCAAAACTGCACCGACTTTGCGATAGGAATTCAGAAGGCGATAAATGGGGATGACACTGAGGGCTATTCCTGGTTCATAAGCTAAGGAACGGCTAAACAAAATCAATTATAAGGAGAGATACACAATCAAAATAAAAACAAGTGTGTCCCTCCTTTTTTGTTTCAACTTAATTCAAAACTTTAAAGCAAAACAATTATGACAAAAACAAGATTTGAAAGACCAGTATTACCGAAGGACGCAACGGAAGAAGATAGAAGGAAAGCAATGTTCGACGCCCTTTATTCACTCGACCTTTCGGATAAATTGGAACGACGGGAGAACGACAAGTTAAGTTACCTATCTTGGGCAAACGCATGGGCTGAATTCAAGAGGGCATATCCAAACGCTGAATACAGGATAATAAAAGACCCGACAACAAACCTTCCTTATTTCAACGACCCGAACACAGGACTGATTGTTTATACAGAGGTTACGGCTGACAACCAAACTTACGAGATGTGGCTGCCTGTGATGGATGCAAAGAACAAGGCTATGAAGGAACAACCATACACCTACCAAGTTTATGACAGCTATAAGAAAACCTACGTTGAAAAAACGGTACAGGCTGCGACTATGTTCGATGTCAACAAGGCTATAATGAGGTGTCTGGTTAAAAACTTGGCCATGTTCGGATTGGGACTTTATGTCTATGCCGGGGAAGATTTGTCAAATGAAGAGAACCTTGTGGCTGAGAACAATCTACAAAGGAAACAACAGCCTAAAAGGACAAGAGCAACGGTTACTACTCCGACCGCAACATCCCAACAACAAGCAGACAAGTATTCGGGGATAAGGACTGCTCTTTCTTTATGTAACGACAACACCTCGCTCATGAACCTTTACAGACAGCACCAAAACGAGGTTGAGGGTAATGCTGAAATAAAGGCCATGTTCACTCAAAGAAAGAACCAGTTGAAAGCAGCATAAGATTTAAATTAAAAATTAATAATGAAAAATCAAGTAAAACAACAACTAAAATCAATAACAATGAAAACGACAAGGATTGAATTAAAAGACAGCGACGTACTTTTCAACAAGGAGCGTCACGAATATTGGCTGGGAGATAAACAGCTATCTGGAATAACGGGAATGCTACAAAGGCAACTGTTCCCTGATGAGTTCAATAATGTACCCGAAGAAGCAATAAAAGAGGCAGCAAGGTACGGGACTGAAGTTCATGAGAGTATAGAACTTTTTGATTCAAGCTGGATAAACGACGGAACACAAGAGGTATTGGACTACATCGGACTGTGCCAAGAAAACGACCTCGTTCATGAAAGGTCTGAATACACAGTTACGGACGGGGAGAATTGGGCAAGCAACATAGACAAGGTTTACAGAAGTTCTGATGATACTTTTTCTTTGGGTGATATCAAGACTTACGGAACCATGACATCGGAAAAGTTGGAAAAAGCGAGGTGGCAGTTATCAATCTACGCCTATTTCTTCGAGTTACAGAACAAGAATGCAAGGGTCGATAATCTGTTCATACTCCATATCAGGAACAAACCCAAGCAGGACGGTACATTCGACCACATAAGCAACATCATGCAGGTAGAGAGGATACCAAGCGACATCTGCAAGGAACTTCTTGATACAGACTTGAGAGGTGGACAGTTCGTCAATCCTTATTCCATACCGGAGAAATACAGGGAGCAGGAGGAGTATATCAGGCAACTCATCCAGACAAAAGACGATGTAGAGGAAAAACTGAAAATCCTGAAGTCTGAAATTCTGGAAGACATGGAGAATATGGGAGTGAAAACTTGGGATACTGGCACTATGCGGTTGACGAGAAAACTTCCGACAACAAGGCTATCATTTAACGCAACACAATTCAAGGCAGACCATCCCGAGCTTGACTATTCACCATACGAGAGGACTTCAAACGTTTCGGGCAGCTTGCTTATTGCTGTATAAAGAGAGGAACAACCCACTAATCAAGGGCGGGGCATTTCACTGAAAATAAACAACGGTGAGTGCCCTGCCTTTTTTCGTTTTATCAAATTCAAGTCAAACCATTAAAAACAAAGTAACAATGTTATACTACAATTTTGAAGGATACGAAGAGTTCGGCTACCGTTTCGGGATAGTCGAGCATGACAACGGAAAGACAAGCAGGAGGAACAAGATACTCCTCGACTTCATAAAGGACAGGAAACTTCTAAGGAAAGCGATAAGGACCGACAATTTCTCACTGCTAAACATCACCAACATGGCGGACCTCAAGAAAGTGATGTTCGAGAGGATTATGGATTCAGGCGAGGACGACAACCTGCCGTATGAAGTCAACCTGATTAACTACACCTTCCGTTCAGGCAAATACGAAACCGACAAGTACAACGGGATATGCGTGGACGGCGACAACAGGGCTTGCAGATATATCAACCACGACAACGGAGGAAAAGTGTTCAAGATGAAGGCAGGCAAGTTCATAAGGCAACTGATACAGGAAACCTCTTTCGGGAAGGCATTAAAAGAGAGCGTTATCATCTATTTGCAGGAATGTTTCGTTCAGGACTGGCAGGCTTTCTCGCTTTCAACCCAACCGAAGGAAAACAGATTGTTCGTTGACAACAACTTCGGCGACATATACGATTCAAGCAAATGCGAGGGCGACTTCTACAGCTGCATGACTAACAGGGGTCTTCATTACTTTTACCGTGATTCCGTGGATGCAAGTGCAGCATACCTCAAGAACGAGCAAGGGAAAATCGTGGCGAGGTGCGTAATCTTCAACAAGGTGTACGAGGAAGGCTCGGAAAAGGTCTGGAGACTGGCTGAAAGGCAATACTCCACAAACCAAGATGATGTGTTGAAACGTGCCTTGATAAATGCATTGATAATCGGAGGCCACATCGATGGCTACAAACAGGTGGGTTACGATTGCCACCATTCAAGGGCTTTCGTCGATATTGACGGCAATTCGTTGGAGGACAGGAAGTTCTACATCGACTGCGACCTTGGCACTTGTGACACACTCTCTTACCAAGACAGCTTCAAATGGTACGACATAAACGAACGCCGGGCCTACAACTACGAAGTGAACGGTTACGACTACGAGCTTGACACCACCGACGGGAGCATCGACGGAGAGGATGACGACGATGAAAGTTATGACGAGTTCCACGATTGTTATGGGGACTTCGACACAACAACAGTCATGTACCACGGCAGGGGATACAGTTGCAGCGTTGACGACCTCGGCGAATTTGTATGGATTGACTCGGAGGAAATCTACTATCATGAGGACGAAGTTAGCCGGTGCGGATGGTGCGGCGAATGGTTCGTGACCGAAAAAGGGCATGAATCGGAGGTGACTGGACATTGCTACTGCTCGGAAGAATGCAGGGATAAAGCCGAGGATTGTCACACTTCGGAACATCGCCAGGTGGAACTCAAAGCCGCATAACACAGAAAAATGGAAGGAACTGTGATGAAAAATAACATAAAACGTCATGGCTCCATCCTTTAACCTCTCTTCAATTAAATCAAAAACAATTCAACAACAAAACAAAAAACGACAATATATATTATGGACTTCAAACTTCTAAAACAGCTTTATAAAATTCACTCCAAATCAGGTTACGAGGGCAAGATAATAACCTTCATCTGCAAGTGGATAGACAAGAACGTGACAAACGTGAAAATCGAGCTTGATTGGAACACGGGGAACATCTACATAACGAAAGGCAAAGTAGAAACTTATCCCTGCATGATTGCCCATTTGGACCAAGTACAGAAATACCATCCGACAGACTTCATGGTAATCGAAACGAAGGACTTATTGTTTGGTTACAGTCCCAAGGAAAGGAGCTTTTGCGGTCTGGGAGCTGATGACAAGAACGGAATCTGGCTGTGCCTTCAATGCCTCCAGAAGTACGATTGCATAAAAGTGGCATTTTTCGTGTGTGAGGAAGTTGGATGCATCGGAAGCTCAAAGGCAAACATGGAATTCTTTAACGACTGCCGTTTTGTAATACAGCCCGACAGAAGGGGTAATTCTGACGTAATAACACAAATCGGATTCATGGATATTTGCTCGGACGGATTCATAAAGGACATAACACCTGAAGAGTTTGGCTATACACCGACCGAAGGAATGATGACCGACGTTGAACAGCTGAAGGAGAACGGACTGGCTATATCCTGCATTAACATAAGCTGCGGTTATTACGAGCCACACACCGACAATGAGTTTACCGACAAGAACGACCTGATGAAATGCTTAGTTTTTATCGAGTACATCATGACAAGCTGCACCAAGGTATATCCACATGAACCGGGACAGATGAAGGGTTATGACTGCCAGTTGGTATGGTGGGAACAGTACGAGGAAATGTATGAACTGGTAAGGGATTCGCTTATTTCAGACCCAACATTGACACCTGCCGACCTGCATTCCTTTTATCATGAAGAATACCCCTTGCTCGGACTTGACGACTTCGCGATGATATGTGACGATGCGATGGCTGAACTCTATTATGAAAGGAATGAGGATGTCGCTTAATCGAATATCATGCTCTCTTATGTCGCTGAATACCAACCATTTAACACGAAGAAATAATCAACAAACCAAAAGACGGCAAACGAGGCTCTAAAACATGGTCTATTGGAATGCAAAACACGGTCTTTTACAAGCTGATTGACGGTCTTTTATAATTCGGATGGTTTTCAGTGTAATCTTAATCAACAAAATATCAAATTCAAAACGACAAAAAACGAAATTACAACTATTATGGACACAACAGGAAACAAGCCTTCAATGGCAAGATACATTTGGCGAGTATTCCAACATAGTGTAATCCCTTTAAGCTGGGGAATATGCTTTGCTTCGGTAAGGACTTTAAGTAATGGTACGGAGTTTCATGTACAGGGATTCAAGATGACGGGGTATGTAAAAGTCGAGTATGATGAAGGTCCGGATACATTTACAATTACCCTTACTCCTGATGATAACAAAGAAAACAGGAAAATCATAGAAAACGTTTATCTTGATAACCTCATTTCGGTAATAGACGAAAACGTGGAATATTGCGAAAATTATGAAACAAGAGTAAGACAATGGCTAAAGAAACAAGCAGTCTGATTTTGGGATATTTGAGCCTTTACAGGAATTTCAACAAAATAAGAATGGCGGTTATAAGAAAATCACCTTCTGACAAACTTCAAATTTTGGTAAATGCTTGAATACCTGAAAGACTGAACACTCTTAAATACAGGGATATGTGACAACGAGTGATATTACAGAAACTCAAAAATCACGTATCCTTGTTTTTGTTATTTACGACAACCGAAAATGTGTTCACTCCGTTTTGTGTTCAAATAATAGGCATAATGTTGGATTAGGCACATTATTTTGTATTCACTTAACTCAAAGAATTATATGGAAACGACAGCAGTGGTTTACGCCAGGGTATCATCAACGAATGACAGGCAGGATACTTCAAGGCAAATCAGGGACTTGGAAATATTGGCGAAAACGAAATCCCTGAAAATCGTGAAAACATACGAGGAACATATATCAGGCGCAAGGAAAACACAGGACAGGCCAATCCTGAAAGATTGTCTGTCGTATTGCTTCAAGAATAAAATCGGAATCCTTCTCATATCGGAACTGTCACGCCTCGGAAGGAATGTTGACGACGTACTCTATAATGTCAGGCTTTGCAAGGAGAAGCACTTGAACGTATATTTCCAGAAAGAGCAGCTCTCGATATTCAACGCCGACGGGAAAGAGCATCCGTTCCTTACGATATTCATAGCCGTACTTGGGACATGCGCGGAAATGGAGAGAGAAAACATCAGGTTCAGGCTCAATTCGGGAAAGGAACAGTTTGTAGCTAACGGAGGGAAAGTCGGAAGAAAGGCTGGCTACAGGAAACCCGATGACAAGATGAAGGAAGAATATGCCGGGGTGATAAGACTTCTCCGCAAGGGCTACCCGATAAGGATGATTGCCAAGAGCGAGAAAGTCGGTATAAGCACGGTTCAGAGAATAAAGAAAAGGTTTATGGACAATGAAAAGCAAACAGCATGATTAGGTATCACTTCAACATCACGATTGGCGGAATAAAACTAAATGTCAACGTAAACGCCAATAACCAACAGACAGCTTACGGAAAGGTTAAACGGCTCTATCCGATGGCGACTAACATCCACTTGACAAGAACTGAAAGGCTATGGAACCAAGGTATGTTACAATCCTCGACTTCTGCATCGGAGTCTTGAACATTATCAGGCTGACAGACGAGGAAGTAAAAGAATCAGAACGATACGACGACTTCGAGGAATACCTGTCAACGTTGGAGGACAAATACGGCTTCAGGTTGAATAATTGCCAGTGGATGACAACAGAGAACTTGAACGTTTACTGGTATGATAACGGACAGGAAGTAAGCAAGGAACAGTTTTAACTATCACAAGGAAGGATGGCGCTAAACGGCTGTCCTTCTTTTATTTTTTTTCATGATACAGTACATGCAAATAGCTCACAATTTTTATAGTGTTTTTATTAGCCACCCAATTTCTCAATCCATTCATTAAATAATACGCATTTTTCACGAATGGTCATTAATCCGATATCTGAAGCTAAACATGCACCATAGACGACTTTATCATAACCCTTAACTGCACTTTTCAAACGTTCTGATGGAGCTGTCGTGGGGCCGTTGTTAATTTCTTCCGGAGAATCTACACTTTTTACAGCTTTTTCCAACACAGAAAAATCAAGTTCGTCATTAGTAAAATTTTCCTTGAAAATAGCGATATTACTGAACAACAATGCCTCAAATTCATGCAACTGAATATATGGAATAAATCTTGGACGCAATTCTTCAGTTATGTCAAGTAACATACGGTCGAATAGGAAATGCATCCTATCGTACAAATTTGTGATTTTCTTACTTTCCATCCATCCTGGGAAGCTATATGAATCCCTAATACGATAATAATCTATCAATAACGAAACAATACAATCCCCCTCATTCAGATGCCTTACAATTTGCTTCTTTAATATACTCCATGGAACAATGCCTCCGTTTGAATGTTTTATGGTAGGGCATTCAAGATTGATGTCTTTAGCCAAGAAATGCTCGCTTAAAACATCTTTACAGAATTCTTTTTCGGTAGGACCTTCGCAAATGATTATTAATCTTTTCATACAGGCTGTCCTCCTTTTATAATATCTTGTTTCCACAAATCACCAAGGGTATATTCATCCAACCATGCATCAAGATTTTCCTGATTGAGCCTTTTCATAACTGAGCAGCCTCCAACTTGGTTGACAGTGATAACATCCTCAGCGTCAAAGTTGCTAATAAGGTCTGCACTTTGCGTTGCTATAATAACTTGAGTGTTTTTTGCTGCCGCTGATTTTATCATACCAGACAACTTCTGTATGGCAAAAGGATGCAATCCCAACTCAGGTTCGTCAATAATTATGACTTTAGGCAATTTGGGTTGCAAAAACAATGTTGTTAAAGCTATAAATCGTATAGTTCCATCAGACAAGTCCATCGGGCCGTATATAGTTGAACTATATTTGTCTGTCCATTGCAGTCGTACTGTATTGGAAGAGCTTACATTAAAATAAAAATCACTAAGATATGGAGCCACACTTTGAATGGTTCTGATTATGCGGTTGTAAACTATAGGCATATCTTTATGAATCCCATACAAAAAAGCAGCAATATTTTCCCCCTTTTCATAAAGGTAGTACACATCATTAACCACGTTGCTTTCCTTTGTGAATGGAGAGCTTTTGCCTGTATCATGAAAATGGTATTTCTTTATTTCCGATAGATAACTTTTTATATAATTCCCTTCCTCCAAATCATTATACAACTTGATGCAGGCTTCATTATTGAAATGTCCAATTTCATAATAATTATTCTGATATCTTATACCTTCTTTAGAGAATACGAACTTACCATCGCCTTCTTTTAATTCAAATGAGTAAGAATCGTTCTGGAACTTAATGCTTGCCCTTATAGTATCAGTAATTTTGCTCCCTTGAAAGAAAAATTTATCCACTCCTCCACTTAGGGCTACGTATTCGGTAAGCTTATGTTCGTAAATTCTATTAAGGAACTCGAAAAAAGACAGAAAATTGCTTTTACCTGAACCATTCGAACCAATGAGGATATTAATGGCACGAAGGTCAAGTGTCAAGTCCTTAAAAGATTTATATCCTTTTATTTCTATTTTGTCCATAACTCGAAGTCATTATTTATGGCGTTACAAAAATACGAAATAAAAATTATATCGACATCATTTCTCGTTAAAACAATATTCATTTCGTATTTCCAACATGTTTATACATGTTTCATTATTGGTCAAGATTTGAGCATAGTAACAAAATCATTATTATTTCTTTCAAAGCCGGACCGAAGAATCAACCAATCTTGTTTATCACGTCTTTAAGCATATCATCATCAATGTCTCTGTAACGAACAAAAGCTTTACTTCCTTCAACATGGCCTGACATCTTACCAATAATGTTGGGGTCTGCCACTTGCTTGTATGCTATACCAACAAATGTCCTACGGGCTATATGGCTGCTCGCAAGCTCGTTTATCGGACGAATCTCCATTTCACCTGTCAACGCATTTCTGACTTCAACATTACGAGTTATTCCAGCTATCGTAAATATTTGTTTTATTGCATCATTATATTTTTGGTCGGAAATGAACGGGAACAGCCGTCCTTGTTTATCTTTTCCTCTATATTTGTTTATCAATTCCATGGCTTTTGGATGCAACGGGACTTTTGCTACTACCGAGGTTGTACCGTCATCCTTTGTCTTATGCGGAGTGTATGACAATACACCATTCACGATATTACGCTCGGTTAACTTTCGCAAATCACTGACCCTACAACCTACGAAGCAATGAAAGACGAATATATCCCTCTGTACTTCAAGGTGCGCTGTTGGCATTTTTGTCTGTTCAATCTTGTTACGCTCCTCTTTAGTCAAATAATATGGTTTACCGTACTTTTCCGAACCGATCTTAATCCCATCAAAAGGTTTATTCGTTATCCTGCCTGTATCATATAACCATCCGAAGAATGCTTTTAACTTCTTCATAAGCTTGATGATGGCATTATCGCCTCTACCCTCTATTTCATGATAACCGCTTTTTATGTTTGCGGGGTAATTGTCGAGCATTACTTTAAATAATCGATTATATTTCGAGGATAGTTCTTTTTCGTTTCTCAAGTAATCCCTAAAATCTTCAATGTCGTCACGAGTCACAGTTTCTGGATCAAACTTGAATTTTTCATCATCCGCCAAAACCTTTGATAAATTACGCCGTTCAACTACTGATGATGCCTCGTACCTCCTGAAACCTTCATATCTTGCTACGGCACGAACAAGTACACGGAATCCTTTAGTATGGTCGTAACTGAATTGTTTTTGAGTCAAATACGTTTCTGCTAAAGTATAAAAGGACAAATCTTCTGCATCATCCTGCAACTGATACTTCTCAGGATGTAAATATCTGTCAATGAGATCGGACAACCACGCTTTAGTTATCTGCTTTTTATCCGTTTCGTTTAATTTCAGTTGGATATAGCTTTTTAACCCGTTTAATTTTCTTTCAACATCCTCATGGTATTTTACGTCATTACCAACTTTACGACGATTAACCACAAGCGCACCATTTTTGAAATTATCCGGAGTTATAAACAAACCAGACTTGACAAGTATATCATAATCATTACCATTACGTAATCTTATGATCAACTCACTCATTTGCGTCTCTTTTTGGATACGCTTTGAAAGTTTAAGATAAAAAGTTGCCATAAATTCCCCGTTATTACACTGCAAAGATACATATAAATATCTACAGAACCAAGAGAAATAACGGTAATATGACCATTCTGAAATTCCCCGTCAAATTCCCCGTCTTTGATGAAATTGGGTGTAATTCAATGAAAACCAATAAAATGTAATTATCATATAAATATTTGATTTTCAATAAAATACGTAAAGATTGCTTTTATACGTTTTTATACGATTTTACCATTGTGCTCCTATCAGGCGCACCCTGTCAAGCCCTAAGTCTCGGTTCCGATGACTTAGGGCTTGACTGCGTATTATGATGCCGCCCTAACCATGGCCACCCGATGAACACACAGGATTGCTGCCCGCCACGCCAAACGCCACCATTGCGCACGGAAGGCGCTACGGCCGCAACGACCCTGATTGCACCAACAGGCAAAGCGGCAAAGCCATCCAACCGCATGACGCCGCCAACCGGGGCTGTGGCATTGCGGCACACGCCGGGAGCCACAAGGCTAAAAGCGCCCGGAGCGATACTCCGACGGGGTGATGCCGAGGCGTGAACGCACATAACGGCTGAAATAAGACAACGACGAGAATCCCAGGCGCTCGGCTATCGACGTGAGCGTAAGGTCGCGACGGGCCAGCAGCATCACCACCTCGCGCATGGCAAAGCGCTCTATCCAGTATGAGGCCGGCCTGCCACTGACACTGCGGCACACCTCGGTGAGGTAGTGGGGAGTGACGCAAAGGCGCGAGGCATAGGCGGCAACGCCATTGCGGGCCGCCGGGCCACCATCGTAAAGCATCGATATGAAGTCGCGCACAATCAAGGCCGCACGCTCCATGGGCTGCTGAAGGCTGTTGCTGCGGGCGTGAATGTCATACAGGTCGAGTATGTGCACCATGAGCAGGTGGCCCATCATCTCTTTGCGAAACAGGTGGCCAGGCCGCCCCACCCTGTCTGCCAGCAGGCCCATCACCTCGCGGCAGGTGCGGCACTGCGCCTCGGTAAGCCGCATGACCGGATTCTGCAGCAGCGACAGATGGCCCACCACGCCGTAATTGCTGCGCATGGCCATCGAGGCCACAAACGCCTCCGACAGGCTCATGGCCATGCAATTGCAGTCGGCCGAGGCGCTGATGGGCGAGGCAAACGACGTGTCGGGCATTATGACATAGTCGCCGGCACCTACGTTATAGGCCACCCCGCCAAACGAAAAGCTCATGCCCCCGCCCAGGCAAAGTATGTGCAGCACCCGCCCTTGGCCCTGCCTGGGGTCATAGCCGCCGGCAATGTCTACAAACTCGATGCCGGCCATTTCCTCATCTTCTGCCAATCCCATTCCAACTTTGTCTTTATGTTTTATGCAAAGATACGCCAAAACCACGAAAAGTGAAAATTTCGAGCCGCTTTTCATAACGCCCGTTTGCCCTGAACACAGTAACTTTGCCATGAAAACATAAATACATCCGACGATGAAAGAAACAAGACTGAACAACGGGGTGACTATGCCGGCCATAGGCTTCGGCGTCTACCAAATTCCACGTGAGCAAACAGAACAGGCCGTAACCGACGCCATCGAGGTGGGCTACCGCATGATTGACACCGCAGCCTCTTACTTCAACGAGCGCGAAGTGGGCAACGCCATACGCCGTTGCGGCGTGCCGCGCAGCCAGCTGTTCGTAACCACAAAGCTGTGGGTGCAAGACTACGAGTATGACGACGCCCTGAGAGCCTTCGACGCGTCGATGGACAGGCTGCAGACCGACTATCTCGACCTGTGG
>ENA-OPVK01000434-OPVK01000434.1-human-gut-metagenome-genome-assembly--contig:-NODE-434-length-30576-cov-2.339799_pt1 | contig 30576 bp, 23 predicted proteins | sample MGYA00241495_ERZ501982 | MGnify/ENA primary metagenome ERZ501982 (study PRJEB25962, sample SAMEA2042002) | human gut metagenome | biome: human gut; feature: human-associated habitat; material: faeces...
ATGGCGATGTTGGAACCGACTTTTGCCATTCTGGACGAAACGGACTCCGGTCTGGATGTAGATGCCCTGCGCATTGTGGCCGATGGTTTCAATAAACTCAAGACTGCGGAAACCAGTGCTATGGTCATTACCCACTACCAGCGATTGTTGGACTATATCAAACCCGATACGGTACATGTACTGCTGGGCGGACGTATCGTAAAGACCGGTGGACCGGAATTGGCGAAGGAGATTGAAACACGTGGCTTCGATTGGATTAAGAAGGAGATTGAAGAATAATAATTTTAGGCGCGGATTACGCTGATTACACGGATTATGTTGTATGAAGAACTGACACATGACATATTGCAGGCATTTTTTGAGGTACATAAAGTGTTAGGGTTTGGTTTCTTGGAACAAGTTTACCAGAATGCTCTGTATAAAGAATTATCTCATAGGGGAATGTCTGTGGAGTGTCAGAAGGAGATAAAAGTATATTATAAGGGAGAATGCGTAGGACGATACGTTGCCGATATGGTTATTAATAATTCTGTTATTCTTGAGTTGAAAGCTGTTCAGACTTTGAGGCTGGAACATGAATGGCAATTGATAAACTATTTGAAAGCGACAGGTCTTGAAGTGGGTTTATTATTGAACTTTGGGCATAGTGCTGAGTTCAAGCGCAAAGTTTTTACAAATAAATCCGTGAAATCCGCGTAATCCGCGCCTAAAAATAAAAAATATTATGAAACCAGAGCAACAATACATAGACCTTTTCTCCCAAACGGAGGCGATGATATGCCGGCATAGTGCCGAGGTGCTGAATGCGCCGCGTGCCGCTGCTTTTGCTGACTTTGAGCGCTTGGGCTTTCCCACCCGTAAGGAGGAGAAATACAAATATACGGATATCAGCAAGTTCTTTGAGCCGGATTATGGCTTGAACTTGAACCGGTTGGAAATCCCGGTGAACCCTTATGAAGTGTTCAAGTGCGATGTTCCCAATATGAGCACTGCTCTTTATTTTGTGGTGAACGATGCTTTCTATGGCAGAGCTTTGCCCAAATCCCATCTGCCTGAGGGGGTTATCTTCGGTAGCCTGAAGGAAGTGGCCGAACAGAATCCTGAATTGGTGAGGAAATACTACGGTAAGCTGGCTGATACGGCAGAGGATGGTGTGACGGCGTTCAACACTGCTTTTGCGCAAGACGGCGTTCTGTTTTATGTCCCTAAGAATGTGGTGGTAGAGAAACCTATTCAGCTGGTGAATATCCTGCGTGGTGACGTCAATTTTATGGTAAACCGTCGTATGCTGGTTATCCTGGAGGAGGGTGCGCAAGCCCGCTTGCTGGCGTGTGACCATGCAATGGACAGTGTGAACTTCCTGGCAACGCAGGTAATAGAAATTTTTGCCGGTGAAAATGCTGTTTTCGATTTTTATGAACTGGAGGAGACCCACACCAGTACGGTGCGTATCAGCAATATGTATGTAAAGCAGGAAGCCAATAGCAATGTACTGCTGAATGGTATGACCCTGCACAACGGAACAACGCGGAATACAACCCGTGTGACGCTCGCCGGTGAACATGCGGAACTGAATCTGTGCGGTATGGCCATTGCAGACAAGAATCAACATGTGGACAATCATACGACTATCGACCATGCTGTGCCCAACTGTACCAGCAATGAACTTTATAAGTATGTCCTTGACGAGCAGGCTGTAGGTGCCTTTGCCGGTCTTGTTTTAGTGCGCCCTGACGCACAGCACACCAGTTCGCAACAGACCAACCGCAATCTTTGTGCTACTCGCGATGCGCATATGTACACCCAACCTCAGCTGGAGATTTATGCAGATGACGTGAAGTGCAGTCATGGTGCTACGGTGGGGCAGCTCGATGAAAGCGCTCTCTTCTACATGCAGCAGCGTGGTATCCCGGTACGTGAGGCGCGCCTGCTGCTGATGTTCGCTTTTGTCAACGAAGTCATCGACACCATTCGTTTGGATGCTTTGAAGGACCGTCTGCATCTGCTGGTAGAGAAGCGTTTCCGGGGAGAACTGAACAAATGCCAGGGATGTGCCATCTGCAAGTGATAGCTTATAATTTCGATTCATTATGAACAACGATATAAATAAGAGTAGTATCTTGGCTCCCCTCCCTACGGGGGAGGGGCTGGGGGAGAGGCTTCGGGCTGATTTCCCCATCCTTTCCCGTGAGGTATATGGCAAGCCGTTGGTCTATCTGGACAACGGCGCGACTACGCAGAAACCCCGCCAGGTAGTAGATGCCATTACGGACGAATACTATTCGGTGAATGCCAATGTGCATCGCGGGGTGCACTTCCTTTCGCAGCAGGCTACAGAGCTGCACGAGGCCTCGCGTGAGACGGTGCGACGTTTCATCAATGCCCGCAGTACGAATGAGATTGTCTTTACCCGTGGTACGACGGAGAGTATCAACCTGCTTGTCTCCAGCTTTGGTGAGGAATTTATGCAGGAGGGGGATGAGGTGATTCTTTCTGTGATGGAGCACCATAGTAACATTGTTCCCTGGCAGCTGCTTGCCTCCAAGCGTGGAATAGCCATCAAAGTGATTCCGATGAATGACAAGGGCGAACTCTTATTGGACGAATATAGGCAGTTGTTCTCCGAACGTACCAGGATTGTCAGTGTGGCACATGTTTCCAATGTGCTGGGTACGGTCAATCCCGTCAAGGAGATGATTGCTTTTGCCCATGAGCAGGGTGTTCCGGTGCTTGTGGACGGTGCCCAGTCCATTCCCCACATGCCGGTGGATGTGCAGGACTTGGATGCCGACTTCTTCGTTTTCTCCGCTCACAAGGTGTATGGTCCTACGGGAGTAGGCGTACTTTATGGTAAAGAGGAGTGGCTGGATAGGATACCTCCCTATCAGGGTGGTGGAGAGATGATTCAGCATGTCTCTTTTGAAAAGACTACCTTCAATGAATTGCCGTTCAAGTTTGAAGCCGGTACGCCGGATTATATCGGTACTACCGGACTTGCCAAAGCTTTGGACTACGTTTCGCTGGTTGGGATGGACAAGATTGCCGCCTATGAACACGAATTGACCCAGTATGCCATGCAACGGCTGAAAGAGATTCCCGGTATGCGTATCTTCGGCGAGGCAGAAGACAAGGGTAGTGTCATATCGTTTCTGGTAGGTGATATCCATCATTTTGATATGGGTACATTGCTCGACCGTCTTGGCATTGCCGTACGCACGGGACATCATTGTGCCCAACCATTGATGCAGCGTCTTGGTATCGAAGGAACGGTGCGTGCATCTTTCGGACTTTACAATACCCGGGAGGAGATAGATGCGCTGGTGGCAGGTATAGTTCGTGTCAGCCGGATGTTCTGACCTAAGCAAAGCTTTGCAACCTTTCTTCCATTCCTTGCGTCTAATATATCAACAACTAAAAAAAATGAATTATGTTAGTAACAACAACCCCGACTATTGAGGGTGGACGTATCACCCGCTATTATGGCATCGTTTCCGGTGAGACGATTATCGGTGCCAATGTATTCCGCGATTTTTTTGCCAGCATCCGTGACGTGGTAGGTGGGAGAAGCGGCTCTTATGAAGAAGTGCTACGCGAAGCTAAGGAGACAGCTTTGCGTGAGATGCAGGAAAATGCCCGTGCTATGGGTGCCAATGCCGTGATTGGTGTAGATCTGGATTATGAAACGGTAGGAGGTAGTGGCAGCATGCTGATGGTTACAGCCTGCGGTACGGCTGTAACGGTGGAATAATAAAATACATCATCTATTTTAATCGAACAGATGATGTATTTGACCTGAACAGATGATGTGTTTCCCAAGAATGAACGATACATTTTAGGGGGATACATCATCTATTTTTTTATAGATAGAGGTCTTTATTATTTATAGAAATGGAACTAGTGCATAAAATAGCCTAATTGTTTGCATATTTCGCTTCAAATCAATAATTTTAGGCTTTCGTTCAACCTTTTAATATGAATAAATGCTATGGACCAAATCCTATTCTGGCTGGTTCCAGCCGCTTCCATTCTGGCACTTTGTTTTGTCTGGTATTTCCATCGTCAGATGATGAAAGAAAGTGAGGGTACCCCTCAGATGATTAAGATTGCCGCTGCTGTGCGCAAAGGTGCTATGTCTTACCTTCGCCAACAATACAAGATTGTGGGCTGGGTATTTCTGGGGCTGGTTATCCTTTTCTCCATTATGGCATACGGTTTCGGAGTGCAGAACTCCTGGGTGCCGATTGCTTTCCTTACCGGAGGATTCTTTTCCGGACTTTCCGGTTTTCTGGGTATGAAGACGGCCACCTACGCATCGGCTCGCACTGCCAATGCGGCACGCACATCGCTGAATGCCGGACTACGCGTGGCTTTCCGTAGCGGTGCGGTGATGGGGCTGGTAGTGGTTGGCCTTGGCTTGCTTGATATATCTTTCTGGTATCTGTTGCTGAATGCTGTAATTCCGGAAGATGTAATGACTCCCACCCATAAACTCTGCATCATTACCACTACCATGCTGACTTTCGGCATGGGCGCTTCCACGCAGGCATTGTTTGCACGCGTAGGTGGCGGTATCTATACAAAAGCTGCCGATGTAGGTGCCGACCTTGTGGGAAAGGTGGAAGCCGGTATCCCCGAAGACGACCCGCGTAATCCTGCCACGATTGCGGATAATGTAGGCGACAATGTAGGCGACGTGGCAGGTATGGGGGCTGATTTGTACGAAAGTTATTGCGGTTCTATCCTTGCTACGGCTGCCCTCGGTGCTGCGGCTTTTATCCACTCGGGTGATACGCTGATGCAGTTCAAGGCCGTAATCGCTCCGATGCTGATTGCAGCCGTCGGAATATTGCTTTCCATTATCGGTATCTTCTCCGTGCGTACCAAAGAGAATGCGAAGATGAAGGACTTGCTGAACTCACTGGCTTTCGGTACTAATCTCAGCTCTATTTTGATAGTTGTCGCCACTTTCTTTATCCTGTGGTTGCTGAAGTTGGACAACTGGCTGTGGATTTCCTGCTCCGTGATAGTGGGTTTGATAGTAGGTATCATCATCGGGCGGTCTACGGAGTACTATACTTCCCAATCCTACCGTCCTACCCAAAAGCTGAGTGAAAGCGGAAAGACCGGTCCGGCGACAGTCATAATTTCCGGTATAGGCTTGGGAATGCTTTCTACGGCTATTCCGGTGATTGCCGTGGTGATAGGTATCATTGCTTCTTATCTCTTTGCTTCGGGCTTCGACTTCTCTAATGTGGGCCTGGGGCTCTATGGTATTGGCATTGCCGCGGTAGGTATGCTTTCTACATTGGGCATCACGCTTGCTACAGATGCTTACGGACCGATAGCTGACAACGCGGGTGGCAATGCGGAAATGTCCGGTCTGGGTGAAGAGGTGCGTAAGCGTACCGATGCGCTCGACTCCTTGGGCAATACTACAGCCGCTACGGGCAAAGGCTTTGCCATCGGTTCCGCCGCTTTGACGGGATTGGCTTTGCTGGCCTCTTATGTCGAGGAAATCCGTATCGGGTTGACCCGCCTCGGGACTACCGAATTGTCGCTTCCTCATGGCGATGCCGTAGCCCTGCAAGATGCTACTTTCTTCGACTTTATGCATCACTACGATGTGACGCTGATGAATCCGAAAGTTCTTTCCGGTATGTTCCTGGGTTCGATGATGGCATTTCTTTTCTGTGGATTGACGATGAATGCGGTAGGTCGTGCGGCGGCCCATATGGTAGACGAAGTGCGCCGCCAGTTCCGCGAAATCAAGGGAATCCTTACGGGAGAGACGGAGCCTGATTATGAGCGTTGTGTGGCAATCTCGACGAAAGGGGCGCAACGCGAGATGGTGGTTCCGTCACTGATAGCTATCATTACTCCGATTGCGACGGGACTTATTTTCGGTGTTCCCGGTGTGCTCGGCCTGCTGATTGGCGGATTGAGCAGTGGTTTCGTGCTTGCCATCTTCATGGCAAATGCCGGTGGTGCATGGGATAATGCCAAAAAATATGTGGAAGAAGGCAACTTTGGCGGCAAAGGCAGTGAAGTCCACAAGGCTACAGTCGTGGGTGACACCGTAGGAGACCCGTTCAAGGATACATCCGGTCCGAGCTTGAATATCCTAATCAAGCTGATGAGCATGGTAGCCATTGTGATGGCAGGGCTTACGGTTGCGTGGAGTCTGTTCTAAAAAAAATAAATAGTTTTCCCATTATAATGAAACGGTTTGTTCTAGCTATTGGAACAAACCGTTTCATTATAATGGGAACTGCTGTTTCTTTGTGGAGAAACAAAATCTTACTTACCGTAGTCGTCGTACATCATCAACAGATGCGAGGAGCTCCAGCTGAAATGGGGAGCTTTCAGGCGTTCGCCGGTATGGGTTCCGTAGTTCTCGTGGATGGGAGCACCCTCTTTCAGCCCGCTCAGGCGGTCGAAGACTTGCAGCGTATATTCATCTGCCAGCTGGTTGTAGCCGTAGTTGCGCAGTCCGCGGATGGCAAAGTAGGTCTGGTCCAGCCAGATGGGGCCACGCCAGTAGCCGCGCGGATTGTATTTGGGATTGTCGGCGGCAATGGTCGGGAAGGGGATATACGTGGAGAACTTTGCCGTATCTTGAAGCATGGGCAGCATGCTGTCCACTTGCGCTTGTGTGGCAATCCGGGTCCACAATGGAGTGTAGGCTTCGCAGCCCGGCTCTTCGATGAATGAACCGTCCTTCAGGCGGCGGTCGCAAAAGAAGTTGATGTTCTTGTCAAAGAAATAGTCGGCTACCTGGCTACTGTAGTCCGGTGCGTCGAAAGGTATCTTCAGCAGGCTGGAGAACTTCTTCAGCAGTTTGCATTCCAGTGCCAGATAAGCGTTCAAGTCCACACTCTCCTGATCCATACTCCAGGCATCCTCGTAGCCTTCGTTTTTCAGCATCACGGCGCCGTCAAAACGGATGGCGTTGTCCATGCCGCTTTCCCAGGCGGCAGCTTCCAGTGTTCCGTCGGTAGCACCGTATTCGCACATGCCATTGCGGTTGTGGTCGCGCTTCTCGTACCACCATTTGTAATAGGAGAGCAGTTGCGGATACATCTCGGCAACAAAGGCGGTGTCACCCGTATGGGTGAATATTTCATCGACAGCCCAGCATACCAAGGGAGGCTTGCTGTCACGGGCATTGTTCTCGGAGGGATTGGTGTAGATACAGTCGATAATCATGCCGTCCGGTTGCTGGTAGTCGAACATGGCTCGGATGTTGTTCTTGGCCAGTTCGGGGTCGAATTTGGCGGTTCCGGCACTGAAGCGCCAGCTATCCCATGCCCAAAAGCCGACGAAATAGCCTACGGCATGGCTCGGGATGATGCCTTCGTGAAGCAATCCACCGCGGTGTGTCCGCCAATTGGAGATGAGCGTGGTGACAGCTTTCACGGCGATACGGTCATATTCGGGCTTCATGTCCTTGCGCAGTATCTTGGTGAGGTAACCTTCCCAACGTTCGGCATTGGCTTGCAGGGCGGGGGCGGGATTATTGAGCAGGCCCGGCAGGTTTTGCAGGCTGGCAGTCATCTCTTTTTCGGAAGTGAAGAAAGAGATGGCTACGTTGACAGGGTAGCGCGGAGAGCGGACGAGGGCTGTATAGTTATTGTCAGTCTTGGCCAGCTCTACATTAGGAGTAAAGGTCACGGTCACAGTTTCGCCACTGGGATGACGGGCGATGACGGAGTTCTGTTCTACGCTGACGGTGATGTCTTTGCCCCATTGGCTACCGGAGAACAGCAGGTCTTCAGCCGTGTCGGCTTCGATGCGCAGCAAGGCGGTCGAGGCACTTGTGAAGTTGAGCCGTTGTGTGATGCTCCCGTGGGTGGAATGTGCCGACATATAGAGTTCGCCGGGGTAATAGCAAGTGGAATCCGGAACAAAAATGTCTTGTGTATCTTTGGCAAAGCTTACAACGGCGGCTGACTGTGCCATCCACTGGCGGCGGAACATATCGAGGCTGAAGGGGCCGCAGAAGCCGTTGACCCATTGTTGCCGTTCGGGCAGCGTGAAGCCCATCCACGAGCCGGCGTCGGTGAACCAACCGTAGCAGCGGTGCAGAGTGTCGGGAGTGTAGGAGATGTCCAGTATGTCGGCGAAGGCATACCGTTTCTCCGTAGTGCTTTTCATGCCGGGGGTGCAGGCTGCGATGCCTGCAGCCAACAATGTGAAGCAGAGTATGCGTATAAATTTGTATTTCATATGAATGAGGTATTTAACGGTTATTTGTGCACTTGTTCCGCCGCATCATCCTCCGGTGCGAGAGGGGCGAGCGTGAAGCTGTATTTCCATTCGTGCGGAGTGATGGTGTACTCGGGATGAACTTGTGCTCCCCAGGTATTGTCACCGCCTACGCCCATCTGCTTGTGGTCGATGTTGAGCCATACCATATCTTTCTTCTGGATGCTTCCACCGTGGCGGCGCTCCATCTGCGAGGGACGGTATTCAATGTCCTCCATAGGGAAGTTCCAGGCGCTGACGCTTAACGGTTCTTCGCCCACTACCAGCAGACCTTCACCGGCAGCATTGCGCAGGGCCACCCAGCGTACGTCACAATGATTGGCCGTCTCTTGGGCACGTACATACGGATGGAATTGTTCCCACACCGTGGCGTTGTAGAGGCCTATCAATGCTCCCGTCTTGCGGTCGGCATACGTCTCTTGCGGACCACGGCCCAGCCAGGTCATCATTTCATATTCGGCAGGGAGTATCATGCGCATGCCCAGGCGCGGCATTTCACTCAATGGCTTCTTGCCGGGGGTGAAGTGCATGGTTACTTGAACCTTGCCGTCGGGAGTGATTTTGTAGAGAGTCTGCAAATCAGCATCTTGTTCTTCCATGCGGTAGGTCGCAGTGACAGTAGCCGTTTGTTCGGCTTCCGCAACTTCGATATGCTGTAGTTTGGCATCGCGTCCAGCGTTTTTCCAAGTGCCGCAGCGTATCAGATGTCTGTTTGGAATGTCATTGTCAGTCAATGGGCGCCAGAAGTTGGGTTGCAGCCCTTCCTTAATCAGATTCTTTCCGTTGTAGTTCAGCTCTGTCATTTCACCGTTTCGGGTAGAGAAAGCTACCTGGAAGTTATTGCCTTTCACGGTCAATGCTTCGTTGTTGCGGTTTACGGTCAACGTTCCCTCCACCGGCTGAACGGTTTTGGCTGACGGGACGGAAGGCAGTTCCCATTGTTCGATGGCAACCTCGTGTCCTTTCGGTACTAATGGCGCTTCGTGCTTGGTGAATGCACGCAGTGTGAGGAAATACTCCTTGCCGTCGGCAGGCAGCGCTTTCAGTGGCAATTCTATGTTGGCAGAGTTTCTGGGAGTAATCTTGGGGAAATCCATCTCACCGTTCTGAACGGTCTTGCCGTCGCATTCCACTGCCCAGCGGAGGGTATATCCTTCCAATCCGATGAAATCGTGCCAGTTGGTGACCTTTATCTTGTTCGGGGTGAAGGCGAGTGGTTCGAAATGGATATATTGCAATACCTTCTTCACTTCGTAGATGTGCGGGTGCGGGGTGCGGTCGGCAGCAATCAGGCCGTTGGCACAGAAGTTGGAGTCGTTGACGACGCCTACAAATCCCATGTCGCCGCCAAAAGCCCAGATGTCGCGCTGGTTCTCGTCCTTGATGGCAAACGTCTGGTCCACCCAGTCCCAAATGAAACCGCCTTGCAGCTGGTCGTACTTGTAAATCAAGTCCCAGTAGTCCTGGAAGTTACCTACGCTGTTACCCATGGCATGGGCATATTCGCAGAGAATCATGGGGCGGGCATCACGCTGGTTCACGTGTTGGCGCAACCTCCAGATGCGTGCGTACATGGGGCAATAGATGTCGCTCTTAGAGTTGTAACCACCCCCTTCGTATTGTACGGGACGGGTGGGGTCTATCTTCTTGGTATAGTCATACAGCGTTTCGAAGTGCTTGCCGTAGCCCGACTCGTTGCCCATGGACCAAGTCACGATGGCGGAGTAGTTGCGGTCGCGTGCAATCATACGGCTCATCCGCTGCATGAAAGGCACCTCCCAGTCGGGATAGTTGGCAAGGGTCTCATCCTTGTGGAACATCATGCCATGGCTCTCGATGTTGGCTTCGTCTACCATATAGAGTCCGAATTCCGTGCAAAGCTCGTACCACGCATAGTTGTTCGGGTAGTGGCAGTTGCGTACACCGTTCAGGTTGAACTGCTTCATCAGCTGGATGTCGTGTATCATGGAAGCTACGGTGATGGTACGACCCTTATGTGGGTCGTGCTCGTGACGGTTCACCCCCTTGAAGAGGACGGCCTGGCCGTTAATCATCTGCATGCCGTTCATCATTTCCACGGTACGGAAGCCGAAAAGGTGCGTAAAGGATTCCAGCGGTTTCCCTTGTGCATCAAAGGTGCTGACTACCAGCGTGTAGGTGTTCGGTGTTTCGGCATTCCAGGCTCGTGCATTCGGGAACACTTGCTGCTGGGTAAACAAAGTGTCCGTGGCAGAGGCTATGGACTTCTTCCGGTTATAGATAACCTTGTCCTTGTCCATTACCTTGACTTCCACCGTTTCTCCGGCTTTAGGCTGATGGAGGAATACGTCCAGCTTTAGTTCGCCATCCTTGTAGTTGTTTATCAGTTCCGCTGTCATCCGGAAGTCCTTGACGCGGCTCTGGGGGCGGGCGTAGAGATAAACACTCCGTTCGATGCCGCTGTATTTCCAGTAGTCCTGGCCTTCCAGGTAGGAACCGTCGCTATAACGGAATACTTTTACAGCCAGTTTATTGTTGCCCTTCTTCAGCAGGTGGGTGATGTTGAAGTGCGACGGTAGGCGGCTGTCTTCTGCATATCCTGCCAATTCGCCGTTTACCCATACATAGTAGGCAGACTCCACCCCTTCGAAATCAAGGAAGATGTCCATGCCTTCCCAGCTAGCCGGGACGGTGAACTCGCGGATATAAGCGCCTACGGGATTGTAGTCGGTAGGCACATAGGGCGGATTGGGCGGGAACGGATAACGGGTATCTGTATAGATAGGTGCATCGAAGCCTTGCAGTTCCCAGCTTCCCGGAACTTCAATTTTACTCCACTTGCGGGTACTGAATCCGGGCTTGTGGAAGTCTTCGGGGCAGAGGTTATTGTTCTTTGAAAAAAGAAATTTCCAGGTGCCGTCCAGTGTGATACGGCGTTCCGTTGCAGGATTAACGTCGAACCGTACGTCAGCGGGCAAGGCACGTTGTTTCAATGCGTTGGCTTCATTCGTAAACGGAGTGAAGTGGGCGTGCATCGGCTCTCTGTTCATTTCGTTGACTTGCGGGTTTTGCCACGGCTCATTGTCTGCCAGGGCACTGGTGCAAAGCAGCGAAGAGAGAAGAAAGGTATAAAGTTTGGTCTTCATGGATGTATGTTTTTTAGTTACGAGTTACAAGCTACAAGTTACGAGTTACAAGTTACGAGTGTCTTGCGGTATGATTGTGCAGTTTCTTGTTTCTTGTAACTTCTTTATATTGAACAAAACAATGTCACTAAGAACGGGACGCTGAAGTCTACTACAAATCCGTGGAAGATGGAAACCACTACGAACTGCTGTCCGGCTGTCCGTGTGATGATGGGCAGTGTGGTGTCCATCGTCGTGGCTCCTCCGGCAGAGATGGGAGCAAGGTTTCCGAACCATCGTACCAGCAACGGGGCAGCCAGCAGTGTCAGAATCTCCCGGCTGATATTGGCAAGCAGGGCGATGGTGCCCAGCTCGGCTCCCTTGTATTCGGTAATGAAGATACTGGAGAGCGAGTAGTAGCCGAATCCGGAACCTACGGCCAGACAGTCCGTTATAGAACGGTGTGTCAGAATCAGGCTGACGGCTGCGGAGCCTGCCAGCGTTCCCAGTATTGTCATGATGGGCAGGAATACCAACCGCGGATTGAGTGAACGGAAATTCTTCAGGGTTTGCGGGTCGTTGCCCACGCTCAGCCCTACACTGAACATCAGCGCACAAAGCGCGTAATAGCTGATGTTGGTTTCTGCAATATCAAAGGGCAACAGATGGCATACGCCGCAAATCGTACCCAGTACGAAAAAGCCCACTATGATAAGACTTCCTTTCATGCCCTTCCTCCTTTCTTGTTATACAAGGCTCTCCACAATGCCCAGGCGGCGATGACGCTTCCCAGGGTTCCTCCCAGGGTGAGTATCACAGCTTCAAGGCCTATGGTATGGAGCCCCTTGATGATTTGCTCGTTGCTTCCGACCTCGATGCCGAGGATAAACAGCAGCAGCCAGATGAGCAGGGTGATGATTTGGTGGATTTTCTTTAAGTCCCGTTTCCGTAAGAGATAGCCCAACAGCATTCCCGTGAGCATTAGTCCGATGATTGTAAACATATCTATGTCGTTTTTTAGTGGCAAAGATAGTATGGTCTATTTTTGCAGGTGCAAAGATAAAGCTTTCAAAGCAAACGAGGCGGCATTGCCGGGGCGAATGCCGCCTCGATATACTATTTGGAGAAAAGGATTATTCGTTTATTTCATTGTTGGTCTGAATCTCCATCAGAGGAATGGGCAGGAAGGAGTGGGTAGATGCACTGAACCCGGTTCTGCCGTCAGCCTTCATGGCTTCGTCCAGTTTGCCCCAACGACGGAGGTCGTAGAAGCGTGAGTTTTCCAGTGTGAACTCCACCAGACGTTCATGCTCAATTTGCGCTTTAACAGCAGCTTGGTCACTTCCGGTCATGGCAGGCAGCTTGCCGTGCACGCTACGTACTTCGTTAATCAATGGAATGGCTTTTTCTGGATGACCTTGTTCATTGTAGACTTCAGCCTTCATCAGCAGTACATTGGCATAACGCATCAGTGGCATGTTGGTACCTACGTAGTTTTGTGCGTAGTCGCTCCAAGTTGAAGGCATGTATTTACGGTAATTATATCGGGTGGCGGAATTCTCATCATAGATGTCATCGTAATTGTACCCCAGGATGTGCCCGCCTTCGTAGTAATATGGATCATCAAACATCATGGAACCATAGGCACGGGCATCGTACATGTTACCTTCGGCAATGCGTCCTTCTTTTAGGAATTCGTTGTACATCATGTCGCTGACACGGATTTCGTCCCAACCGGACATGCTGCCCGGAGCTACCCAGAAGTGGAGTACGTGCTTGTGGAAAGTACCGTCGGCCGTACTGTTGGTAAATTGAAGTTCCAGAATGGACTCTTTGCAATTCTTGTTGGTTCCGTCGAACATGCTTCCGTAGTCGGACTCCAGTTCGTAGCCGGTCACTTTGTTGAAAGCGGCTTCTGCCAGTCCCAGGTATTCGGCCTTTTTGTCACTTTCTTCATAAGCACGGGTCAAGTAAGCCCATCCCAGGTAGGAGTAGGCTGCTCCTTTGGTTACACGTCCCGCTTCGGAAGAAGGACGGTCTTGTGGCAGCATGCTGCCTGCTTTGTCCAGTTCAGTACAGATAAAGTCCCATGCTTCCGTTCTGGTAGACAATGCTTTGTGAGTCTGGGATTCTCCGGTCAGATATTCATTGCGGATAATGATTTTCTCCCAGCTCATAATTAGTTTGAAATGATAGTAGGCACGCAGGAACAGAGCTTCGCCCGTAAGATGGTTCTCGTCATCGGCACTCATCTTCTCACCACTGGTCTGTACTTTGTCAATACCGTATAATACGTTGTTGGCGTAATTGATGCCATTGTAATTGTTCATCCAGTATTCTTTGATGCTGGAGTTCTCATTGTTGTAGGTGAATCCGTACAATGCAGCCCATTCCGGATAGTTGTTGACGTCCTGGCCTTTTACCATCTCATCGCTACGGAAGGTTTCCACAACAAACTTGACTTCTGCAACCGTGTAAGAGCCGGTGCGGTTATCCAGCTGGCCATATACCGCTGATAGACCTGCCTCTACGTCGGCTTTATCTCTCCAGTATTTATCTGTAGAAAAGTCGGGAGACTCTGTCGTCAGGAAATCATCGCATCCTGCCAGTAAGGCGGCACATAAGAAAGAGGCTATATATATAATTTTTTTCATTGTCTTCTTGTTTTTAATGGTGATTAGAATGTAACTTGCAGACCTACTACAAATGAGCGGGTGAACGGGTATACAAAGGAGTCTACACCGGTGTCCAGAATGCTTGAAGAGAATTCAGGGTCGATACCTGAATATTTGGTGATGGTAAAGAGATTCTCTCCACTGACATAGAGGCGGCATTTTTCAAGATACATTTTCTTAGCCAAAGCTCTGGACAAGCTGTATCCTAACTGCAACTGGCGAAGGCGGACGAAGTTACCGTTTTCGAGGAAGCGATCGGATTCACGGGTATTTTCATTCGGGTCACCCAGTACAGCTCTTGGCATGCTTGTTCCTGCGTTTTGCGGTGTCCATGCATTCATGGTGCTTGTGAAGTAGTTTCTACCGGCGTCCATTCCTTCATAATACAGACGGTTTACGTTGTAGAGTTTGTGTCCCCACGCACTGCCGAACTGGAAGGAAAGGTCAAAGTTCTTATAGGAACCGCTGAATGACAAGTTGGCTTCCACCTTAGGAATACCGGAACCGGAATATACCTTGTCGCCGGAGTCGATGCTTCCATTGCCGTCTACATCCTTGAAGCGGATATCACCGGCTTTGGCACTCGGCTGGAGACGTTCGCCTGCACTGTTTACGTAAGCAGCAGCTTCTGCATCTGTCTGGAATATGCCGTCGGTCTGGTACAGCCAGAAGCTGGCTACCGGATAACCTTTCAGTGTTTGGGTTACGAAGTGGCCGTCGCCCTTCCATGCAGAGCCATAAAGTACCTGGTTCGGGTCTGCCTTCAACATTTCGTTGTGGATGGTAGAAAGGTTGAAACCGATGTTATAGTCGAAACCGTTGATGTTGTCTCCATAGTTCAATTCAAGCTCGAAACCTTTGTTTACCATCTTTCCTACGTTAACAGTAGGATTGTAGATACCTGCAGAAGGCGGCATGACTTTTTCAATTAGCAAGTCTTCCGTTGTGTTGTAATAGTAGTTAAGGCTACCGCTCAACTTATTGTTGAAAAGACCGAAGTCGAAACCGATGTTCTTGGTATCGGTAGTTTCCCAACGCAAATCGTCGTTTACCAGATAGAGGTTGGACATGCCGGCCCAAGGATTACCACCTTGTATGTAGCTCATCCATTGGGTATTGCTGTTGATCATTGTCGGTGCATAGTAGTAACCCAGTGCACTCTCGCTACCCAGGCGTCCCCAGCTGGCGCGGAACTTCAAGTTGCTGATAGGGGTGTTTTTGGGGAAGAAATCTTCTTCGCTGATTCTCCATCCCACTGCTACGGAAGGGAAGGTACCCCAACGGTTGTTTTTACCGAACTTGGAAGAGCCGTCGGAACGTACAGTGACTTGCAGCAAGTAACGGCTGGCGTATGAATAGTTGAAGCGTCCGAAGAAAGAAGCGCGGTTGTAATCGTAGAAAGTACCTGTGCCGGCAAATGTACCGCCGATACCTGCATCGATTGTGGGAGATGTCGGGTCGAAGAATCCGCCGGGAACCTCGCTGGAGCTCAGACTGCCGCCTACTACATCATATTCGGTTTTCTTGCCTTCCACGCTGACAGAACTTTTATCCTGATGGGCGGAAATGATGGAGTTACCTACCATGGCAGTAACGGAGTGCTTGCCGAAGTCTTTCATGAAGGTCAATACATTCTCGAATGTTTGCTTGCGATAGTATGAGTTGTACTCGTAGTTATAAGGATAGAGGCTCGGCTCTTGTGCATTGGCTTCGTATTTGGCACGATGATAACGGTCGTTGTAGTAGTAACCGTCGTACGTATAGCTTGTTTTGAATGTAAGCCACGGGGCGAGCTTCATGGTCAGACCGATATTGCCGGTAATGTCATAGCCCGTATATTTTCTGTTTTTGTAATGGTCGTCTGCCATGACATTACGGTTGGTTGGGAATTCCATCTTGGTACCGTCTACCGACATGTCGGTCAGACCGTATCCGTATGTCTGGTTTTCGTCGTAAACGGGCACCAGTGGCGAAATGGAGTACATTTCTTTCAAGGAATACTGGGGCTGTTTGCTTTGTGTGACCTTGAAGTTCAAGCTCGCATCGAAATCAAAGATATATTTGTGCGCATTCAGTTTCAGGCGGGCATTGTCCTGGATGTAAGAGTTACCCTTAAAGATACCCTTCTCGTCGGCATGGCCATAAGAAAGTGAATATTTGGCAACTTCAGAACCTCCGATGAGGTTTACATAATAGTTCTGTGCGATGCCGGTACGGAGCATTTCATCCTGCCAGTTTGTATCGGCACCGGTAGGGTTCTGTCCATTCTTGTACGTAAGATAAGCGGGCTTGTTTGTCCCTGCATTCTCGTACATCATGTTGTGCACTTTCAAGTAGCCGTCTGCATTGAGCATGTCGAACTTCTTGGCTACCGAGTTGACCGTCATATACGTATTAAAGGAAACTTTCAGCTCTCCTTCCTTTCCGTTCTTGGTAGAAACGATGACTACACCATTGGCGGCCACAGAACCGTAGATGGCAGCGGCGGCACCATCTTTCAGGATTTCCATGGATTCGATATCCTGCGGATTGATGGTGTTGATGTCACCAGGATACCCGTCGATGATGTAAAGCGGCTCATTGTCGCCCATAGTCTTGATACCACGGATTTTTACAGAAATGCTTGCACCTGCATTACCTCCCGATTTCAATACGCTTACACCGGCAATTTTACCTTGCAGTGCTTCGGTTGCGCTGGTAGTGGCACGCTTCATCAAATCTTCCGTTTTCACCGAAGAAATGGCACCGGTCATGTCGCTCTTCTTCATCGTACCGTAACCTACGACTACGACTTCATCCAGCATTTCAGAATCATCTTTCAATGCTATTTTGATGTTCTTCTGCCCGTTGAGGGGAATTTCCTGGGTTACATAACCCACATAAGAGATTACCATAGTTGCTTTGGGAGAGACTGTCAACGTAAAGTTACCGTCAACGTCGGTGATGCAACCATTACTGGTTCCTTTTTCCAGGACACTGGCACCGATAAGGGATTCTCCTTTGGTATCGGTTACGGTACCGGTTAGCTGGATAGTTTGCGCTAATGCACTTAGCGGCGCTAGACATACAAAGAGTAAGGCAAGTAGTAATGCTCTTTGCATTGAGAAATACTGTTTAATTTTACCCATGTGTGATAAAGTTTTTTAAGGTTAATACTTTGTTTTTCACAAGGGCAAAGGAAGTGATATAATTATAAGGTTGACTATGACCTTTATCTATAAAATATCTACAAAGGAGGCTGAAAGCACTATTATTTAATCTACAAGATGATTGATAAATCGTTGAATAATAATATTTTATTGTAATATAATATATCTACAAGAGAGCTTTTCTCTTCGGCTTCGTTTTTAGAAGCTCTGGAGGTATTCAACCAAGTCTTCTTCTGTGGATAAGTTCAAGGATTTGCGTAAACGATACCGGTTCATATTGATTGTTTTGGGAATGGTGCCGGTTATCATGGAGATTTCTTTGGTTGACAGATTGACGCGCAATAGAGTTGCCAAGTATTTTTCGCCTTGCGTCAGATTAGGGTGTTTTAATGCAAGTCGGTCCAGAAATTCTTTGTTCTTTTCTTCTATATTCAGCAATAAGCTGCAGTTTGCCTTATCTCCGCTTTGATATTGGCTGATGAAGGCATTCACTTTCTTTAGGTGGGGAATGAGTGTTTGGTTATCCATCTTATAACCCTCTTTAATCATCCCACGTATCTTGTCGAGTAGCTCATTGCGGCTTCTTAGGAATACGGCAAAGCTGGTGACCTCTTGGCGGCTGTCATCCAAAGCACTCTGCACGTTTTTCAGTTCCATTTCTTGCTGTTGTAGTTTCAGTTCGGATACTTCGCGTTCGGAGAGTTCCAGCTGATAGCGGGTTTCAATCAGTTGCAGGTCTTTTCTGCGTTTATACCATTTATATAGGAAGATACTGACAGCCAAACCTAGAATAAGTATGCTGCCCAAGAGCCATAGATTGCGTTTCAGCAGTTCTATTTCATAGGTTTGTTCCTGCATTTCAGTGGCATGCTTCTGGTCCTGATATCTTTTATAGGAGATTTCCTGCTCAATGTTACGCAGCTTGTTACTGCTTTGCAGCTCTTTGCTCAGGTGCTGCATTTTCTCCAGGTATTTATAAGCTTGGGCATAGTCACCTATAGCTGCATATACCATGGACGAATATTCGTAATTGTCGCAAATCAGTTCGCGGGCTCCGATGTTGTGGGCATACTCGTAGGCTTTATGCAAGGCTTCCAAGGCTTTGGAGTATTGCTTGTCATAGTAATACTGTTTCCCCATGTTGTTGTAGTTTTCGCCAAGAGACCATTGGGCGTCCAGATTCTTGTTGATGGTGATGGCTTCCTGGATGAAAGAAAGTTTCTCTTCCGTATTTCCCCGGTACAGACAGAGGTTGTTCAGGTTGGTTGCAATCTCTTTCAGGTTTCGTTGGGCGCGGTTGATGGTCAGCGCACGCTGGAAGAAACGCTCGGCAACAACAAACTCATTCATGAAGTGGTGCATGACTCCACGCTCGTTATAGCATCCGGCTACAGATGTGGAATCACCGATGGCTTTGAATATGGAGGTTGCCTTGTCGTTTAGTTCTATGGCTTTGTTGTAGTCTCCCAGTTTGCTGTAGACACGTCCCATGAGGGAGTATAGTTGGGCACTTTGTTGCTTGTTTGCGGGGTTGATGTATTTCTGGGTATCATATAGATTCTTGATACTCAAGTCAAAGTTGCCCAATAGCTGTTCCGCCTGGCAATAAAGGAACATGGCTTGTGCGCGGACCTCATTGGGTTCATCTTCGGGAAACAAGGCAGAAGCCTGAGCTGCATAGTAGGAAGCTTGTTTGGGGTTGTTGTACAGGTATTTCTGTGCTTGGTCAATCAATTTCTGTGCTTGCTGCATGTCTTGAACTTGCAGTGGGGCAGCTGCTGACAGCAGACATACGAGTAGTAGACATAGGTTTTTCTTCATGGCATCGTCTTGTTTCTGCAAATTTAATTAATTCTTCTTAGAAGTCCGGTTTCCCTCCAAAAAGATTTATCTTTGTGCCTCAAAGATAGCGATATATATGTTATTACCTTATTTGAATAAAGATTTGATAGAGGCGGGATGCGATGAGGCCGGCCGGTGCGGTCTATGCCGCTGCCGTTATTCTGCCAACGGACTTTAAGAATGAACTTCTGAATGACTCCAAGCAGCTGACGGAAAAACAACGTTATGCTTTGCGTGAAGTGATTGAGAAAGAGGCTCTGGCATGGGCGGTGGGCGTCGTCTCTCCCGAAGAAATTGACAAAATCAATATTCTCAATGCCTCCTTTCTTGCCATGCACCGTGCTATTGACCAACTGAATGTCCGTCCGCAACATCTGCTGATAGACGGCAACCGCTTTAAAAAATATCGGGACTTGCCACATACTACCGTAGTGAAAGGAGACGGGAAGTACCTTTCCATCGCTGCCGCCTCCATTTTGGCAAAGACCTATCGTGATGACTACATGAACCGCCTTCACGAGGAATATCCGTATTATGGCTGGAATCGTAACAAGGGGTATCCCACCAAGAAACATCGTGCCGCCATTGCCGAGCGGGGCACTACACCCTATCATCGCTTGACGTTCAATCTCTTGGGGGATGGGCAGTTGTCTCTGAACTTCGGACAATAGTGTTATCTATAAATGTGCTTTAGCCAATATTCGAATACTGGATCTTGAAGTTCAATTTTATTTCCGGGCAGTATGTCAATTAAGTCTTTTTCAGTAGCAACTTTTTTCAGATTTTTTATGTTGGCAGATGTCCCTAATTGGTATTTAGTAAGCACTTCTTTAGATGAAAAATTGGTAACACCGTCAGCAACAGCCATTAGGAAATTAATTTGTTTGGGGGTTAGAGTATCTATCAGATTGGCGAAAAGTAAACTGAGTTGTCCAACGATGTCTTGAAAAGCGAGGTTGACGATGTCTGTATTAGACTCATAATCGGTTCGTAACCAAGTTTGCTGACTTAGCTGTTGAGTATAATAAGGGTGGTTTTTCATCAAATCCGCTATTGTGCCGCAAGCTTCGGGTGAAATGCTTTTCCCGCTTTCTTGAAATCTCGTCTGAATGAATTTAATCCATTCTTCCCGTTCTATTTTATGTAGGAACATGATGTTGCCGAATTTATAGAATGGCATATCGTAATTGTTGAATATGTCAAGTAGCATATGTCGTTTGCTGCCGTAAAGACAATAACAGACATCAGAATGACGTTGCCAATGAGCACGAAGTTTCCGCTGAAAAGCAATGGGAGTATCGTATTCATGAATATTCTGGAACTCGTCTATGCAGACTACCATTTTCCTGCCAGTATCCTTACAGATGACTTGTGGAAGTTCCAGAATTTCATCATATGTTAGCATGTTGTCTTTGAAGTTAAGTCCAAAAGTCAGTTCACATGTTTGTGCCGCGTCCGTTAAAGTAACGGAAGGTAACAGTTTGCCAAGGTATTTGCGGGCTGAGGCGATGAAATCATCCCAGACGCTAGTATTGGCTTTGAGTATTGCATGGGCATAAGCTTGGTAGAATTGTTCTTCTGTCCGGCAATTGAATATATCTACCTGGCATATCCGTATGGACTTATTTGTTTCAAAGTATTTCACTACTTGGTTTACAAGTGAGGTTTTACCCCATCTGCGAGGTGAGATAATGATAGTGTTTACCAAACCGGAGAAGTTTTGAATCAACATTTCCAACTCTTCTTTCCGGTCTGTGAAGTTTTCCTTATCAGCTATCCGGCCATAAACGAATGGTGTATTCATGTGTATAACAGTTTTAGAACCACAAAGATAGGAACTTGAGACGGGAAAAACAAGCGATGTAATCAAATGGTTTGAAATCATTCTATTTCAAACCATTTGATTACATCGCTTGTTCTTGGTTTATTATTGCTCTTCTTTTTTTATTTGAACGTATAATCCCTTTTTTTAGAACCACTTAATTCTTCTGAACCATACGAATGTCACTGCTGATAATATTGCCGACAAAAGTATGATGAAAATAAACGCGTGCGGAAAACTCTCCAGGTGGATGTCCACATTCATGCCGTAGAAACTGGCTATCAACGTGGGAATCATCAGTGTAATGCTGAGGCTTGTCATACGTTTCATGATGGCATTCACATTGTTGGAGATGATGGAGGCGAAGGCGTCCATGGTCCCCGTCAGGATATCACTGTAGATGTTTACGGTATTGTATGCCTGCTTCAACTCGATGACCACGTCTTCCAATAATTCCAAATCCAGATAATTGGTGTCCTGAAAGATGTTTTTCAGCCGTCCTATCATCACTTCATTGCCACGGATGGAAGTGTTGAAGTAGACCAGCGTCTTCTGCAGCTTCATCAGTTGCAGGAGGTCTTCGTTGCGGATGCTTTTCTCCAGCTCTTTTTCGGCGGTAGCCACGTCGTTGTTTATCTGTTTCAGATACTTCAGGAACCAGACGGCGGAAGAGTAGATGATTCGCAGAATCAAATCCAGTTTATTGTTGATGACTATGTTCTTCCGGCGGGTGTGCTGGATGAAGTCCGGTATCAGCTCCGTGTGGTGATAGCAGACAGAAACGATGATTCCGTCATTGGTGATAATGCCGATGGGCACGGTGATGAACGGCACGCCGCGTTGGTTGCTCTGCATCGGGATGCGGAGGATGGTCAGCAGCCAGTTGTCCTCTGTTTCCGTACGCGGGCGCTCGTCCACGTCGGCTATGTCTTCCAGGAATGATTCGGGAACTTTCAGCTCTTCGGTAAGGAATTTGAAATCATCGTTGTCCGGGCATTCTACGTTGACCCAGCAGTTGGGTTGCCATTCGGCCTTTTCAGTGAAGCCGTTTTCACTGTAGAGATACTTTCTCATTGTTTGCCTCCTTTCAGTTTGGAACAGAGGCATTGCAGTCAACGTCTCCGTTCGTTTTATTGGTGAATACTATTGCACGTTCGTGGGTTTGAATCGTCCATATTTCTTGTTTTTTATTTTTTAAGCGTGGCAAAAGTACATAAATCATTTGAAACAGTACGCTTTAACAGCTGTTTTTTGTACCTTTGCAGCGCAAAAACAGGTTCCTACTATAAAGAACGTTTGTATCATACAAAAAGATTATACAATTAAATTCGATTAATATTATGAGTAAGAAAGCCCTTTTAATGATTCTTGATGGCTGGGGTATCGGCGATCAAGGTAAAGATGATGTGATTTTCAATACACCTACTCCGTATTGGGACAGTCTGTTGGCAACTTATCCGCACTCCGAGCTTCAGGCAAGCGGTGAAAACGTTGGTTTGCCCGACGGACAGATGGGTAATTCTGAAGTAGGTCACCTCAATATCGGTGCCGGACGCATCGTTTACCAGGATTTGGTGAAGATTAACCGTGCTTGTGCCGATGGCAGCATCCTGAAGAACAAGGAAATTGTTTCAGCTTTCTCATATGCAAAGGAAAACGGCAAGAATATCCACTTTATGGGACTGACCAGCAACGGTGGCGTGCACAGCTCTTTTGACCATTTGTTCAAACTCTGCGATATTTCCAAGGAATACGGTATCGAGAATACCTTCATCCACTGCTTTATGGACGGTCGTGATACCGACCCGAAGAGCGGTAAAGGATTCATTGAGCAGCTGACTGCCCATTGCGAGAAGTCTGCCGGCAAGATTGCTTCCATCGTGGGACGTTTCTATGCAATGGACCGTGACAAACGTTGGGAACGTGTGAAGGTTGCCTACGATTTGTTGGTAAACGGTGAAGGCAAGGCTGCTACGGATATGGCCCAGGCTATGCAGGAGTCCTACGATGAAGGCGTTACGGATGAATTCATCAAGCCGATTGTGAACGGCAACTGCGACGGTACCATCAAGGAAGGTGATGTTGTAATCTTCTTCAACTACCGCAACGACCGTGCCAAGGAATTGACTGTTGTCCTCACCCAGCAAGATATGCCCGAACAAGGCATGCAAACCATTCCGGGCCTGCAGTTCTACTGCATGACTCCGTATGACGCCAGCTTCAAGGGTGTACATATCCTTTTCGATAAGGAGAATGTACAGAACACATTGGGCGAATACCTTGCTGCCAATGGCAAGACTCAGCTGCACATTGCCGAAACAGAGAAGTATGCACATGTGACTTTCTTCTTCAACGGTGGCCGCGAGACTCCCTACGATGCTGAAGAGCGTATTCTGGTTCCTTCTCCGAAGGTTGCCACTTACGACTTGAAGCCTGAAATGAGCGCGTACGAGGTGAAGGACAAGTTGGTTGAAGCTATCAAGACCCAGAAGTTCGATTTTATCGTGGTGAACTACGCCAATGGTGATATGGTGGGGCATACCGGTATCTACGAAGCTATCGAGAAGGCAGTGAAAGCCATCGACGAATGTGTGAAAGACACCGTTGAGGCTGCCAAGGCAAACGATTATGAAGTAATCATCATCGCCGACCACGGTAATGCCGACCACGCTCTGAATGAGGATGGTACTCCGAATACTGCCCACTCTCTGAACCCCGTTCCTTTCGTTTACGTTACTGCAAACAAGGATGCCAAGGTTGAGAACGGTGTATTGGCTGACGTAGCTCCTTCTATCCTGCACATCCTGGGCATGGAGCAGCCGGCTGAAATGACTGGAAAGGACTTGATAAAGTAAAAATCCATAGTTGGATGTTTCAGACACAACATTTGGCAGGCATTGGTGTTTGTTGTATCAGACACTGTGCCTGTCATTTTCTTTTTCTTCAAGGGCTTGCAATCCGTTTGCCTTTCTTATATTCATATCCCATAACCCTTTCAACCTTATGGCAAAAAAAACAAAGACACAAAAGACTGCGAAAGTAGAAAAGCCGACAGGCAAAGCGCCGTATTTGTCGAATACCGTTTGTCCACCCAAGATGACCCTGGAGCAATGGCAGATTCAACTTCGGCGGCAGGCGGCATTGAAGGAGAATTTCGCAATCTCCGAGGAATCCGACACAGATGAGCATGGCTGTTATCGGCTAATCAGTCCCCGGTCACACCAAATTTATAAGATAGTTTATCGCGGTGAGGGCAGCCCGTGGAACTATTGTTCCTGCATGGACTTTAAGTCCAACCAATTATCTACCTGCAAGCATGTCGAAGCAGTGAAGCTGTGGCTATCGGCTAAAGGGCAGGTGCCGGATGCCTCACTGCCTTCCTATACGTCTGTTTATCTTTCTTATGCCAAAGGGAGGAAGGTCTGTATTCGTGTCGGTAGCGAGAAGCGGGAGGAGTTTCTGCGCTTGGCGAGCGAGTATTTTACGGATGAGTTTGTATTGCGTCCCAATTGCATTTATTCTTTTTTCACTTTCCTGTCGCGTGCACGGAAAATCTGCGATACGTTCCGTTGCTACTCTGATGCCTACCAGTATATACTAGACCTCCGCGACAGCAAAAGGCGGGAGGCATTGGTGGAGGAAAAGTGCGGTGATGACGAACTTGACCGGTTGCTGAATGCTCGGCTCTACCCTTATCAGAAGGAGGGCATCCGTTTCGCCGTCAAGGCGGGGAAAAGTATTATTGCCGATGAAATGGGGCTGGGAAAAACCATTCAGGCTATAGGTGCTGCCGAATTGCTTCGCAAGGAGAGGTTGGTTTCGTCGGTGTTGGTGCTTTGTCCTACCTCGCTGAAGTATCAGTGGAAGAGAGAGATAGAACGATTTACCGGAGCGGAAGCCCATGTAATTGAGGGAGGTCACTACCAGCGCAAGATGCAGTATGATGTCGAAGCACCTTACAAGATAGTCTCCTACAACAGTGCCTGCAATGATATCAAGATACTTGGTTCTCTTCACACAGACCTTCTTGTGATGGATGAAGCGCAACGCTTGAAGAACTGGAATACGCAGATTTCAAGGGCAGCACGGCGCATCGAGTCGGACTATACTGTGGTATTGTCGGGTACGCCGTTGGAGAATAAGTTGCAGGAACTTTATTCCATCGTACAGTTTGTCGATCAGTATTGTCTCGGTCCATATTGGCGTTTCACGGATTTCACCACCGTAATGTCGTCTAACGGGCAGGTAACCGGCTATAAGAACCTGAATGTGGTGGGAAATCTGCTTTCCGGCGTGTTGTTGCGCCGCCGCAAATGCGATGTGGCTTTGCAGTTGCCCGGGCGTTCGGACAAGAATCTCTTTGTGACAATGACCAAAGAACAGCGTGCGTTGCACGATGAATATCAGTTCGTAGTGGGTCAGATTGTGACGAAATGGCGCAAGATGCACTTCTTGAGCGAGAGGGACCGCAATCGCCTGTTGCTGCTACTCAACCAGATGCGTATGGTGTGTGACAGTACTTATATCCTTGACCAGAAGAGCCGCCATGATACCAAAGTGGACGAGCTTCTCCAGATTATCGTGGAGATGGTGGAGAGTGGGAACGAAAAGATGGTGGTCTTCAGTCAATGGGAGCGGATGACCCGGTTGATTTGTCAAGAACTGGAGAAGCGTTCCATCGGTTATGCCAACCTCAATGGAAGTGTGCCTTCGATAAAGCGCAAGGCGTTGATGGACCAATTCACGGACGACCCTCAATGCCGTGTGTTTGTTTCCACCGATGCCGGAAGTACCGGGCTCAATCTGCAGGTTGCCTCCATGATTGTGAATCTCGACCTTCCTTGGAACCCTGCCGTGCTGGAGCAACGTATTGCACGCATCTATCGTATCGGACAGCAGCGGCATATCCAGGTCATCAATTTCGTATCAGAGAATAGCATCGAAGAGCGTATGCTTTCTACGCTGAACTTCAAGTCGAACATGGCAAGTGGTATCCTCGATAACGGGGAAGACACTGTGCTCATGGAAGAAAGCAAGTTCAATAAGCTGATGGAAACGGTGGAGGAAGTGGTTGCGGAATCGGCATGCGAGACGAGTGTAGAGATGGAGCGGCAGCAGGAATCTTCTTTCGTGGGCGAAGAAGAAGAACAGGAAGAGCTGCTGAATGAAAACGCTGTTTCCACTACAGGTGACGACGCTACCGGCGATGATGTTCTGTCGGGTGGTGCGCAGTATGCACTTCCGTTTGAGGAGAATGAAGAACCGGGTGCTGACAACACTGCTTCCGGCAATGCTTCTGCCTGCGAATTGGTTTCTCAGGGAATCTCTTTCTTTACCCGCTTGGCAGATACGCTTTCCTCACCGGAAAAGACCGAGCAGTTGGTCGATGCGATAGTGAAAGAGAATCCGGAAACAGGACAGACATCTATAGAGATTCCTGTGCCCGACAAGGAGAGTGTGTCTCAGATGTTCCACATGCTTGGTAAAATAATGGAAATGACAAAATAAAAGGTAGATTGATATGGTGCAGATTGGTGATGTCGTAGTTTCGTTGGACGTGCTACGTGAGAAGTTTTTGTGCGATTTGGACGCTTGCCAGGGCATTTGCTGCATTGAAGGTGATGCCGGTGCTCCCGTAGAGCTGGGCGAGGTAGAGAAGCTGGAAGAAGTGCTTCCGCTGATTTGGGAAGAACTCTCGCCCGAAGCCCGCGCTGTGATAGAAGAACAAGGTGTTGCCTATACCGACTCCGAAGGCGACCTGGTGACGTCCATTGTCAATGGCAAGGATTGCGTCTTTACCTGCTATGACGATAAAGGCTGCTGTTATTGCGCCATCGAAAAAGCCTATCGCGAGGGAAGGACGCGTTTCTATAAACCCATATCCTGCCATCTCTATCCGATAAGGGTAGGAGACTACGGTCCCTATAAAGCCGTGAACTACCATCGCTGGGATGTCTGCAAAGCTGCCGTGCTGCTGGGACAGAAGGAAAACCTGCCCGTGTATAAGTTCCTGAAAGAACCGCTTATCCGTAAGTTCGGCGAAGATTGGTATGCGGAGCTGGAGTTGGTGGTGGAAGAGATGAAGAAGCAGGGGATGCTTTGACTTATCCTTAGTTATTATTTGTAAGAGGCTGTCTCAAAATAGAATTGCAAAAGTAAAAATCTTATAGATTAAAACTTAGAAATAAAAAATCTCCTGCTTTAGCCCTTGTTTACTTCAATTATAGGACTAAAAGCAGGAGATTTTCATATTGTAACTTATAAATTATAAGTAAGTCTATCTCTGTTTTTTATTTTGAGACAGCCTCTGGCAACTTGTCCAGACGCTGTGCCTATACCTATCACAGTGTAACTACTTCCCAATTTTCTCAATCCATATTTGTCTGCATCACTGCTTGAGATGATATTTATGCTGGCTCCTGTATCAAATAACATGGGAGAGGACTTTCCATTGATTTGTCCATGGATATTTATTAAATCTTTTGTAAATTTTATTGTGTCTTTTATCATGGGAATTTGTTGTGCTTCTGTAAGAGGGGTTAGCTGTTGACAGATGTTTTCTATCGGAGCCAGCGATTGGCAGTATGCGGCACTCTTTTTGAGTGATGCAGCATAGGTACTGTCTGTTTGCAGGGCTTCTAATTGCTGTACTAGGCTTTGTAGTAATTCTGCTGCTTGTTTGTACTGGTGGCTGCGGGCAAGGCTGGCGGACAATAGAACTGCCATGTTTAACGAGTTATGATAGCCCAATTCTTGCTGATGATTTTGCAATAGGGTTTGTAATGTCTGGCAGGCTTTCTGCGGCTGGTTGAAGTGGTGTTGTGTCAAGCTTTTACCCATTAAGTAGAGGAACGGGGTGACAGAGTCCTGCGGAGTAACTGCTAATTGGCGTTGTAGCTCGAACCAGTTGTTTGGGTTTATCGGATTTTCTATACGTTCGTCCGCACTTTGTGCTTTCAGTGATGTAGGGATACACAGCCAGCAGGTAGCCATGCAGAGGAAGGATAATAAGGCTTTTCTCATATCATTTCTGCTTTTAAGGTTTTACTTTGGTAAAAGTAATTGTTTGGGAAACGGGTAGAAAGATATTAACACTTTTTGTCCGTAAAAGAGCTGGTAGGTAGAAAGGAAAAGCCCCGGTCAGCAGGATTATCCTGCCCGTCCGGGGCTTCCTCGTTGTAAGATGTGAGGTTGGTTATTTATTTATTAAGCGTCGATATTTGCATACGTTGCATTCTTTTCGATGAAATCGCGGCGCGGGCCCACGTCTTCACCCATCAGCATGGAGAAGATATAGTCGGCTTCGGCTGCATTTTCAAGATGCACCTGCTTCAGCATGCGGTTTTCCGGATTCATGGTGGTTTCCCACAACTGTTCCGGGTTCATTTCACCCAAACCTTTGTAGCGCTGGGTGTGTACTGCGTTTTCCGAACCGCCGCCGTAAGTGTCGATGAACTTCTGGCGCTGCTGGTCTGTCCAGCAATACTCTTTCGCCTTGCCTTTGGTGCAAAGGTAAAGGGGAGGAGTGGCGATGTACAAGCAACCCTGCTGGATGACTTGCGGGAAGTAACGGAAGAAAAGCGTCATAATCAGCGTGTCGATGTGAGAACCATCGACGTCGGCATCGGTCATGATGATAATCTTCTTGTAGCGCAGCTTGTCAATGTTCGCTTCTTTGCTGTCTTCACCGTCCACACCGAAACGGATGCCCAGCGCCTGGATGATATTGTTTACTTCGTCGCTCTCGAATGCCTTGTGCCACATGGCTTTTTCCACATTCAGAATCTTACCGCGAAGCGGCAGGATAGCTTGGAACGCACGGTTACGGCCTTGTTTTGCTGAACCGCCTGCCGAGTCACCCTCGACGAGGAACAATTCGCATTCTTCCGGGTCCTTGCTGGAGCAGTCGGCCAGTTTGCCCGGCATGCCGCCACCCGACATCGGCGATTTGCGTTGTACGGATTCGCGTGCCTTACGTGCGGCGATACGTGCCTGGGCGGCAAGAATCACCTTGTCTACAATCAGCTTGGCTTCCTTCGGGTGTTCCTCCAAGTAGTAGGTGAGGGCCTCGCCCACAGCCTGGTCTACGGCACCCATCACTTCATTGTTACCCAGCTTTGTCTTGGTCTGTCCTTCGAACTGAGGCTCTGCCACCTTGATGGAGATAACGGCAGTCAGTCCTTCGCGGAAGTCGTCTCCTGCAATCTCTACCTTGGCTTTCTCCAGCATCTTGTTGTCTTCGGCGTATTTTTTCAATGTACGGGTCAGTGCACGGCGGAAACCTGCCAAGTGGGTACCCCCTTCAATGGTATTGATGTTGTTTACGTAAGAGTGTACATTTTCGTTATAAGAAGTGTTGTACATGATGGCTACTTCCACCGGTGTGCCTTGCTTCTCGGTATTGATGTAGATTACATCGTTCATGAAGTGCTCGCGTGAGGAGTCTACGTAGCGCACAAATTCCTTCAGGCCTTCTTCCGAGTAGAAGATTTCCTTCTTGGCATTTCCTTCTTCGTCCTTTACGCGAAGGTCGGTCAGTGAAATCTTGATGCCTGCGTTCAGATAAGCCAGCTCGCGCATGCGAGTGGCAAGAATATCATAGTTGTAGACTGTCTCCGTAAAGATGGTACCGTCCGGCCAGAACTGTTGGCGTGTACCGGTAATGTCTGTTGTGCCCACTTCTTTAACGGAGTAGAGCGGATGTCCGCAGGAATATTCCTGCTGATAGATTTTTCCGTTACGGAAAACCTGGGTAGTCATGTGTGTAGACAAGGCGTTTACACAAGATACACCTACACCATGCAGACCTCCCGATACCTTGTAGGAACCTTTGTCGAACTTTCCTCCGGCATGCAGTACGGTCATTACAACTTCCAGCGCGGACTTCTTTTCCTTTTCGTGATAGTCTACCGGGATACCACGTCCGTTGTCTTGTACGGTGATGGAGTTGTCCTCGTTAATGGTGACTTCGATGTGGTCGCAATAGCCGGCAAGTGCCTCGTCGATGGAGTTGTCCACAACCTCGTACACCAGGTGGTGAAGTCCTTTGCTGCTAATGTCGCCAATATACATCGCGGGACGCTTTCTCACTGCTTCCAAACCTTCCAGTACCTGGATGTTTTCGGCAGAATAGCTCCCGTTATTGGAGTGAATCTGTTCTTCAGTCATAATCTTTTTTCCTTATTGTAATAACAGAGCAAATATAGTGAAAATCCTCGGGATATGGTGCTAAACAAACGGATAAATTCGGGTAGTTTACAGCTTTTTAGCACAGAAAAGAAACTTGTGTGGAAGCAGGTAAATAGATAGGTGTAAATGAGAAAGGCCGGACTAAAAAGTCCAGCCTTGTAATATCTTTTGTGTAATAGTCAACTTAAGCCAGTTTGTTGATATAGATAGCCAATTTTGACTTCAGGTTGTTAGCCTTGTTCTTGTGGATTACATTAGTCTTAGCCAATTTATCCAACAGTTTTGTGATACCCGGATACATTGCTGTTGCTGCAGCTTTGTCTGTAGTAGCACGAAGCTTACGAACAGCATTTCTCATGGTCTTGCCATAATATCTGTTGTGAAGTCTTCTTGTTTCTTCTTGTCTGATTCTCTTCAGTGATGATTTATGATTTGCCATCTCGACTAATCTTTTTTAATTCGTTTATTTTTTTATTTTGTAGCCCGTGGGGGAATCGAACCCCCCTTTCAAGAATGAAAATCTTGCGTCC
>ENA-OPVK01000452-OPVK01000452.1-human-gut-metagenome-genome-assembly--contig:-NODE-452-length-30036-cov-2.045762_pt1 | contig 30036 bp, 27 predicted proteins | sample MGYA00241495_ERZ501982 | MGnify/ENA primary metagenome ERZ501982 (study PRJEB25962, sample SAMEA2042002) | human gut metagenome | biome: human gut; feature: human-associated habitat; material: faeces...
CCCGGTAACGAAATTGGCCGTAAAGTGCAACAAGGTATTTCATCCTCGTCATACCATTCCTCTTCTGTCGCTGCTACAGGAGCAACAATCTCGTCAGACATTTCTGCCAAGCAATTCGGACAAGCGTGCATCCCGTTTATTACGGGGTAGCCACAATTATTACATTGTATCATATTTGCTATAAATTATCAAAATAATATTCAATATATTTGTTCCAAAAGTATGATATACAGAATATTATAATAGCGACAACGATAGTAGCGGCCAATGCCGCTATTGCTGTTGCTACGGTTCCTAAACCAGCTGTTGCACATAATGCTACTGTACCCGCGACTGCTGCTGAAGTAGCGAGTGCCATTATGCCAATTTCTAATATTTTAGAAAAAGCCTTACATAAATACTCATATCCATCAATCCATTTGCCTTCAGAAAAATACGTCCACCCTTTTTTTATATAAACCACAACCGAACTCCATTCTATAACTTTAAAAATCTTTCCTAATGGCTTCAAAAATGACATTATTTTTGGAATGCATTCGTTTAAAGTTGTTCCTATATTCTTGACTTTATTTATGGTCTCTACTATTTGATTAGCTCTCTTCTTTGCCGTAGAAACTTCTCTAAGATGATTAACCCTAATGCTTTTCATCTGTTCTTGAATTTGCAGTTTTCGCGCCGAACTTTTGGTGTTATTTAACTCTTTACCTAAGTTTATGTATGACTCTGGCATAGCTTTTATTTTCTTCTTAAAGAAGTCTTTTTCATTTAGTGCCTTATTGTAAAGCCTACTTAAGCTATGACGATCTGTTGCTCCTACTTTTAAATCTTTTACACTATCGCTTCCGGTAAAGAAACTAAGACCTACCAATCCCTTATTGTTGTAAAAAGCCTCGTCCAAAGCGTCTATTATGTTATCAATTATATTGGTAATCTTATCATAATTGGATTCTTTGGCTGTTTCTGCCTTTTTATTTTTCCACGGGTCTGCATCCATTAGAGCTTCTAATGTCAAAGGTCCAATTTGACCGTCTGGAGTTAAATTTCGACTTTGTTGAAACCTACGGATTAATGATATAGTTTCAGGACCCAATTTATCATCTTCACGGATTTGTGTCTGCATAATCCGATTTAATTTTTGTTGTATCCAGCGAACGGATACGACTTTATTCGTTTGATATATTCGATAGCCTAACAATTGCTCCATATCAAAAGGCTACTATATAAAAATTATTAATAGACAAGAAAAACTCTTTCTCAACTCAATATTAATTTTCAAGTAATCAAAAAAATCAGACTTGTTTATCTCTTCTTTCAATGACTCGGAGAGGATTTGAAAATGCACATTAATGCATTTCTCTATATGTCTGTCAACAGGAACATTGCTTTCAGATAGAGATATGTTGCAATAGCTTATGGCTTCTTCGCCAAAAGCACGTATGAACTCCATTTTGCAATATTGCAGCAAATCCATTTTGGTGAACAAACGGTCATTGCTATTCACAATATGCCTTGCCAATTCTTTGCGTGTCTTTATATCTTTAACCTTATTACGTCCTCCTGTTGCGTTAATCAGTGCTTCGACATCTCCTACAGCGGCATTTGTTGATGTTAATCTTCCGCCACGTCTCAGAAGATTTCCCCGTTCGCCATTGGTCGTGAAATAGGTCAGCACCATGGGTTGCTGGTTGTTCCGAGGGTTACGAATGGCGTATGTTCCTCCGTATGGGCGGACATTTCCCGAACGGTATTCGTCCAATGAATCGTAAACCTGCATCATTGACTGACGCAAGGAACGAAGTGTGGCTCCATCGTGCAATGAATTGCTGTCTACAAAGGCAAAATAATCGTTCACGTAATGACGATAAAGATTGGTTACATCTTCACGAATCCGTTCATTATCATACTGGTTGACATCGAAATCACGTATAAAGAAATCTTGCGCCTGTTCTTGATTTTGTACCACATCTAAAAAATAAGTGCCCATTTTATCATTTTCTAAACGCTGAATAGGTTCGCTATAATTCAGTTTCACATCTTGGATGTCATAATTTACAGCTGGAATGCAATTCAATAAAATGGCCGTGTCAAGTGGCAATGAAATCCCCCGGTCCGTTTTGATTCGTATCCACAAAAATCGATTACCTATAAAAGGCTCCAAGATTTCCTGTGCATACGAATCCATAATCCAAGCCGGAATTTCTCCGCGATGCAGCGTGCGCTTATTGGAACATTTTCCAAAGCGGTACAACCACAGACCATAGTATACCAAACTTTTTTTCCAGAATTCAACCAGCATGAAGTTTGAATTTAGCGTACGAGGCATATCTTCCATAACCAAAGACAAGGGGATCTGCACATCTCCCACTTCTGCTGTCAAGCTATCGTCTGGCAATGGATGTGACAAAGCAATCATGACATCCTCCAGCGTATTAACTTCCCCTGCCGAATCAAATGCCAACCACAACTCTTTATTATACCGGTTGTCCGGCCATGTCGCTTGAACGGGCAACTTACCAGGTTGCAGCAGAGTATTGTTCATGAAGCAAGCCATCAGCCTGCCGGGCACAATGCGCGTCTTGAATATCGGACGATAATTACATTTAGTAGGTTTGTAGGTAAACGCATCATTTTCGTCAATAAAATAAGGTGTACATTCGTGCCCGTTGCCGATACTAAGCACTGTAACTGCAGGCTGCGCCTTAAGGTTGCTCTGTAATAACACCTGGTCGCAGAAACGTTCAGACAGTCTTTCTACCGTCTGATCCATCTTTCGTTCTATCTCACAAGATTGGTGGGCCAAAGCGACAAGCATCATCTTTGCCACAGGATCGGAAAGCGATATACGTTGCTCATCCTGCTCCAACGCCTGCTGTATCTCAGCAACCTTGTTTCTTACCTTTACATCCATTATTTGTTATTTAAAAACGGATCCATAAAAAATTCCACTTCACGCTGATACTCACCTTCGCGTGTACCGACAAATTCATTGTAAGTCAAACGTCCCTTAACTAAAACCCTGACCACATATTTGCTATTTTCACCCCGACGGGAAAACTTATTCTTCTCCATGCTAAGTTGTACTTCCACTTCCAAGTTCTTCAGGTATGGGATGTAATACAAAATGCTGTCGCGCACACTCCTCTCACATTGCCTGATGCCGGCTCTTGACATCTGCACCTTTTCTTCCCGGTTGTTTTTACGCTTCACAATCTTAAAATCAGCGCCATGGTTGAAATCTACCAAATTCATAGCAATAAATTCATTATCCCAAAAGCTGAACCCAAATTCTTCATCAGCCTTAAAGCGCCGTATACTGGTAAACACTACGGTATCTACCCAGTTATCGATGACAGAAACCACGTTAGACAATGGCCGGTCAATCTGAAGGTTCAATTGCTCGTCGTTTACGAAACGTATGGGAGAATCACTATAATGCATGCCTATGATTTGAGATTAATGGTGCTTTTTACGAATGCTATCAGTGCTGCCTACTATCCTGCGTGGTGGCCTTACCACTTCCGACTCCAGTCTTGCCTCCGCCACAACTGCCGTTTTCTGCCTAAAAAGTTGCGGCAAACTTATCAGCAGGTGCGTCAACCGGATACCTTCATGTACCATCTCTGAAATTACATAAGGAGTATAATGAGACTCAACAAAAGCCATGCATTTCTCTGTTTCAGGAACCGTGATATCCTTTTCCATATTTGCCAATGTCAGCAATACTTGTATGCCTTCTTGCATAAGAGTTATCAAATGCCGAGGTGTCATACAGTCAGCTTCTTTCTCCACTTCAATAGCGATACGGCACAATGCAGGAATAGCAGCCATTACCAACGTATATTGTTCTGTGTTAACGGCATCTTTCAATGCACTGACAAGAGCTTCTATCTCCACTGCATAGTTTGCGGCAGCACGCAAAAGTGCCCCATTGGAACGCAATGAAATGCATGGAGCAATGAAAGCTTCATCCATGCTCCATCCGTGCCTATAGACAAAGCGGGCAAACGGAACGGCATCCGGATTATTATAATGCTCGCTTTCAAGCTTTACCAGCAACTGATAATCAGCATCGCAAAGGGGTACAGAAGTGTCATTGCAGAATACCTTGACTATTTTATCTGAAGTCTTATCCAAAAACAAGATTAACGGTTCTGTTGTTTCAGGTAGACAAATGTTTTGAAACAAACTTCTCCCTTCCCGTGAAAAAGATAACTGGATCAGCTTTCCAGACCGACTGATAGCATTCGCTTGCAGTTCTGTCACCGACAAACTTGTTTCCGTCTGTTCATACCGGAAAATCGGCAGCTCAAGAAATCCATAGTCTCCGTTAACCAATGCGGCGTATAATGGTTGCAGGCAAGACAAGTAATATTCGTCTGACATACGAAACGTTTCATCGGTCAGCCGCATCCCTGCTTGCCAATCTACTCGATATTTATTCATAGATAAAGTTATATCAATTGTGTACTATAATTTAAGAAAACTCCTTCTTCAATTCTGGCATCAGACAGTTCCGGGAAAGCCCATCTGTCGCCAAAAGTTATTTCAAGTTTATCTTCCACCGATAAAAACCATTGGGAAAAGAACATAGAAAATTCTTCGATTTGTTGTTTTAACTCACTCAAATGCTTACCCGTTTTTATCTTTACTTGATAGAAAACTTTCCATACATATACCCTTGTTATAAATGTGGAGCCGCAATATAAATCATCCAATGTCCCATTCAGACTCGAATGAATATTCTCGGATAAGGCTTCCGTCACTTCAACTTTTGTTTTTTGAATTTCAGCATGTCCTTCAAAAGCGTATCCCAAGGCTGCCTTGACCATGTCATCATTACCTCTAAAATTCCTAAGCCAAGGAATGCACTGATAAACAGCCTTGATATATGAATTAGCGATGTCAACTCTTTGGCCTGCCGTAATAAAATCTGAAAGGAACTGGTTCCCAGAGAATATATGTTCGTTAAGCCAGTCCTGGTATTTAATCCTCAGATTTTGGTAGTATTGATCGAAAGGTTTGAAATAGGTCAGAGCTTTCTCTTTCTGTTCTTCTTGCTCCTTATAACGTTTTTCAAATTCTTCCGTGTCGCCATCTGTTCCTAAGTAGTGGTCTAATGGATGGAACAAATATTCAGGCAATATATGATACAGGCTGTCGCGTTTTAACGAAAACTTTACAACAGGAGGCGCATTCTGTTTATTCCTTATAATTAAATTAAGCTCATCTCCTAAGGCAGTCCGCTCTGAAACGCCCTTAAATTCATAAGTGTAGAAAGGCTTTTTATCAGCCAATGAATCCATGTGTTCTATTACAACGGCCATGGCTACATCGGCATCCAGTTCTTTCGGAATATTCGGTTTTGACAATTTCATCATCTCAAAACAAACTAAAACTTTCTTTCTTCTTAACTTTTACGTTTGCCTGCCATTTGTTCTTAGGGTCTGCGCTATAGAACTTGGTTTTGACAATTGCATTGGGGTTCTCTTGCTTTCTATCGCCATGTTTAGGACTTGTACGGTACTCAAAATGCAGGTGCTCATCCTCGCCAGACAGATTATAAGCATTCCCTGTAATACCGCTTTTACCCAATGTAGTGCCTTTTCGTACTTTCTCTCCATATTTTACAGAAACTGTACTCAAGTGGGCATAAAAAGAATAATAAATTCGTTTAGGCCTTTTGTGGGTAATCAAAACACAATGTCCATAATCAGGATGATTCTGAATCAATGATACAACACCATCTCCTACTGCATAAACAGGTGTTCCTTGAGGTGCATAATAATCAAATCCTCGATGCCAACGCACACTGCCATCTGCATTATGTCTTACCGGACCAAATAGATTGCTTGCCCTATTGGCTCTTATTTGGGGATTGGCGACAGGGTCTCCCCATGAAGTATCAAAAGAAATCTCGCCTAAAGTCAAATCAATGTCCACATCAAAAAGTTTGAAAATGGAATCATTTATACTTAATTCAATTTGCTCTTCCGGCTGTTGAGGCTTTGAGTTTGATTTGGACTTTTGCTTCTCTTGGAATATCTGGTCAAACGATATTTCTTGCAGTTTTTTGAAATTATCATTTGATTGCGCAAAAGCACTCGACCCATACAAAATGAATATGGAATACAATAAGATTCTTAAAAAACTTGTATTTATAGCCAGCATCACTTCAACTCTTTATAGTGGACAGCCCCATAAAATATATCGCATAACCGTTCATGCATTTCATCATTTTCATCAAAGTATCGGACACCTATTGCTCCAATATCATATCTGTCATAAATATCCTCAGGTTCATGTATCGAATTATTTGTTATCACTTCTCTGTAAATGTCTTTTAATTGATTTAATATATAAGGATAAATAGGGTCATCATTACTATCTGATATTTCTTTCACATAAGTTATAGTGTCTTTTACGACTTGTCTATAAGTGAACTTTGTCGGTATTTCAGAAAATCGCTTGTACATGATTTGAATGATATTTTATTTAATGTTCGATTTCTTAACAAAGAACACTTGCGTACCGCCTCCCGGTACTTTTACCGGATTTTTACGATCACTCCATGAGTCCGTTGTTTTTCTTGCTTTTGTAACAATATAAGGTGTGTTTTCTGTTATTTCAACAGAGTACATTTCTCTTTTAAATGGAATTTCTTTTCCCTCTGAAGTTTCCAACTTACCTCCATCGGCGATGCCAACACGTCCAGGTGTTGTGTTTGAAGAGTCGATTTCTCTTATTCCATAATTACCCGGTGCATCTATGATAGTTCCATGTTCGTCAACTTTTCTGAACATATAATATCTATCTCCTTTCTGTGCGATTCCTTTTTCTATGATAGGTGATGACACATCAACACAGTTCAAATGAGATTCTCTTTTAAACATGTCAACATCCGAACCATCATATAGCTTAGAGATTTCATCTCTTCTATAGTAACGCACCTTCTTCATAAAGAAATCGGAATCCGAGTCAGAAATTCCTAATTGTTTTAATTTCTGTGGTGTGATGTCTATATATTTAAATTCTTTAGAAGCCTGAGCTAATTGGGCATGCCGCTTATATTTGTCAGTTTCTTTAGCTGCTTTACTAATCTTCTGCATTACTCCTGTCTTTTGCAATACCCTCGCTGTTTTTGCCCCCCTATACGCAATTTTAGCTCCGCCAACAACATCGCCAACTCCCGGTACAGCCGCTACGATTGATAATCCTGCACCAACCCAATCACCCCTCAATACCGAAATAGCAGCATTCATCAAATCTGGGATAGCTCCAACGCCCGGTGCCATCCCGGCAACATCCAATGCCATCTGTACACCATCTAGAACTGACTGTTGCGATAATCTTTCTCTATCAAGCGCATTAAACTCTTGAAGAAGTTCTTCCGGAATTTCTTGCATCGCTTTTTCCTGCTGTGTTTCACTCCTTTGTGAGAAAGATACACCACGTACCTTTATTTCTAAACTTTGCCCCGGATTTACAATCGAAATTGTTCCCCCATACATGCACCTTAAAGTCGCAGGCTCCAATAAAGCCGGTTCTCCACATATCAGGCTGTCTTTATCTATAGCCTGCCATTTTGGACATGTCCCCGGTACGCAAGGCATGGGAGTAAGCTTGCCATGATTAGCTGCTGTTGCAGATGCAGTTGGGGGATAACCCAATGAACGGCATCTACCAAAACTTGGGATATTTTTTATGGATACATAATCCGCTATATTGGCTTGATCTTTTCCAGTCAAAGAAACATTTTTAGGCGTTGCTTTCAATTTGGGACACGATGTTCCCATCGTGCATCTCAGCGTTGCCCCTGTACAAATGTATTTCATGTTCAGTTCTGTTAGATGCTAGCGTACTTTGACTTTCGAAGCTTGTATAGACACTTCTCTTTCCGCTTCCATTGAAATATTCCCTTTAGATTTTATCCCGATATTCCCGTCTGCATTAATTCCTATATTCCCTTTGGCATTGATGTTTACATCTGTATCTGCAACAACCTCTACCTCTCCAGCAGAATAGATGGTTATTTTCTTGTCATCGGCAGACAGTGTTATGTGATAAGTATTGTTTTTATTGTCATAGATTTCGATTAAACCTGCTTCACCTTTATCGTTAAACAGAATCGTATGTCCATTGCGAGTCCTGATAGCCTTTACATTATTACTTGTCCCATCTTTTTCTTGCGACACAGCCCATGCCTCATCAGGCTTTCCTGTCCCACCGTTATAAAATGAACCGATGATATATGGGCGTTCAGCATTGTTCATTTCGAACCCGACCATAACCTCTTCACCTATCTCTGGCACGAATTGTTGTCCTTTGCTCTGACCAGCATAAGGAACGGCTATACGCAACCAAGGTGTTTTCATATCCTTACTTTGTACTTCCTGCCACGGGAACTGTACTCGCACACGGCCTAACATCTGTTCATCTTTATTCTCGACAACTTTTGCTCTTTGCTGGGGAGCCGACGCAAACACATCAGCATCAGAATAGGAAGGGTAGTCACATGCCACAGGTATGGCCATAAAACTATTGGAATATTCCTGCCTATAATCAAACGAGTGGTTAATGCCTATGACCTTTAATGATTTCTGTTCCACATCTTTGCTTTCTCCAGATTTATTTTGGACATTGTCACGAATTAGAAATGTCTGTCCGATTTTTAGCATAGCCAGTTTAGAAAATCCTTGAACGGTCATAATACCCGTTTTCTTCCCTTCTGCTTCTACTTTTAGGGAATAATCTAATATAGCATCGGCTCCTTCGTCTTCCTTTCCACTGTCAAATCCACCAGCTTTCAATGCCACGATTTGTTCGTCTTGAAATCTTTGTATTGAAGCATTGTATGCTTTGTCAGTCCAATCATTCACTGTTCCATCGGCCATACCTTGTGCTGACGTTTTTAGAATGTCCTTACCCTTTCCATACTGATAATAATCCGGAAGTAAATGACTGAATGAAAATGAAGTCACATTTTGATGCAGGCTGTATGACATCAAGCTTCCTCCCGGATATTCCAAATTTGCAGATGCTGAATCTTCTATATCCAATTCACCAAAAACAAATGTATCTCCTGTATTATACATCCATTCTCCAAAACGCATTGCCAACATGCTAATGAAAGCGTAGTCACTTTGGTCGTATTGTACAATATAGGGTATCTTATCCTTAAACCTCGGTGACACAATTGATTTTATGTCGCGGTATGGTTCAAGAACAGCATCTATTATTTCTTTCAATGTCATATTTTCAAAAGAACGACAATGTGGAACATTTTGGAGCAAGGCATCCCATGTAGCTACAGTGATACTTGCTGATTGGGCACTTGCTGTCGCTCTTGAAGCAGACACATCTATAATCATTCCTTTAAATACGAAAACTACTTGAGGATTGGCTTCTTCATCGTCTTGGCTGGCCTTTATCGTTGAAACATTCATTTCCAATGATTTCCCAATCAAATGCGTGATATTAGCAAACACCACATCCTGTTGTGTTTCTGTTTTGTCTTCTTTTTCCAAAGAAAAGCTTAACAACATCGGCCGCAGCAATTCTTGAGAAAGGGAATAACCGCTCAACACATAATTTTCACCATTAATGACGCAACACGAATTTTGTGAAGATGGACAGCCGTCTAAAACCACCTCGATTTCATGAATCATGTCTGCGCTGTAGTTTCCACCCGGTGTCTGTGCTTGGGCACCAAATTTCTCTTCCGCGCTATTCTTTTGCTTGTTTGGGTCAGATTGCTCCGTCTGAGCTTTTTCGTCCTTACCCTCTTCCTTTCCCGTGTTTTCAGCTTTGTTGCCGTTGCCATCAGTATTTTCAGTTGAATCAGGATTAGCTCCATTTCTTCCTAACTCGTTCTCCTCTATCTTGTTTTTTATGTCTTTGCTTCTAAAGTCCAAATACGTTCCGCGGATAGAATTAATAGTGTCTTTTACCCCACTGATTCCCGCCGATATATTTCCCTCTTTAAATGCATTAAAGCTGCCTATGCCTATCGATGCCGCACCCGCCAACGAGCCTAACGAGTTAACGCCCATGTTATTCAGGTTGTCTAACTTTCCAAGGATTACGCTGTCTTTGCCTGTTACGGCCGAAAATAGATTATTTGTGATAGCATTGACCTTGTTAACGGCATTGTTTATGTTCTTCAGTCCTGTTTCTATCTTCTTGGCAGCGGTCGAAGGGTCGCGCCAACTTCCACCAAAGACATCTCCCAATTGCATGAACTCATTCACGCCGCTTATTGCGTCCGAGGCTCCATTCTTGATGGCAGACGCTGCGTCATAAAGTTGGTCTCCAAATTGATATCGAGCCCAAGCCTCAATATATTCCGTAGAACTGTCACCTGTAACAATTGAGGATAAATCGCTTATAGCCTCATCATAGCCTTTGTCCATTTGTGCAGCAGCATTGGCCATATCTTGGGGCGATACCTTTCCAGAAAGGGTATCGGACAAATTGTCGAAATTCCCCACTCCTTGGGCTACAGAAGCGTCAAGCTGCTGTTTTTCTTTATTTACGCTGTCCAGTTGCTTTTTCTGTTCGTTAAGCTGCCTCAGCTCTTCTTCCAGTTCTTGTCGTCTTTTCTCACGTTCAGGATCCGCTGGCTCAGCCTTTTTATCCGCTATCCTATCTTGAATGTCTTTCTTGGCCTCATCAAGTTCCTTGTCGATTTCGCTTATGTCATCCAACTTCATCAAATCATTGGAAGTCTTGATAATCTTATCATCAATTTCTTTTTCAGCAGCAGCTAACTGAGCATCTAACTTTTCCAGCTTTTTACTTGCCTCTTCCAATTCCTCAAGCGATGCATAATTTGCCAGCTCTATCTGCTGAATTTCGTAGAGAGCCTCATATTTCGACTTAAACCGCCCTATAGACAGAGAGTGAGTTTTGTAGAGATTACTCATAAAGAAAAACAACCATTATTTCATTATCCAATCGTTCTCAAAATTAGCCGATTTAGCCGATCCACCAAATGTAAACCTCCGTGCACTGAGCGTAACTTTTGTTCGCACCAACAGGCTGTTGCTATTATTAAAATACTGATACATATTTACCATATATGCATCCTCGAAATAAAGATGCAGGTACTTTTTCTGATTGTCATCCGTAGAAAGCAGCATTTCAATCGTCCCGTCATGTGTCTCCGCGCGGTTGAACATCCAATTGTAAAAAAACAAATCATCGTCTCCTTGAGCGGGCATAACAAATTTTATCAATCCGCTTTGCGGTCTAGATGCAGGCTTGCTGCTTTCGTCCAGCGATTGATAAAATTCATACTCACATTCTACCAATTCATATTTTTTCCCATTATAAGCTTCGACCTCTGCAGCCGAAGTTTTTTGCTGGTCCATTATCAAAGTCGCCTTAAATGCCATGCGTTCGTTGAGTTAAGGAATGCGACCGTCTGCAAAACAGACAGTCGCATGTTTTGGTTTTAAATTAGTTAGAGAGCCCAGTGATTGTCGTATTCCACGCTACCCTTACCCGTAACTGTGAGCTGACGGCAAGTAATAGTAATGGACTCATACATACGATCCGTGTTGGTATCATCATACACTTCTTCATAACTTACGCAATAAGCATCAATGAAAGAAAGGGTTTTCATGATACCGCCAAGTTTGTTAGGCCACGTAATGGTGCCATTCTTTGAACCATAAGAGTCACATGTCCACTCCAACAAATCTGTATTACCGGCATCTGTTGATTTAACTCTCAAGTTGATTACGCCACCACGGGTTGTACCCGTAGGTTGCCCTTCTACGTCAATCTGTTGATTGAACTGATACTGTACATAAGTGACTTCGCGATCTTCGCATCCATCAACCTTTAGCTGCGCTGTTCTAGGTGCTGCCATGATTTTAATTGTTGAAAACTTATTTTTGTACAAACAAATTTTTTAAAAGTGAATAATTTATTTGATTTCATTCGTCCATTCCGTTACGCCGTTATCCCCATTATGTCCAGTTAACTTAATGTAGAAATTCTTAGCCGCAAAGAATGGCTTTAATTCAATCTCAATCTCAATATCTTTTGTTTTCTCATTACGAACAATTTTTGGATTCGAGTATCCTTCAATAAGTTTGCCAGGTCCCTTGTAATCTTCTAAAAAATCAATCACCTGCTCACGAATTTCTTGTGCTAACTTGCCATTCCAATTTTTAAAAGCCTCGTCATTAAAGAAATTGGAGAACACTTTACCTATCCAATCGAAAACCCGTACAATCGGATATTCCTGCAAACCAACGGTAGCACCATTATAAAGAGAACGGTTTGAAAAAGCCATTACACGATTCTCTTCAAATGTCATAGGGACTACCCCTTTGTCTATTAAAGCAGTCAATTCGGATTTCAACAAATCAAGACGCGTCCCTTTGGCCATGTCTATCGTACCATATTTTTTCCCAGCGATACCTTGTGATATAGGGGTTTCATCCGTGTTGCTCATACGACCGGCAATTGCTGCAGAAGGCGGTAAAAACAAATCTTCCTCTTCATCATTTGCCTCATCAGACTTCTTACGTCCAAGTATGTAATTACAAGCCATAATAACATTGGCCAAATATACATCTGTATCGCTTAAGTTCGCCTTGTCCAATCCTTTATTAAGCAATTTCAGTGTAGGAGAATCAGCATAATCTGTAACCAACATTACTTTGTTACGATATGCCATTTGCCCCCACATATTTACAACCTGTTTGCTTCCGAGATAACCAGGACTGACTAACAAAGAATAATTCTCTTTGAGAGAAAGACGGTCAAAACTTCTATTTAGTTCATCGCGGACAGCAGCAAATACACGACCGTCAGGATCCCCTAAATCTTCTTTATCTACGTTGATGAGATTCAAACACTTCAACTTAGACTGACCGGAATTAGCAAAAAACTCTCCAAGCGAACGGTATGCAATCTCCAGTTTACGTGTCTGCTCATGCACGCTCCCTAAATTTTGAAGAAGATTCTTCTCTGCGGCTTTGGCAGCCTCCTGACTTTTATCCACTGCTTCTGAAGCTGTGGCTGCATCGCTATCCAAGATACTCAGCCACATAAGTAAGTCCGTTTTAAGACGTTTGCGTTGTTCAGCAAATTCACTGTCTTGCAAAAATATCTTTTTAGCGGCCCTACTTTCCGGATTCATATTCTCAAGTCCATCGGCCATTGTTTCCAGAAGGTCGAAATCTCCATAATCTTCCAGTCCTTCTAAACTTTCTTTCAGGCGCTCAGCCGGATTCTCTATTTTCTTCACCTCATCCAAATAAGCATTTTCTGCCGTTGTTGCGGCATTGACTGCTTGAGGCTGTAATTTTAATTCTTCTGGCATATTGTTTGAATATATTGAGTTAGACTTTTAATTAATTCTTTTCCAGTTCAGCCAACAAAGACTGCAAAGCTGTAATAAGGTGCTTTCTGCTCTCCTCATTCTCAAAGGCACGTCTAAGCACTTTATTTTTAATCAGTTGCTGTTCAATAGTTTTAAAAGAATCAATTGTCGCTTTCTGCTGACCTAGATAAGCGCTCTGTTTGATAAGCTCCTTGTCATCAAAATCTTTAAGGGCATTAAACTTGAAGTTTTCTTTAACTGGACGTCCTTCTAGATCCAACATTTGCACATTACGCTTTTCCGGTTGATAATGATTAAACACATCTTCCATTGTTTCCGGTTGGAACACATCGCCGGGTTTAACAGGTGCCATATCTGTAAACTGATCCACATAGAGGGTCTTGTTTTGAGGAAACTCAATAATTCCATCTACCGCCTCCGCATCAAGGACTTTTGATATTACTGTTTTCTTTGCCATATCAATGCATGTTTAAATAATTATTCATGATGTATAATTTCCCATTTCAATTCATTTTTTTCGTCCAAAGCAAGTGTAACATTATCGCCTTCTCGCAGTTCTCCAGAAATAATCATTTTCGACAAAGGACGACGAATGTCTTTGCGAAGAATACCTAAAATCGGCCTTGCTCCATATTGAGCATTAAATCCATTTGTGGCGATTTTATGCACCGCTTTTTCATCCACTTGAAGTGTAATATTCTGCTCACTTAATGTTTTCAACAATCCTTTTAAATGGATATTAAATATTACAGTCACAATCTTTTCGTTGATAGGCGCAAAAGGAACAATCTCTGTCAGACGGGCCAAAAACTCAGGACGGAAATATCCCTGCATTACTTCAAGCATATCATTATGGTCAGGCACCAAACCTTTCTCAAACTGCTCAAAAATATACTGACTTCCAATATTGGAGGTAAATATGATTAAGGCGTTTGAAAAATCGCCAAGTCTTCCTAATCTGTCATGCAATTTGCCCTCATCCAAGATTTGTAAAAATAAATCAAATACAGAACGATGTGCTTTTTCTATCTCATCAAACAATACTATCGAATAAGGCTTTTGCCGGATTTGATTAACCAAAAGACCACCCTCTTCATAACCGACATAGCCCGGAGGTGCCCCATAAAGCAATGCTACAGAATGTTCTTCTTTGTATTCGGACATATCAAAACGCAAAATTGCTGTTTCATCCTGAAACAGAAATTCCGCCAAAGATTTTGCCAGCTCAGTTTTCCCAGTTCCGGTTGGCCCCAAAAAAAAGAAGCTGCCAATAGGTTGTCCTTTCTTATTCAACCCAGAACGGGATTCATAGATAGAATCCAACACTGCTTTAATAGCGTGATCCTGCCCGACAACACGTTTCTTTAAAATTTTATCGGCATTAATAAGACGTTCTCGTTCCGCTGTCTGCACATCGCCTAAAGGTATGCCCGTTTTTTGGGAAACAACTTCTTTCAAATGTTCTACACCTACAATTTCTTTCCGTTCACCAGGATGTAAATCATTCTTTATTTTTAATAAAGCCATGGTACGATCAACCAAGTCAATTGCCGATTCAGGCAAATGTTTCTCGCTGAAGTATCTTTTGGCAAGCCGAATAGCATTTATCAATAAATCTTCAGAAGCCTTTAGCTTGTGAAATTCTTCAAATGACTTTATTACAGTCTGAAGTATAATTTCCGTACTTTCGACAGAGGGCTCTTCAATGATAATCCGCTCAAACTTTCCAGTAATTTCTTTATCAACTTCTATATTTTTAGTAAATCCCTCAACAGAAGAAGTGCAGACACATAATAATCCTTGATTCAACGAGGCCTTCAATAGGTTTATAGTTCCATTCAATGCCCCTTGCTTGTCCATCAATTGATCGAACGATTCGATGACTAGAATGGCATTATCCATATTAGACAATTCATCCAATATTTTTTTCATTCGGCTTTCAATTTCGCTCTTGTAAGAAACCCCGATCGATAAGGCTATTGTATCAAGTTCGTAAACTTGTGCCCCCTGCAGGAAAGTAGGCACTCTATCTGCTACTATAGCTTGTACAAGCGCATGGACTAAGGTAGTCTTACCTACACCGGATTCTCCCATGATAAGAATATTGGCTTTTGTTTTTCTTCCGAGAATACCAAATATTTCATTCAATTCTTTTTCAAAACCTACAGCCTCAGAAAATCTTCCCTCTATTTGTTCTTGGTTTTTCCAGATACAATATGCCGCCACATTTTTGTTCCCACTGTTTTTAGCTCGAATTATTGAATTTTTCGCTGCGTTTGTTTGGCTCTCTCCAATGTTTCCGCAAGCTGCCATAATATCCTCTTTCTGAAGCGGAAGTGTCTTAAGTTGTTCAAATGTGAAACCAACTCCAGGAGTTACAATAGCTATCAGCAATGAAACAGGATCAACCGATTCTTTTTTCAATGCCATTCGGACACTGTCAGCCTCATTAATGACAGCCTTCGAAAATGGGGAAAGACTTTTTTGTGGCGAAGAATCATAACTCTTCGCAGACATCTTAATCCGCATATCTGCCCAGTCAAGAATATAGTAATAATCCGCATTCAAAGTCTTTTCTATGAATGAAACCAAACCTACATCTTTATGAAGCAATGCTTTTAAGATATGAGCAGGCTCTATTCCTGCATTCATGTTTTCCTTAGCATAAGCTTCTGCTATTTGAAGAACTTCTAAAGCATTATCACCAAAGTTATTCGACATATTTGTATTCATTTATCTCGTTAATCCAACAAAATAATCTCTTTCGTAACAGAAGTTGCCTTCTTTTGCACAGGAGTAATGGTAACTGTAGTTTTCTTGTTCCGCTCCCGTGGCTTTGGTTTTACAAATACCATTTCAAACGGATATTCTATACTTGGACAGCCAATTTCCGTAATCCTAACAGAGAAATTAATACGTTCTTGATCTATTCCAAATAAATGAAAGATATAATGGTTCTCCGTTATTTTATTTAAGATGGGCTGTTCTGAAAAGTTTGAAGCAACGACTTCCACATTTTTGAAATAATTGCTTTCGTCATTTCTAGCGACATCAGTCTTTATCAAATCAAACTCAACTGAAATCGTATCGTTAACCGAAGATATAGAAAAATTAGTATTGGATAAATTCACTTCATAGTATTTTACGTACCACTCAGATATCGTAACTTTATACGGAATGGAAACTAAACCATCATAGCGCAACGAATAAAAATAATCATGCGCAGTCAATGTATCGGTTAAATCTTTAGGTATAGACAAACGACAATTATAGGTCAATGTATTCCCTTCAACATTTTCGCTTTCCGTACGAGATTCTATTTGTATCTCACAATCCTCGGAGTGACTTGCTACCGTTGCAGATGCACATTTAATGTAAGGCGGCATCAAAGTTGTCAGCTTTGCATCATAATATTGATGATTAAAGCCTATGTTTTCATTGTTATTCAACTTAAACAAAAAATTATTGTCCGAGTCCACAGTTATTACTCCGCATTTCCCATCTGCCTTCACAATAGCCAAATTCCCCTCTAAATGAAGTATCTCATCAAATTGAGGCGGAAGAAGTTCTTTCCCGTTAAAAATCAGACCACAACGGTTGCCCTTGGATAATCCACTAAAAACGCTTGCATAAGTACGCTCTGTTTCCGAAGGAAATTTACAGACAATCGGATCTTTTCCAGACAATTCCATGCTTTTTAATCTCATGAATTGGTCAAAAATAAACTTGCCGTTCTTTGCGCCCACCGAATACCCCTCTTCTCCTTTTACTACAGGAATTTCTTTTCCTGAAGAAACGACTAATGACTTCTTATTAAACGTGCTATCTATTGAAATAGGAGTTAGTTTGCAGTTTTCCGAATCGATAGTATAAAATCTTTTTTTAATTGCTATAATTGCGCTCCCATTGTGAAACGAGGACATAAAACTAATATCTTCTTTATCTTCATCCTGCAATACAAAAGGAACACCTTCTACATTGATGAAATCATAGTATGTTTCATTCGGATTCTTACGATAATCCACATAAGGCTTCACTAAAGCATAGCCATCAAAGAATGGATATGCTTTAGCAAACGGACCGAAGACTTGTGTACCTTCGGTATTAAGATAAAAATATTGATTATTCTGCATAACCAATAATAATCCAGAATAAAAACGAGTTACACCGGCAGGCAACCTATATTCTTCTCCCTGCAAAATTGAAATCCGCCCATAAGAATCAGTAATACCATACAGTTTTCCGTTCTTGAAAAGTAAAGCTCGGTCTTCTTTAAATGCAGTAATACTATCATATTCCTGCGGCAAAACCTCCTTACCATCTTTATTCAATAAACCGATTTTCCCATTTGAAACAACTTTCAACAAACCGTTATCTGTCATTTCTATAGAATCATAATTAGGGCGTACTAACCATTTGGCTATTTGTGCTTGCACGGACAAACTCAGACAAGCCATTATAACCCCAACAAACATTTTTTTATTCATTCCCATGCTCTATTTCTTTTATACGTGATAAGACTTTATTTATTTTCTCTATATACTCTTTATCCCGTTTTTTAAGAGCTTCATTTTTGCTCTTATTCAACAGTTTAATTGCAACTTCAATGTCACGATTGACAACCATCCCATTCAAATAATATTGCGCTAGCCAAGACATGGCCTGGTAGTTAGCAGAATCAGATGCTTGAATGGTTTTTTTTAACCAAGTCATAGCCTCCTCGTTTTTTGTATTCTCAACCAGAAGCCCCAGTGAATCCGTAACAAGCCCTAAATTCTTCTTACGCAATAAAGACAAACTATCCTTGGGTGCCCACACATATGTATAAGCGACTTGATACATTGCAGGCATATAACCTTTTTCTGCCAAACTCAACATACCATCAAATCCTTGCAATGTCTTTTCTGGATCCGAGCCGTTCAACTCTGCTAAATAACTTTTATATAAATCATCTATAGTTGGTTCTGAAGTAGAAAAAGGCCATACCCAATAAATACATCCACATACGGCTACAACCAATACAGCAATACAGCTCATCAATATCGCTCTATTTTTGTACCATGGCTCCGGAAAAACAAAAGCATCAATTGCTGCCCTAAACTGAGCTGAAGTAGTATAACGCTCTGATTGTTTCTTGGCAGTAGCCTTTTTGATAACAGTCCTTATTTGATAAGACTGAATAGCTTTCAGCGGTATCTTTTTCTGTAATTGAGCTTCCATCATATCATAAGAAGTACCACTGAAAGGCAGACGACCTGTCAATAATTGGAAATAGAGGATTCCTACTGCATATACATCTGTCGAAAAATTTTGATGTCGAATGTCTCCAAGGATCAGTTCGGGAGCTGCATACCCTGCTTTACCTAAAAATTGCCCTGAAGAAGTCAATCCTTTATCTGCTGTATTAAGCCGAACCAACTGCTTGGCAACGCCAAAATCAATGAGCTTGATTTTCCCGTCTGTAGTAACCATTATATTCGTCGGATCTATATCTCTGTGGATATAGCCGACATCATGCAAAGCCATTACTCCAGCTAATACTTTTTTTATAATCTCTGTAGACTTCAACTCCCGATCGTCCACATACTCTTTATAAAGATTGTGTATGCTGGAATGTACCACCCCATTCCTATCCTCCAATTTACCAACAATCAAATTCGCCAAGCTTATGCCATCAAGATATTCGCTAATGACATGATAATGGGTAACATCTGCGCCAAACATATCTTTATCCTGCGTTTCTATGAAGGCATACATAAAGATGAGACTTTCATTATGCAACTGTATAGAAGCTTCCCGTCTGGCCCTTTCAATCACAAGATCCGGAAGCCCTTCAAACATAGCCTTGATAGCTACTGGAGTTACGCCTCCTTTATTGTCAATCCTTTTGCCAAGATAGACGCGCCCCATTCCGCCTTCACCTAAGATGTCTGCATCTGTGTCAAACTCATAATAAACACCTTCACTACGCTCTTTTTCTCCCTGCAATTTTCTTATTGCCATAATATTCCCTTAATTTTAGACAAATGGATCTCAACGAAAGAATTGTCTAATGACTACTTAGTTCTTAAACGTTATCCATTTTTACCTATGACATGAATTACAATATAATCTTCTTTCCCTTGAATATATAATACATAATCGCCAACTTCGCCCACAATAAATGATACTCTGATATTGCCTAATGGAGTAACCTCCCTATCAATTCCAATAGGTGATTGCACCAAATCTTGATAAGTAATTATCGGGCAAGAAACAACCCGCTTCTTTCTACCTTTGAAAATTTGTACATTCTCAATATGAGCCTTAACCAAGGTTATGACATTATCTACATCCTCCAAATTGGCCTCCACTAAAATGGTATCACCTTCTATTGCCTGGGCAGAAACGGCAGAAGTCAGCAAAAGATAGGAGTCTACAGATTTCAGTTGCACGAAACATGCAGGCTTTTCATTTAGAAGTACTTCGCCCTCTTTCAAAATTTTATCATAAACGGGCACGTAATTCTCATTAGGAATCTTGCCATACGACACAATTTGGTTTAATGGTATCGTACGTTTTTTATAGTTTTCAAATTCAAAAGAAATTTCTTTACCTAAGGTTCTAGAAGAGATGAAACCCACTAAAGGGAGATCTTCTCCCTTTATCTGAATCTTATCAAGTAACTGAACTTGCGACCATAAATTTTGCCTATCGCTCATCTTTTCCGCTCGGATTTGCTTAACCTGACTGAACTTAAAAGACAAAATTTCACCCCCATCGGTCAATATTTTCAAATTCTGTCCAGGATACTGTTCTATGATTTGTCCAGGAATTTCGGTACCGTCATCAAGGACCAATATATCCTTGATACCAGAAAAAAGATTGTCTGGACGTTTATTTTTTACACAACGATACATCTCCCTCCACGCAAATGTATATCTGTGCCGACCTACATCTAAAAACTTAATTAATGAACCTTTTTCCAAAAGAAGAACCCGGTTAAAGGTCCTATTCTTAAATTTTAAGGTGGTTAATATCAAGGATTCACCATTTACAGCTATATACTCCTCATTTCTTTTAGTCCATTCTTTCCATTTTTGAGGTAAAGAATCTAATGGTATTTTTTCAGAGATTTTATCCTGAAGAGAATCGCTATTTACAACGACAGTAGCCTCTTCAGCCTGAAGTGTTATATACTCTCCAGGAATTTGTTCAACAATACACCCTTTTATAATGGATCCATTTTTCATATGCACCTGCTCTACATTCTGACCAAAAAGATTATTAAAAACAATTCCAAATGTGAGTAAAAACAGATGAAAAAACTTTCTCAAAATCATATCTTCAATATTTAATCCACCAACAAAAGCCTGTCATTTAAAATTCCATTCGGTAAGATAAACTTCTCGACTCCATATTTCGAACTTGTTCTCAATTTATATTCTCTTAAGAACAATTCTTAAACTAAATCAGAACATTTAAAGCACAGATCCCTCAGATATTAAAAACTTTCATCTCCCCTATTATTTTCCATTGACCGAGTTAAAAGATCTCTTACATGAACAGCTTTTATAGCATAGTTAAAGCCTTGACTTTTGCTCACTCCGGAGTTCAAGACTCCAATCAATTGACCTTTACCATTAAATATAGGTGAACCACTTGCACCTCCGTATGATGGGGCATTAAAGCCAAAAGAGTACTTTGTACATTCTTGCGTAATGCTTCCACCGTTCGCAAGAAGCTGCACACCTTTAGACGACTTCAGATCTTGAAGGCTTAACCCAAACGGAAATCCCATCGTATATATATGCGATCCAACCCTTATTTCTGAATCATCAATAACTGCTTGATTCAAATCTACTATGCAGCTGTTTTCTTCGGGAAGCCTTTTTGATTCTAATTGAAGTATGGCAACATCCTTTTCTCTATTGTTATGACCGACTAGCTCTCTACATTGTTTCAAGTTTTCCACACTAAAATAAGAACCGTTAGGCACCATCCCGATATAGGAAAGCACCCCCTCTACTTTTATTTGAGAAGTGAAAGCATTAAGTGCTGGATTCTCAGATGCAACAGTTGCTATAAGCATCTTGTATTTATCCGATATCATTGACAGCTCCTCATCAAACAACCAAGGTCTGGTAATATGCAGATTAGTCACAATCTTACCATCCTCCGAAACGAAAAATCCTGTTCCGGTAAAACTATTCATTTTTGAACGCAATCCATCAATTTTCTGAATTGTCCCATTAGCCCAAACCACTTCCGTAGGCAGCCCCAACTTCTCCAAATCCAGATTACCGGCAGAAACATTATAATAATAAAAGCCCAATAATAAAACAGTTGAGTTTTTATACTTAGCATAAATTTCTTCATCCGACATATGCCTGCTCAGATCAGATAAAGTATCTGATTTGCTCCAATTACTGCCTATTAGGCGAGAAATACCATATATGCCACCGCATAATAGAAGCACAATAAATAAAGCTGCAAAGATTTTTTTATAATTAAAGAAGTTCTCTTCATCACATGGATTCGGAACCGGTGTTCCAGCACATAAGATCTTATCCCCTTTCTTTAATTTCACATCCTGATTAGCAGGAATCAATCGCCCATTCACTGTCGTCCCATTCTTACTATGGTCTTGGATATACCATTTTTTATCGCTCATTAACTTGAGCGTCGCATGGAAACGGCTAACTTTATCTCCTTGCAACTGATATTTATTCCTAAAGTTTGTACCAATTCCTCTCATTTCCTTAATCTTGGAGATATTTGGCATAGGAACAACAGGTATTTTATCCCAATCCAGCATTTGATCTGCAAAGCGAATGACATCCCCTCTTTTTACTGGAACTTCTTTATCAGGTTGCAGCCTATGGTCATTAAGATAAGTGCCATTTCTGCTTCCTTTATCCGTCAACAATATTTCTCCATTGTCAAGCAATAGCAATTCAGCATGGTAACCACTTACAAATTGACTATTTAATCTTATATGAGAATTATTCCCACTTCCTATCACAATTAGCTTCATGCGTATATTTTTATTTAGTATATAGGGTCATAAACAACTTCTTTTTCTTTGGGCTTATCTGCTTTAACTGTATCTTGGTTTTCCGACTTGGGTAAAACAGATTCTTTCTGCTTCACAATAACGGTGTCTCTAACAACAACCGTATCAGTTTCAGACTTAGTAATGACTATAGGCGGTTCTGCTATAGGCTGAATTTCTACAGGCATTGTCTGTTGATTATTATCAAATAGTTTTTGTATCCCTAAAATCAAAAAAATCAAAACGACCAACGATACAGTCATAACTAATACAGTCCGAATTCTATGTTTCTTTTGAGAAGGAATCAGTGACCAATCCAAATTATATATATGTGCAAATGATACAACATCTTTACGCGATACAGGTATCTCTACGTTAGAAGACATCTTCATCCCGTTTACATACGTACCATTTAAACTTTGGTCTGTCAAATATATCTTACCATTTGACTCAACTCGAATGGTCGCATGCAATCTACTGATGATATCCGTATTATCCGGAATTACAATGTCACATTCTTCTCCCCGGCCTATTGTATATATCTTTTTCATTTCTTTGCCCAGTTTCTTTTTCCTTTGGTTTATCCAAAAGAATATAAGCTAAGATTATTACATCTCCATCCGCCCATTATAACCAATTTCTACCTCAAGAAAAAATAACCCCATTCCGTATAAGAATATTAAAAACGATGCTTCCTACTAGCAACAAAGATAAAATGAACAATAAAATTTTGGTAGACTTCTTCATCCTCTTTCTTAAGGTTGAATTACAATTCATCTCCAAAATGGCTGCCGTCAAGTTATCATATTCCGTTCCACTGCTTCTTCCTATACTTTCAATAACGTTTGCCGTAGAATCAAGTATCTTGTCAACTGATTTCTTTTCTGACAGAAACCTAATTAATTCATCCTCTGGCATAGCCCCCCAAAATCCATCTGTGCAAAGAACAAAACGATCTCCCTTCTGATAAGAAAGTTCAATGGTTTCAACCTCCATATCCAACTTTACTCCAAGTGCTTTTAATATAACATTAGACTGTGCAGATAACCTGGCTTGTTCTTCGGAAATGATTTTCTTCTTGACCATTTCAAATACCATTGAGTGGTCAAATGTCCTAAAAATTTTTTTGCCTTTTCTCAATTGATATATCCGGCTGTCCCCTACATAAGCTGCAATAGCAGAACGAGGTGTCAGAAAGAGTACCGTCACTGTAGTTCCCATACCTTGAAGTTCCGGAGTTTTTTTACCCTCTTCGATAATAGCCATATTTGCATTTCTAATGGCTTTAATCAAGGTCATGGAGGGATTAGCCTGTTTGTCTGCAGCAGACACTGTTTCAAAAATCTTTTGAACCGCAAGCTGAGATGCAACACTCCCTCCCTGCATACCTCCCATACCGTCACATACGACTATTAAGTATCCCAAGGGTGTTTTTTTAATACCTGCTGAATCCTGGTTTTCTTTTCTTCCTCCTATTCGAGAATCAATAAAGCCTAATATTTCTCCATTTATTTCAATAGGTGTGGCCATAATTATATTATAAATAAACTGATTAGAAAAACAAACAGCAACAAAAATGCACTTATTATCAATATCCAATAATTTTTAAACAGTTCCTTGACCATATTACTTTCCCCCTGAAGAGCTTCTTTTATTGCATATTTGAACTCAAGTGCTGATTTAAAGCGTTTGGAAGGGGATTTTTCTGTTGCTTTTAATATGACATTATATAATTTTCTCGGGATTTTTTTATCATATGGCAACTTCATGGATATTTGCCTAGATAAAATTTCAGCTTCTACATTTGTTTTAAAAGGATTACGTCCAGTTAACAACTCATAGAATGTAATACCCGTTGAATAAATATCCGTTTGTGCATTAATTTCTGTATCGGCAGAATCCCTCAGAATCTGTTCAGGGGCAGCATACTGCGGAGTTCCAATAAACCCAAAAGACGAATATTTATTTCCGCCACTCAACCGAGCTATACCTAAATCCATAAGTTTCACGATAGAGCCATTTTCAATCATCACATTAGACGGTTTCACATCCCGATGCACGACCCCTCTAGAATGTAAATATTGCAACGCATCCAAGACATTACAAATTTCGTTAGATATCTTTTCTATTCGATCAGCCGGAGGTAAAACATTTAACTGATCACGAACATGGGCTTCCAATGTTATCCCTGCCACATAACCACTTAAGATAAATATAGGACCATAATCAGGATTATATTCGCATAGACCTATCATTTGCACCAAATTAGGATGAGAAAAAGATAAAGAAGCTTCTTGCCTTGCTCTTTCTCTAATCATTTTATTGTTAGCATATATATCCTTGACTCTTTTAATTGCTACTCTCTGATTGGAATCACAGCTAAATCCCAAATACACAGTTCCCATCGCACCATTACCCAATGGAGTAGAATTAGGGTCATAATAATACCACTTACCCGAAACCTGTAGATAAACATGCGGGTCTCCTTCACGTTGATATACTTGTTGCACAGCGTTATTATTCATATAATAATACTACAATTCTACGTTAATATTCTCTGAAGTTTCCATGAAACATCTATCTATACCAAGCATTTAGGTTTGCTCTAATAGACTCATATTTTTAAAAACATTATATCTGCAACAACCGTATAATAAGAGCGTTTCTAATGTATCTTAGAAACTGCCTTGAATTTCTCCAAAAAGTCTTTCTTGGCTGGAGGTATTCGTTTTCGTGTGTGCTTTAGGCAATTTTTTGATCCCTTCCGCTTCTGCTCTTCGTCAGACAGCCCGCTGTCTTCTTCCCCATCACACAAGCAGAAATGCCTCAAAAACTCATTACAAATCAGCACACGATAAATTCAAAACAGTTTATTATATATTAAGACAAGTACAATTCATTCAAATTGAATTTGCCAAACAGCTACTCAAACTAAAATTCCCAACTTTGAAACATGCAATCCCACTTCTACTTTCACACTGCCATAATTTTCATAGGCCAAATAATGCTTTCGGCATAACCGCTGTCACATTCCCATAAATAACTTCTATCCTTCACATTTTTCAGATTTGTAGATATTCCTACATAAATATTGTTCCACCAGGTTTTACAGCAGGTTTACTTTCAGATTCGTCCAACCCAATTGTACCTCCGCTGGGTAAAGTAGAATTGCTTTCGTCATATCCTTGAGTATAACGGTTTAATGCCGGAGCTGCATAAGGGTTAGAATTAACATGAGTGGTGTTAGAAGATTGAATTGGCATAAACTCACGGCAAACATTCAATCCCATTTGTTTAGCGTCAATCAATATGAAAAACAAATCATAATGTTCACCAATAGTAATGATGTCACCATTAAAACATTCTCGCTGATCAAATCCAAGGCTCTCACCATTTATCATAGTTCCACAAGTTGAACGGGCATCACAAATGGAAGCAATGATTTTCTCAGGATTCTTCATTTGCCTTACAACCAGTATTGCATGTTGATCTGATACGGTTGCTTCACTCAAGCAAACATCACAATCAACAGAACGCCCTATACTATTTGAACCGATGTGAAGCGGCCAATATTCACCGCCACTTGTTCTTGAAATAGAATACAGAAAGCCAACAACAGGTTTCTGATTAGGAATGCTAATGGGCACTGTACCAAATGGATTCGGAACAAATGTACCGTCATGCATCTGAGGCTCCCTCTGGCTATGGTTCTGCGGGAGCTCCGTATATGCATCTTCCATTCCAGGAATAATCGTCTTATTGCTGCTCATAATTACTTTTTATAAATTCCACATCAATTTTACTTACATTTTCTATAGATCCACATAGACTCATACATACGCTATTCCTTTTTAGGAGGAACACAACTTCCATTAGAAAGAAACACGGATTACTATATAAAGACAAATTACTTATTTCAACTCTAGAATCAAATTGATTTAATATGAAACATTTCAGTCTGGTTTTCTGGAATAACAGACACTCTTCTCATTTAGATAAAAACAATACGGTTTAAATTTCAATTCAATAAAAGAAAAACTAAAATCTTTAATCAATACTCTTTTTTACTCTTCCCCTCTGATGTATCTCTATCGATATAGGTAAAAGATAAGATGTGCCAGCTGTATCGTACTTGTTCACAATCTCTTGCATCGGTTTTTCCCATTTAATAAATAATTGCTGATTGGTTTTTTGCCTACGATACGACAATATACCGTTCCGCAAATCACTTTTTTTAAGAAAAGCCATATCAATAAACGACATGCCACGTGTATAGAAAGAAAACATAAACATGTCTCTAGCATAATCCATTGATGGTCTTCCTGTTAAATCCAGATTCCGCATTTGACGAACTACTTTTATAGAAAATGAATGTCCGCATGTTACCAAATTAGCAAAGTTTAAACTGCCCAATTGCCCCACAGGCATGTTTTGGAACACTTTATGCAGGATATAAAACGTAAGACAATAAACATATGCATTATGAACCTGCTTGATTTTTACCGTCAATATCCCGACGAGGCATCCTGTGAGGAAGCCCTTCGTCGTTTTCGTGAGCATCATGGCCTGTTCTGTAGTCAATGCGGCGGTTTGCGCCTGAGCTGGAATCCGAGCCACAAGTCCTGGACGTGCATGGATTGCAAACATGAGATGCAACTTCGTTCCGGTACGGTAATGCAAGGCAGTCATCTGCCTGTTCGTGACTGGTTTGCTGCCATGTTCCTTCTGACGGCGACAAAGCGTGCCATATCCACCAAGGAGATACAGCGCCAGATTGGCCGCAAGCGTTACCAGCCCGTATGGGAGATGGTGCATAAGCTGCGCGACGTGATGGGCAAGCGCGACGGACGCTACCCTCTCCATGGGGACATGGAGGTTGACGAGGGCTTCTTCTCCACGGAAACGCCCGAAGAACAGAAAGATTGCCCGTTGAAGCGCGGACGGGGAAGCCAGCGCAAGACCCCTGTCCTTGTCATGGCGGAAAGCAGCCTGCCAAAGACGCCTCCGGCCAAGAAGTACAGTACGCCCAAGAGTGTCGGGCATATAAAGATGCAGGTCATCGATGATTTCAAGGCTTCCACCATTACCGGCAAGATTAGGCAAGGAACGGACGGGAATGCCGATGTGACCACGGACGGGTTCAGCAGCTATGCCTCCCTTGAAAAGAACGGGGTGACATTCTCCCATCATACCGTCGTTACGGACAACAAAAGGAGTGTCGGGAAAGTCCTGCCATGGGTACACATTGTCATCAGCAACGCCAAGAGGAGCATACTGGACACTTACCATGACATAAAAGCGGAGTTCCTCCAGCTATACCTCAACGAGTTCTGCTACAAGTTCAACAGAAGGTATTTGGGCTTCAGGCTTTTTGACAGGCTAGAACTTTGTGCGTGTACCTATAGGACGGACTTCAAACATAGAATCTATTGATTGGCAACTTGCGGACATTCATAATATATTAATAGTGTGTCTCTCAAGTAAGATCCTTTTACTAAAAGAAGAATCATATGTTACTAAGCCAATTTGAAGACTGTTCTCCAACAGAAGAATCATGTATGTTGTATTTTAGGGATGTTCGTATCGACCAAGACATTTCTTGTCCTATTGTGGGAGAAAAGCTGATAAGTAGTCGTCCCTTAAAAATGTTTTATTTACTGTTATTCAGTTATTTAATCAATAAAAGTCTTTGATAATTCTGCAAGTTTTCTTATCTTTAGGTTAAGAAACTTGCAGAATTTATGATTAAAAACACGCATAATAGCCCTTCTTTATTCAGTAACCTATCTGACATGCTGAACCGATCGCACCCACTTTACCAGTTGGCTGACAAAATAGCTTGGGAAAAATTTGAAACAGCTTTTCAGCCTTTGTATTGTCAGGACAACGGTCGTCCCGGCAAGCCAATCCGTTTAATGTGTGGTTTGCTCATTCTGAAACACCTTCGTAATCTGTCAGATGAGTCATTGGTAGAACAATGGAGTGAAAACGCTTATTATCAGTATTTTTGTGGGATGCAGGAGTTCACCCCGTCCGCTCCATGTGCCTCTTCAGAACTGGTTCATTTCCGCAAGCGTATCGGTGAAGAGGGGATTGAACTTATTTTTCAGGAAAGCATCCGTGTGAATAACGGGGATGATGAAGGCCATCATCATGATACGGCCTTCATTGATTCTACAGTTCAGGAAAAGAATGTCACTTACCCCACGGATGCAAAGCTGCATAAGAAGATCGTGAAAAAAGTCCTTGGCATTGTGAAAAAGCTGGGCCTTCCTCTGCGTCAAAGCTACACCTTTGTGTTGAAGGATATTTATCGTGACCGGCGTTTTCGGAATCATCCCAGGAACAGGAAAAAAGCCCTCAGGGCAGACAGGCGTTTACGTACAATAGCCGGAAGGTTAGTCAGGGAGCTGAAGCGTAATCTTAAAGAGAATCACGATTATGACAAACTGCTCGGACTCTTTGAAACCATTCTTTCCCAAAGGCGTAACAGTCGGAAAAAGGTCTATTCCATTCATGAGCCAGAGGTGCAATGTATCAGCAAGGGCAAAGAACATAAGAAATACGAATTCGGCAACAAGGTATCCATCATACGTTCCGTCACAGGTATCATTCTGGGAGCCATGTCCTTTCGCAATGAATATGACGGTCATACCATCGAGTCTTCCCTGGAACAGGTGGAACGGTTAACCGGGCGAAAAATCAAAGTGCTGACCGGTGACAGAGGATACAGGGGCAAGAAGGAAATTAACGGGACGAAGATTATGATTCCCGATATACCCAAGAAATCAGACAGCCGTTATCAAAAGCAGAAAAAACATAAACTCTTCTGCAAGCGTGCAGGTATAGAACCGACGACAGGTCACTTAAAGTCAGATTACCGATTGGGCCGCAACTTTTATAAGGGTGTGGTGGGAGATACTGTGAACATGCTTCTGGCAGCAGCGACCTATAACTTCAGAAGAGCCATGAAAGCTCTTTGGTACATGATTCAAAAAATATGCAAGATACTGTGGTTGAACAATATCTCGCAAAAGTGGGCTTTTTAAGGGACGACTTTTTAAGAATCCATGCGATCCAAAGTACGATTGGTTTGATAGGCTAGTTAAGATTGTACTCATTTGTACCTCTAATATTTATCATATGGAGAGTTCTTGTTATTCACCTGAAGATGACATCATTTTAAGGTTTGTTGATATATTTATTGTCATATAGGAAAAAGAATGTTTGCGAATACAAATGATTTAAACCAGTTATTAGGCTATTTTACCGCACGTGAGGATGTTATGATTTCTTCTTTGGAAGAAGATGTAAATTACTTGAAAGAAAAATGGATATTAAAGTGTACGCAGCAGGAATAGATGAAATAGAATGCTGAAGATTAAAGAAAAGTTTAATCAGATAGGGTTTGTTGCATATCGCATTTCGTTTTCCATCTATTCACAATATATTGCAAGGAGAACAATATTTAAGCGCCTTCAATTCCATTTAAAGAGCTGGTGAATAAATCCGTATGGGAACAAAACGGGAACAATGGATATATAATAAAATCGGCTAAGAAAGTGATAACAATACTTAGCCGATTTGCTCGTACCCAGACCCGGGGTCGAACCGGGATGGATGTTACTCCACTGGTGTTTGAGAC
>ENA-OPVK01000457-OPVK01000457.1-human-gut-metagenome-genome-assembly--contig:-NODE-457-length-29856-cov-25.434683_pt1 | contig 29856 bp, 23 predicted proteins | sample MGYA00241495_ERZ501982 | MGnify/ENA primary metagenome ERZ501982 (study PRJEB25962, sample SAMEA2042002) | human gut metagenome | biome: human gut; feature: human-associated habitat; material: faeces...
ATGCAGATTATTTTCGCTTCTGTATCATATTAGGCGCGTAGTTGCGGATTTGAGGTTAACGTAAAAAGCAAGGACATATGAAAGGAACAGAACATTTCAAGGAGATTATCAAAGGTTATCTTGACCAGAGGGCAAAGGAAGATGAGCTTTTCCGTGCCAAGTACGAAACCACGGCACGCACCATGGACGATGTGGTGACATTCATACTCAATGAAGTGCAGAAGTCGGGCTGTTGCGGTTTTGCCGATGATGAAATCTATTCGCTTGCCGTCCACTGCATAGACGAGCCGGAGCTTGAAATAGGCAAGCCGTTGCAGTGCAGCGTGGTGGTCAACCATCCTATTGAACTGACGGAGGAGGAAAAGGCGGAACAGAGGGCACTCGCGCTCAAACGCTACCAGGACGAGGAACTGCGCAAGATACAGGCACGCAATGCAAGGCCGAAAGCCCACAAGCCGCAGACGGACAGCCAACCGACATTATCACTCTTTGACAACTTTTGAGCCATGAAACCGAGGAACAGATTTGAAAAGGCGGTGGCGGCTTCCAACGGGAAGCTGTCACCCGTCAGCCCAAAAGCCGTTGAATGGGCTGTAAGGAATGTCATTGTACATATCGCATTCCGCACGTCCGGCCATAACTGCACGTGTGGCGACTGCGGAGCGAAGTTTGACCATAAGGGAAAAGGCAAGTCTGTATGCTGCCCCCATTGCGGACACCGCTTGCAGGTAAGGGACACTTTGAAGCGCAAGGAAGTGCAGTCCGCCTACTTCTCTTCCCTTGAAGTGGCGGACGGCCTGCAGGTGCAGCGTGTGTTCCTGCTGAGAGCCGTATGCAGGAAAGGGATGAAGTTTAAGACGTCCTGCATGGAGGTGTGCCGTCTGTGGCTCAATGCCGATGGCAGGACGGCGGTGACATCAAGGGCGAGGACATTGGGCTGGTATGTGGACAGCTTTAATTGGTGTACAGGGATTGACTTGAAGATTTTGTCCGAAGTGCATTGGGTGATTTCCGACACATACGTTTACCCACGTTACAAGGTGCTTCCCGAACTGAGGCGCAACGGCATGAAAGGCAGGCTTCCCGATGGCTGCCATCCGGTAAGGCTGATGAAGGCGTTGCTGACGGACAGCCGGATAGAGACGATGATGAAGTCAAAGGACTTGCAGGCCGTGGCTTATTTTGTGAGCCGCCCGTTGGATTTGGACGAATGTTGGCAGTCGTATAAGGTGGCCGCACGGCATCATTACCGCCCGTCCGACTATGGTTTGTGGTGCGATACCGTCCGTTTGTTGGAGCAATGCGGAAAGGACATCCACAACGCCAAGTATATCTGTCCCCAAGACCTCAAAGCCGCCCATGACCATTGGCTGGACAAAAGGAACAAGGCGGAGGAGAAACAAAGAGACAGGGAACAGATGTTGAGAGCCAAGGCGAAGGAGGCTGACTTCTACAGGGAAAAGTCACGCTTCTTCGGGATTGTCATCAGCGACAACGACATTGAAATATCCGTGCTTGACTCTATCGAGGCTTTTCAGGCCGAGGGAAGCAGCCTTCACCATTGCGTGTTCCAATGCGAGTATTACGCAAAAAAGGACAGCGTTATCCTGTCGGCACACGACCTCCAAGGCAACCGCATCGAGACCGTGGAGTTCTCATTGAGCCAAGGCAAGGTGGTACAGAGTCGTGGGCTGTGCAACTCCAACACGGAATACCACGATAGGATTGTAGGACTTGTAAACGCCAACGCCTACCGCTTTCTGGAGGCGAGGACACCGGCATAATTCCTTGAATGTTCTGACCCGGCCTGCACCGTGAGGTGCGGGTCGGGACTTTTCAAAATCGGGTTGCTTACGCAACTCAATGAACTATCACTAAGAATCTTATTAAAGTGTTGTTTCTGAATAATCTAACACAAAAGTGATATTTCCGTTCTCATTCGCAGTGAATCTCCCAACACCGATAAGTTCCGGGAAATCTTTTGTCCAAAATGATACTTCAACCGTAGTATTGGGTTGAATGTCAAGTTGTGTACAAAGCTTTTGCGCTTCTTTTTCGCAAAGCGTGGTGAGGGCATCAAATCCGTCCCTAACTTTTCCACATTTAATTTGTTTTACTTCCATAATTGATGATTTTATTGTTTTACGAAATCTAATTTATATCCTAAAGCATTGGCTATTTTGGTAAGAATGTCCAAGCCTGTGGACACTTTACCTTGTTCAATCCTGCTAAGATTTGCTGGATTTATCCCGGTTATAGCAGAAAGCTGGCGAGCCTCAATCCGTTTTTCTTCACGGATTTCCTTAATTCGTTTTCCTATTCTTTTTCTTTCATTATCATTGAACGTTCCGACTAATAATGGCTGTTCCAAATTATGCTTGGTGAACCACCATGTAAAAAGTCCCAGCAATTCGTCATATGGAGATATGTCAGAATGAACATTGAAAAGCTCATGAATTGCTTTTACGTAGTGTTCTTCTGCTTGTAATGGGAATGTCGAATTGAACAACAATACAGTTGTTTCTCCCGAATCATGAATCAATCTGATTTCAGACTGACCATTGGATTTTGATACAAAAGATAATCCTTGAACCATATTTTTTTCTTTTATGGTGCAAAGATACAAGATAATTTTTAATTGGCAAATACGATAACTATAAATTGCTTCTTTTGATTATGAAATATATATGATTTTGGTATGACAAATCTCAATATATCATCTATTTTCAAGGTTGAACTTGTCTAACATGTCTCCAGAAATTGAAACTATAGTTTCAACAAGAATTATAGTACCATCCACTAATGTAATTTTCTTTTCAAAATCATCATATGCTCGTAATATTCCGGAAGTGCGTACATACCTACCTCCTTCCTTCTGGGTGTCAGGAATAAAATAGGTGAATGTAAGGTTGGGATGCTCACCGATATGGTCAATGGCATAAGCCAGCCGCTTGGACAGTGTCTCCTGTTCGTCCGATGACAATATCTGCCTCGGCGTGGTCTGCCGTGCGGTCTCGGTAATCGCCTCGTCATGGCCGGTCAAGGCGGCGAACGGCGCGAACTGGGCGGCACGGTTTATCATCGGCATTGGCTTCCGGGTCTTGGATACGTGGTGCGGAAGATTGATGATGTCGTCATATCTACTCATGATGGCCTCCTATCTGTTGGTTACGCTCTCTTTGGGTGGCTCCATCCGCATAGTTCAAACCTTTAAGGATGGCATTCTTGCCGAACTTCTTCTTTATCTGCAGCACGGCTTCCTGGCGGCGGCGTTCCCTGACCAACATCTCTTCTTCGGCTTTCCGTTCCTTTTCCAGTTTCCCGTAGTCGGTGAAAAGGTCGAGCTGGACCGCTTTGTTGTCTGGCCGTATATCCGTCTCGTGCATAAGATGGTTTGCCGACAGGGTGATGCGGCGTACCAGCAGGTCGGGGTTTACGATGCGGTCGAACAGTCCGCCGGCCTTCTCCATAAGGATTGTTTCGGAAGAGGTCGGACGCTCCATGTTTACTGTTCCGTGGGCATGAACCGGAACTTGCCTGCCGTAGCGGTCGGTCGCTATTTCGCCTTGATACTTTTCCCTAATATTCCTGTCCGTCAGCGATTCGGTGTCGTAGCCGATGGTCAGCACAAGCTGGTCGGTCACCAGCTTCTTGTCAACCAGGTCGAGTGAGACACTGTCCGCCATTTCCAGCACCACATTCCGGGCTTTGCCTGCCGTATAGGGCGACTGGAGCACCTGTCCGCTGCTGACGGAGCTTGTTTCCGGGCGGTATGCCTTTATCAAGTCCATCGTCACAGGTTCCCATCCCCAGGCATGGTCTATCAGCAGTTCCGCATTGACACCGAACAGCTGATACAGCAAGTCCTCGCGCTCTATGGAACAACGGGCAATGTCGCCCATTGTCAGGATGCCGTAGGTTGCCAGCCGTGCGGCAATGCCCCGGCCCACGCGCCAGAAGTCCGTGAGCGGCATATGCTCCCACAACAGATGGCGGTAGGTCATATCGTCCAGTTCTGCGATGCGCACGCCGTCCTTGTCGGCAGGCATTTTCTTGGCCACTATGTCCATCGCCACCTTGCAAAGATAAAGGTTCGTGCCGATTCCGGCGGTGGCGGTGATGCCTGTCTCGGCCAGCACCTCGCGGATGATTCTCATGGCCAGCTCGTAAGCGGTCATCCTGTAGTTCTTCAGATAAGATGTCACGTCCATGAACACCTCGTCAATAGAATAGACATGGATGTCCTCCGGGGCGATATAACGGAGATAGATTTCGTATATCCTTGTGCTGTATTGGATGTAGTGCGCCATGCGCGGCTGTGCCACCAGATAGTCCACGGCCAGTTCCCTGTGCGTGTCCAGTTCCTTTTTGGAGTGCGATTTTCCGGAGCGTCCTCGCTGCCGGTTCACCTCACGCACCCTCTGCATCACCTCGAACAGTCGTGGTCTGCCTCCGATGCCGTAGCTTTTCAACGCGGGCGATACGGCCAGACAGATGGTCTTCTCCGTCCGCGACGGATCGGCCACGACCAGGCAGGTGTCGAGCGGGTCAAGTCCCCGTTCCACACATTCCACCGAGGCATAGAATGATTTCAGGTCGATGGCTATGTATTGGCGTTCAGAGTTCATGTCCGTTTGTCTCCTTTGCCATAACCTACCGTGGGTTCGGCGGCAATGGCTGATTCATTTGATAGGTTTCCTATGGTGTAAAGCTGTATCTGTCTGACTGATGCCGGTTGCACCAATGCCGGGTTCAACCGTTCTTTCAGCCTTGTGTTGCGTTTCAGCACCGTCATGTTGCGGATGGCAAACGAAAGAGCCTTCTTCGTGCCGATGAGCACGCATATCTTTTTGGCACGGGTGATTCCCGTGTAAATCAGGTTGCGTTGCAGCATCACATAGTGGGTCATCAGTACGGGCATCACCACGATGGGATATTCCGAGCCTTGCGACTTGTGGATGGTGGTGGCATAGGCCAGCGTCAGCTCGTCCAGTTCAGAGGCATCGTATTCCACCAGTCTGCAGTCGAAGTTGACGGACAAGGTGCGCTCCTCCAAATCGACCGATTCCACGAAGCCCAGGTCTCCGTTGAACACATCCTTGTCGTAGTTGTTCCGCAGCTGCATCACCCTGTCGCCCTGACGGAACGAGTAGCCGCTGCGGTTCAATGATATGCCTGAAGGGTTCAGTGCTTGCTGCAAGGCCATGTTCAGATTGACCGTGCCTACAATACCCCGTTGCATGGGAGTCAACACCTGGATGTCGGTGGTTTTCCGGTGGTAGGCTTTGGGCAGACGGTTCTTCACGAGGTTCACGATTTCTCCGGCCACCTTCTCCGGATCTTCCTGCTGCATGAAGAAGAAGTCGGTGTCCTTGCCGTTGCTGGTATCGGGGAAACGGCCCTGGTTGATGGCGTGGGCATTCATCACGATGCGGCTGGACTGTGCCTGCCGGAAGATGCGCGTCAGGCGGATGACGGGTATTTTCTCACTTTCTATAATATCGCGGAGCACGTTGCCGGCTCCCACGCTGGGCAGCTGGTCGATGTCGCCCACCATGACCAGACGCATGGAAGTGGGGACAGCCTTCATCAGGTTGTTCATCAGGATGATGTCTATCATGGAACATTCGTCCACGATGAGCGCGTCACCTTCCAGCGGATTCTCTTCGTTGCGCTTGTAGCCGTCCTTCGGATTGTACTCCAGCAGGCGATGGATGGTCTTGGCCTCCATGCCCGTGGCCTCGCTCATCCGCTTGGCGGCCCGTCCGGTGGGGGCAGCCAATAGGATGCGCAGTCCCAGATGCTTCAGTGCGGCAATGATGCCTTGGGTCGTGGTGGTCTTGCCCGTACCAGGTCCGCCCGTCAGCACCATGACCTTGGAGCGAAGGGCTTCCCCGATGGCCTGAAGCTGCACCTCGTCATATGTGATGCCCGTTTCCTTGGACAGTTCCGCCGCATTGAACCGGGTCGCAAAGAGGTTGCCTTCCGATTCACGAAGCAAGGCAAGCAGACGGTTGGCCGTGCCCGTTTCGGCATAGTAGAACGGAGGCAGATAGATGGCCTCGTCCTCTATCTTCAGGTCTTCTGTCCGTGCCATGTCGGCCAGGGCTTTGCGGATGGAGTCTTCGTCCGCTTCCAGCAGGCCGATGGCAGCTTTCACCAGCTGCTCTTCCTCGGCATACACGTGTCCCTCATTGGCCAGTTGGTTCAAGGTGTAGACGATGCCGCTCTTGCAGCGGCGCGGGTCGTTCTTCTCATATCCCATCTTTCCGGCGATGCTATCAGCCGTCTTGAAGCCGATGCCCCAGATGTCATCTGCCAGGCGGTAAGGATTCTCTTTCACCTTGTCGATGCTTTCCTTGCCGTATTGGCGGTATATCTTGGCGGCATAGGTCGTACTTACCCCGTGGCCTTGCAGGAAAAGCATCACGTTCTTGATGTCTTTTTGCTTTTCCCAGCTCTCGCGGATTTTCTCCACACGCTTCTTGCCGATGCCCGGCACTTCATACAGCCGTTCGATGTCGGTTTCAATCACTTCGATGGTGTCCAGTCCGAACTGCCGTACAATGAGTTGGGCGAACTTCGGCCCGATGCCTTTCACCAAGCCGCTGCCCAAATACTTCTCGATGCCATAGATGGTGGCGGGCATCACCTCTTCCCACGTCTGGCAGACGAACTGGCTGCCATAGCGTTTGTCCATCTTCCAGTCACCTTCGCACAGCAGCATGCTTCCGGCAGGCACATCCAACAGGTTGCCTACCAAGGTCACAAGGTCGTCATAACCTTTCACCTTGACTTTCATGACAGAGTATCCGTTTTCCGGATTCTGATAGGTGATGCGTTCCACTACACAGCGAAGTTTGGGCATAGGCGTTATTTTTTGAAAAATAAATCTTTTAATTGGGCAATACAATCTTCAGACAATTTCCCTTCCGGTTGGCAAGAACTGATTTCACGATTGTTCAAAAAGTCCTGTTCCTGCAAGGCAACTATAACCGGGCCTCTGACCGATGTCAGTACATACGGAGCGCAATCATCTACCATGTTCATTTCCTCTTCCGGATTCTCCAAGAAAGGCATGGCTTCTTCACCTACGGCAATCGTGTGCATCAGGTAGAGTTCGGCCTTCGTCTCATACTTCTGGATGAATACCACCTTATCGCCTTTTTGAGGCAAGTCCCTTTCCCAAGGAGGGAAACCGCCCCAACGGAAATGTACGACGCCATCTTGATAAATAGATTTCAAAAGGTCTTTAGAGAAGTTGTTGTCAACTTTTTGAATAAACCAGCTTTCCATGCTTTCCACCTTGCTTTTAATATAGATGGTCATGCGCAAGCGTTCATCGTATGTACCCTTATCCTTGACAGTGGTAAGCTCGGCTGTAAAGGCATCGCTCCATCCCATGTCCATCATCTTCGCCAACATTTCGTTTTCCTTTCGTGGTACATAGCCGATGATGTAATCAAAATCAAAGTGCTCTGTATCGCCGTCGAAGTCATCGGCTAATGCCACAGCCACAGCATTGCGGTCGTACTTGTTGGCGCGTTCGCGAACCAAAACAAGCTCCGCACCTTCATACAGCTCGTCCCAAAAGTCTTCCGGATGGTGGAAGTTCCAGCCGGCAACGGCACATTCCTTGAAAAAAGCCCTTTTCTTTTTAGGTTCGGGAAATATGTACATTCCTTCGGGAGGTGGAACAGGCATACCTTCTGTAACTACTATTTTGTCATTGTATTCGGGTGGGGCAACGTCACCTTGTAAAACTATAAGGTCATTGTCCGTATCACTGCCCGGATTGAAACTGTCCGTCATTTCCGCCATCTGTCGGTCAAGTTCAATATTCTCAATGCCTTTCTCCTTTAATTGTTTTTGCAGGTTTTGTAGCTCAGCATCACATAGGGGGCATGTGCCTGCGCAATCCCCTTCATGGTGGCATTCTGCGGGCTGGTATGTCAATCCGTACTGTGCGGCTATCCGCCTGCGGATTTCTCTGAGCAAATTGCATTTATCCTTTCCGTTCATCATTGTCTTTTGTTTGGGGGTGATATCTTGATTCTCTTTCTATGTAGCGTGGAAATTCAAATTTCGTAAAGCCCATCCTGTCCAGTTCATCAAGGCTGTAATCTATATCCTCTTCCGTATTGTAACCGGGAATAAGGGGAAGTTTCAGGGTAACATCCTCCACCCGGCAGGTCTGGAGCAGTACACTCAGTGAGTGGTCACGGATACAGCTCGGCAGCCCGGTATATCGTTCGTAGATGACATGATTGATGTCCTTTACATCCACTATCCAATGGTCTACTATCGGTGCAAGTTGTCGGATGGTATCCTCAGAACAGTAAAGTGAGGTTTCCAATGTGATTTTCCAGACATTACCGCATACCCGGTGAAATTCCTCTATGAAACTGGCGTATCGGGTCGGCTCTCCACCTCCAAAACAGATACCGCCTCCCGTTGCCTGAAAATAAAGGTCATCTATCTTCACATGGTCATAAAGTTCATTGGCATCCAGTTGTATGATTCCTTTATTTAAGTAAAGTCCACGGCTGCCTTTTGAATAGATTTCTTCATGACAACGGTCGTTCAGGCAGTAAGCACACCGAAGCGGACAGCCCATGAAACAGACCAACGTGGTGATTCCATGGCCGTCCGTGCCCATCCGTAAGCGGTCTATGGCGAATATGGAAGCCGTATGATACGTTTGAAGTTTTTTCGATGATTCCATAGTAGATCTCTTTATTATATCTTACTGAGTTTTTCCCTCACATCCATCAATGCGAACCCAAGCAGGTTTTCTCCTTTCCATAAACGGGGATTCCTGCAGTCTGGGGCATCTTCTTTCATGCCAATCCCCCAGACTGTATCGTAGGGGCTGGCTTCCACCAATATCTTGTTTCTTGTAGCAAGCAGAAATACTTTCAGCTCTTCATTGTCCATGAATTTATGCAGATTACCGGTAATGACGACTTCCATACGGTGCTTTTGCCATTTGTATTCGTCAAAATTCCGCACTTCTCTGCCTAATGCCTTTATCTCTTTAGGATCTGTAGATGCCAAAATTCTTTTTCTTGTATCTTCATCGCCCATGATTCGCGCTTTTTCCGCCATCATAAACTGTTCCGCACAGTTGTAATGGATACCATTTACAGTAAACCTGCAAGGGAACCATTGGCTGAGACAGGCTTTGGTCGTTTCACCCGGCTTGCTGTGATGTCCCCAAAAGAACAAGAAATCCGAATTGGAAACCTCATAGAGGTCTTCTTTTCTTAATCCTCCCTTCACATTCGTATAGTCCAAAGCGTAGTACCACTCCCTGAAGCTCTCCAAATTTGCGGAATCACCTCCCCAATGAAGCCAGCGGTTAAGCAACAGGGCTTTCATCGACATGGGCACACCGTCATCGGGGCGCAAGTCGGCAAGTCCGCAATGTTTATAATATTCCAAATCCTCTTTTATATGGGGATGGTCTTGTGGAGACAGATTGAACTGCACCCAGCATTCTTCATAAAACCACAACTGACTTTTTGAATGGAAAGGACACAACCGTTCTCCTTTATAATAATGGCACTTTTCCAGCAGCATCAGCTTTTGCGGAGGGAACTCGGCCGACATGTACATACTGAACACCCATTCTTTATTGACCGGTTGGTGCATAAGGTCATCGGTAAGCATCACGCCTCTTTCAAAGTCTTCGTGTAGGCCATACTTTTCAAAATGCTCGTGCCAGTCATAATGGTCATAACTATCCCACAATAGTTCAAAATAATGCTGATGTTCCCAAATACCGTGAGATAGCGTACCTGCGGAATAGGGATTCTTTGTTTGCATCCGTTTTGCCAACACGTCTATGGCGGCCTTGCTTAGCGGACGGATTTGCATGATGATCTTCTCAAACGATTCCGGCAACACAATGTTCTCTTCCACTATCGCTTCTCTGAACAAGGGAGCGATGTCCTCTGTCTTAAATCCGGCTATTCCGCAACCGATGGGAGTCACCAGAAAGGTCAGTTCCTTATGCTCCTTGGCAAAAGCAATGAACTCCTCCACATAGGGGCGGATGGTTTCAACGCCACCCTGCATGGTCGGTATGGCGTAGGATTGCCCTTGCAGTCCTACACCCTTTCCCCAGACGGCACCGAACTTCTCGTATGCAATGCGGGCCGCTCCACCGCCGTGCATTCCTTGCAGATTGCTGCCAAACACGAATATCTCGTCTGGTTGCAGACTTATAATCCGTTCCGGTGTATATGTGGGTCTAATATATTCCATATTTTTAATGACTGGTTTCATTTTGGGTACGGTTGATGGACACATTGAATGCCTTGCAACGGCGGTTCTGCTGGTTGGCCCTGCTTAGCGAGAATCGGCTGAACTTCTCATAGATGTCAAGTCCGCGCCCCAGGGTGATGGTCCATCCCGTGTCGGTCTGTATCGTGCGGTCGTGGTCGGCCTTGAAGTCGTAGGTAAACTCAATGCCCAGGGGCAGCAGTTCATCGGCCAGGTCGTTGAAACTGTCTATCACCTCCGCCACTTTCTCATCGTCCTCGTTCTGTGTACTTAGGTGTATCTTGATGGTGTCCTGCACGGAAGTCACATCGCGCACCATCTGGATAAAGTCCACCAGATTGTCTATCTGGTAGGGTTGCCTGATAAACGGGTCGGTCAACTTGATCTCCTTGGCCGTGCGCAGATAGTCGCCAAACAGTCCCTTATAGGTGATGCCTCCCTGATTCTCGCGTACAGTGATTACCTTGGAAGCCAAAGCAGGGATGCGGGGACGTTTTCCCTTGGCGATAACGGATGAAGTTTCGGATACAACCTCTTCCATGTTTTCCTCTTGCTCCGCAGCCGGATGGGTATCGTCCTGATTTTGGCCTGTGGTATTTTGAGGGCCAAACTCCAGACCTTCCAATGTTTCCACTTTCACGCTTTCTCCCGTGGGCAGCCAGGTGTAGACAAACTTGGCCGGTTCGGCATTGAAAGTTTCGTCAATGGCATACAGCTGGTCTTTCACACGCTTGCGCCCCTCGGTGGCAAAGTCGATGATTTCCCGTGCCTCTTCATCGGTCATCCGTCCATCGGGATAGAGCAGCTTGCTGAAGCCGGAGAAGGTCTTGCGGATGGCCTGATGGTCGCGTTCGGACAGCGAGCCATCGAATCGGGCGTATTCCTTCAACGCCGATGTGCGGTCATCGTTCCGCAACTCGTGCAGCACGGCAGCTATGTAGTCCGTTATCAGCCCGTATCCGGTTGAAAAGCTGTTCTTCTTCAGAATCCTGACTTCCCATCCGGGATTATAGAGGTGGATGCGGTCGAGGAAAGCCCCTTTGATAAAGGACGTGGGAATGGACTCAAACAGGTGCGAGTTTTTCAGCATATAAGGCACGGTGTGCTTGGTGTTTCCTACGAACACCATCGACGCGCTGGCTTCATGCGTCCCCTTGCCACGGTTGAACGACTTGTTGGCCAAGTAGTTCTGCATGGTGTCTATCAGCACGGCATCCACGTTGCGGCCTTTTTGCTGCTCGAACTCATCCCATGCCACCACATCCCAGTAGCCCACCAGTCCCAGTATCTCCTTGTTGCCTTGCATCTTGACAAACAGCCGGGCAGAGGTCACATCGCCTCCGCTGACCAGTACACCGTAAGGCGACAGTTCCTGGAACACGTGGCTCTTGCCCGTGCCTTTAGGCCCCAGCTCTACGAAGTTGTAATTGTTCTCCACATGAGGAAGCAACCGGGCCAGCGTGATGAATTTCTCTCGGCGGTTCATCACCTCCGGATTCAGGCCAACCGTGTGCATCAGGAAATCCAGCCATTCCTCCGTGGTGAAGTTTTGGCGTTGCTCGATGTATTCTTCCAGGTCAATGTGCGAGATTTGTATGGGTTTCAAGTTCTGTATCTCCCAACGTACCTTAACATCCTCTCCCGACACATAGCCGATGGTGACAATGCACCACACGCCGTTGCCCGACAACAGTTTGGGATTCTTGCGGACATACTCCGTCCCGATGGGTACTCCCGACAGGCCGAGGTTGGAAAAGGTGGCGTTGTACTCGTCGCTCCGCTCGTTGAGGGTGACGGTCACTTTGTCTATCACCCTGTGCTTGCCGTGTTCGCGGATGATGCCTTTGATGCTTTCCGCTTCCGCACGATGCACATAGTTGTTTCGAATCACCTGCTTGACTTTCTCCAATCCGTCGTTGATGATTTCCTCGTCATCGCTGGCGCAATATTGTCCCAGCAGATACTCCAACACGTAGGTGGGCACCGGCAGTCCGCCTTTCACGAGGAAAGCCAGGTCTTTCCGCACCACCTTGCCGATGAAGGCATCCAATATCTTTTGCTGCAGTTCCATCATTCAAAGTCAAAATCGTTTTCAATCAAGGTATTGTTCGTCACGTTCTCTTTGATGAGCGGATTCAGGTCGTCCGCCGCGTCAAACACTTTCAGCTGGAGCACCTTGGCATCCACGTTCCGGTTCAGGGTCAAGTCCACCTGAATTTTCCGGTTGTCCAACGATGGGTCGGTCTTGTCCAACAGGAACTCTTTGACGGGTGTGACCGGCTCGTCGTTATGATACAAAGCCACGCGGATGTATCTTTCCTTCGTGTCCATGGAAACGGCCTCCGTCTGCAACAGCTTGAAGCGCAGCCGGGATGCCTGAATGGACAGTTTCCGGTCGAGCACCATCACGCCCACAGGCTGCTTGTTGTCGTCACGCTCCTGGTGACATATTATAATAGGTATAATCAGTTCCTGCATAGAAGCTCCGCCGTGCGTAAACATATACCCTCCGGAAGGAGCCGCCAAGCGGTTTGTTCCCTGCGGCACGGCCACATACACATCGCTCCCGTTCACGATGCCCGACACCTCACTAAGCGGAAACTTCACCATCCCTGTGGTTTCGGCCTCCGAGCGGGTCAGGTAGTAACGGGTGCTGCGTTCCATGGTTTCCTCCTCAATCTTGTGTTTGTCCTTCTCTGCAAAGTCAATGTCGTTGAACAGGAAACCGTGGTCGCTGGTGACATACACTTCCGTCACATTGTAGCTTGCGAGGATTTTGGGAATCATCGTGGCCAGTTCGTTGATGGCTTCTCGGCACGCCTGCGCCACTTGCTTGGCCGTGCCGTCGTGTCCGGCCTTGTCTATCGTATCGTGGAAGATATAGACCTGCGGATGTTTGAATATCTCGCGGTTCTTCTGCTGGTTGTATTCCGCCACGGTCTCGAACGGGACGCAGATGGCTCCATCCTTGTATCTTTGCAGGTGTTCCGAACGCTTCTCCGTGGTGCTGAGGATATGGTCGTCCACCGACATGTCCTGACTGCCCTCCTGCCCGTAGAGCTTCAACTCACGGTGAGGCAAGAGTGCCGGCTTGCCGTATTTGGTCTCTGTGGGCAGCATGGCCAGCATGGGTTTCAGCGTGGCGATATGTTTGGATTTGGCCAGTTCGCCTATCAGCTCTTGCGCCACCTCGTAGCGCAACGCGTCGCTCACGATGACCGCCACTTTCTTCTGCATAGGCCGGATGCGCTCCTCATAGAAATCCTGCTGACGGGACAGATGCACTCCACCCATACCTCCCATCTCCTTGATACAGCGCGTCCATTCCAGATTCAGGCGGTTGCAGAACTTGCTGTAATGCAGGTCGAGGTTGTGCTTCGCCTGCTGGATGTCCGGAAACAGTCCGCACGACGGGTCTACTTTGAAATACTGTTCAGTGGCCTGCCGGTAAAGCTGGTCGAGCACGTAATAATCCTCCTGATAGCGCATCACGTATTCATCGGGCGTGTTGAGCGTGAGCGAGCCGAGTGCTAATGCTTTCTGGTAGTATTGCGCCACGGTCAGGCAATAGTCCATGGCCGAAGCTGTCATGCCGCGTCCGTTCAGCTTCAGCATCAGGTCTTCTATCCGCCTGATGACTTCCTCTGGCGCGGTCTCCATCTTGTCTTTGAGCAGTCCGGCCACGATGGGCTGGCAGAGACGTGGCGGCACGAAATAGTAGTTGGCATCCGTGCCGTACCAACGTATCAGTTCCTCGTCGCGGACGGCACCGCCCAGCTCGCCCATCACCTCCAGCAGTGCGTCCGCCGACTTTTCCTGACTGAGTGCCAATTCCAGAATACGGTTCATCTGTTGCAGGGCAAGGGTGTTGTCAATGCGCCACTGTTTGTAGTCGTCCGCCGCCACAGGGGCAAGGTTCTGCACGATGGCATTGTATTTCAGCATCTTCACCACATCGGCAACCTTCTCTTCCGTGTTATCGTCGAAGGTAGCCCCGAAGATGTCCGCCAACTTCCGTTCCAAGGCTTCTGCAGCGTCCTTGCATTTGCGCAGCTTCACGAAGAAGTCCGTCCGCTTCTGTCGCTCCGCATTCCGTCCCAACAGAATGATGCGCAAGATGATAACATCCCATTCCAGAATGCGCTGCACGCCCATGTAGCTGCTGATGAATCCCCGGACCAGCTTGTCGGTCGTGATGCTTCGGTCCTGATAATAGGGCACGAACAGGCGCAGCATCCTTTCCGACTGCAACGCCGCAATGTTCCGTTCCACGAAGCGCACCATCGGCTTGTCCGTGTCGGGCAAGCCATATTGCTGCATGAAGGCGGTGTAGTCCTGGCTTTTGTATTCCATGTTAGCTGTCAGCACGTCAAGCAACGGGAAATTCTCTTTCAACGACTTCTTCTGCAGGGGCGACTCCTGATGGAAATAGAGCACCACCCGGTCATCCGCCCAGGCGTTGTCCAGGTTGTACTTCACGGTGAACCAATCCCCCTGAAAGTCCACGAAGCGGTACCCTTCTTTCCACTGGGCTTCTGCAAGCTCTTGGGCAAGAAACTCGTCATTGAAGATAAAGAGGACTTTCAAGTCAGGCTCTCTATCAAAGTAATTATATATTTTGTCTATCGCATTCATTTCTTTCGGTATTTTTGGTTACTGGCATTGGGATTGTCTGGATTTGTCATTTCCAAATATCCGGCTTCCACCAAAGAGGTTACATAGGTTTGGATGTTCTTGCTATGATAACTTACCCCAGCCCTTTCAAGTATTTCACGACTACTGCGAGGTACACTACAATAATTGACTACATCCTTTTGCTTAGGGGTGAGCTTTACCCGACGAGTGTCAGAGTCTGTAACTAGTCTGCGTGTTTGAGTGTCAGAGTCTGCACCTAAAGTGTCAGGGTCAGTGTCAGAGTTGTACCCTTGACTGTCAGAGTTAGTGTCTGAGTCGCTGTTTAAGTCCATATTCCTTTTTATCGTAATCAAGAACTCATGTGCCCTCTCGTCATTCTTGAACTCTACTTGCAATCCATCTTCCAAGGCACGCTGGATACCCGTACCTGCTCCCGTATAAGGCAGAAGGTAGATGGCATTGCTGAAAAGGAAATTGTTACGGGGCATGGAGGTACCGTTGGTTATATCTTCCACTTGCAAGCCGTTGGGTAGGATGCCCGGACTGTGTATCTCCACCCGATTGTCAAAAATGAATATACGGATAGGTGCATTCCAGTTCAAGGAGCGATGGACAAGGGCGTTGACCACAAACTCAACCAAACTGCTGTAAGGAATTTCGAGCCTGCCCAACGAATTAAATCCTTTCTCTACCTGTACGCTTTTAAGATTGCGGGTAAAGAAAGCCATGATGGTTTCAAACTGATGCAGCAGGTTTCCCTCCATATCCGCGTCATTCACTTTATCCCGGAATTGATTGCCGCCTATATGGTTTCCGACAAAACTGATGCACTTAGCCGTCATGACCGGTAGCCAACGCTGGGTGTATTTGCCGAACAGCAGCATGGCAGCTACGGTCATACTTCCGTCCGGACGGATAAAGTGCAGGTTGCGCATCAGTTTGTTCAGGTTGTGTCCCTTGGCAATGGCATTGGCGATGTCGTCAAGAGAAGCTTCACGGAGAGCGTCGCCGACCAGCCCTTTCTTCTCCAATACGATGGAGAAGCGGTTTTGCAGGAAAACTTTGAGGGTATCTTCATCCAGGTCATCCAGCGTGGCACCTTTCACCACCGCTTCGTCCGGGGCGAAACTGCCACATTCGGACATCATTTCCGCCAGTTCGGCATTGTCAAACACCTTGCGCTTGTCGGCACCGTTCTTTATCCAGACAATGCCTTTATTGTCGTGATAAGGCTTGTTGTTTCCCTCTTTGATGGTGGCCACCACCACACTGCCGCCTTCCACTTGGGCCGTGTCAATATCGAGCAGGATGCTTGGAACGACATTTTCCGAAGCGATATTGCCGAGCATGTTGGTCGTTTCCTGCACTTCAGCATACGACAAAGGGTTAAATTCTCCCGTCTTGTCATTGATGCCAATCACAAGCTGACCTCCACGATAGTTACTCATGGCAACCAGTTCGCAACCTATGTCATATTTATCCAAGATTCGTTCCTTAAACTGCACCTTGCTTACCTCACCGAGGTCTCTGAGCCGTAGTATATCTTCTGTTGTCATAATCAATTCATTTTAATTATTGCATCCAATGGTTTCATGTCTGGGAACTCTTCAGACATAGATTTTCCTGAAAGTAGTAACAAGAATGTTGGCCTATCATAGTGAAACTCTATAAAAATTTGACCATTCTCTTCTTTTTGAATATTTGTAATTTGGCAAGAATTAAGTATTCTATATCCAAATGGAATATTAAAGGTTCGATTATTCAATTCATACTTAAATACTCTTTCGTCTGTTGTTACAATAGAAATATGGTCATTTACTTTGAATGATTCAATAAGTTCTCCTCCTTTTTCTGTTTTCGTAGAAAAATTAAGTCCATCTTTATCATCACAACGGACATTTATGGGTTCTCGATACAGATATGAACATATGTATGCTGCAATCCGCCAACTTTGTTCGGTACATTCATTATAGACTTTGAATTTTTTTCCAGTAGCCAGCTCTATCCGTTTTACATCTTTATAATACCGTTTAAAACATTCATAATTATTATCTTTAAGACTTTGTGGCGAACTTGTCAAATTTAAGGGAAATCTTGAAAGCTCTTGAATAATAAAATCTTCATTTGCAAATAAAGCACACGGCACCTCTATCCACTTTATCGCGTTATCGTTATTCTTATACTGTTTCTTGAAGTCAAAATTAAATGTGACTGTTATAGGAGAACCTTCTTGAAGAATGTGAAGTCCTATTCTCATAAAGTAAACGTCGCAATCAACATCGAATCTTATCGCTTTGTCGTTCAAAATATATACCTTTGCCGTAACTGTTTCAAGAAAATCTCTTGACGGAATTTGGAAAGTTAGATCGAACTTTTTCTCGACAGGAGAAACGAGGATTTCTTTAATATCACTTGTGAGGACTACGCCATTAACAAGATAGTGACATTTCAATATATCTTCTCCCGCAATTCTAAAACAAGGTCTTTGTGGGAAGAATTGATTTGATACAAGCTCTCCATTCTTCTCAAAATCAAGATTTTTCAGTTTTTCGCCAATTTCAGCCTTAACCGACATCTGTATTTGATGTTGCAACGGCTTTTCGGTTGTCGATTCAACATTTTTTATAGCATTATTTCCTTGAACAGGAGTTTGAACTGTGGGAAGAATCTGATAGGATTTTAAGAATCGTGTACAAGTCTCTCCGGAAATATATTTATTTTTGAAGTCCTCGGTAATATGCTCTTTCAACTCCTCTATAAGTTGTGTCAAAAAAACATTGGCTACGGCATCAAAATAATGCACCTTCAATTCTTTCAGCTTTGCCTGCTTTTCTGGTGAAATACCTGGAGCAATTAAAAACATTTCATTTTGATTGCTTCCTTGTGCATCTGAAACCTTTTGGATTATGTCAAGTATGTTATTGTCTTCAAGGCTATATCCAATAAATAGAATATTCTTTGTAGCAAACTCTGTCTTTACCAAATTCCACATTATCGGATTTTTATTGGCGGTAAAAAACTGTTTGTAGTCATCGGAAGTAATAACTACCGAATCAGGATCTGTAAAATCCCCATGGACTTTTACAACGGTAAAAGGCTTATTTATATAAGCACAATCAGCATCATTTCTGACTACGCATATATCATTTCTTGAATAAGAATCTTCTAATAGGGTGTCATAATTTGTAGTAAAGATTCTTCTAAAGTGTGGAATCTTTGCCAACAAATTATGGTCATCCATACATGTAGGCTCAAAGTCAAATGCCTTTTTCAATATCCTCATTAGCGGATTCCTACTGCCTAAATGGATTTCATTAACAAAAAAGTTTGACAAATCCGCGAGTTTATCATCTTTATGGGATTCTCTTTTTTCTGTATCATGAATTTCTCCTAATATAGCTTTTTGGAGATCCCAAACAGATGGGGCACCGGCTTCCTTAGAGAAACCAGCACCTATAAATAGCGATACTTGTTCGCGTCTAACTAATGAGATAAGCTCTTCAAACATACTTTTCTATTTATTTCAATTTCGCCAACACATCTCCAAACTTGGCATAGTTCACTACCACGCCATCGTCCAAGTCGAAGGCTATCTGCTCGTCTGCCACGGTGTGCAGGCGGTCGTGATACTCGCGGCATTCGGCTATCTGCCGTGTAATGCTGTCCAACTGCTTGCGCTCGCGAGCATTGAGGTTGGCGGCGTTGGCCTCCATCTCACTTTGCTGCTGCACCAACCATTCGATATGGGGCAGGAGGTATTTCGTGCGGATGCGCTCTGCCGTGTAGGCGTTCATGCGGTGCATGTAAGCTAAGCATTGGAAAGCACCTTTCTTTGAAGAGAACAACCAATAGATGGGGCGATTCTGGTACATCTTTTTGTGGTCTTTCCAGAAGTCTTTCACGAAATAGTCATCAAGGCTCTTGCCCAAGGCAGCTTCCACACAGTTGAGATTGTCCACCAAGGTATCTTCGCCGAAGGCCACCACGAGCCAACGCTTGAACATCACCGTGGCATTATCCGAAAAGTCCGTATCGCTGGGCATCAGCGGTAAAATGCCATCCGCATCAATGTTCCATTGCAGACCATTGAAGGTATAAGGAGCTATTTCCTCGGCTGTAGGTTCAGGATGGGCTATGTGCAAGCCGAGCTTGTCGAGACGATAGCGGCCCAGCATACAGCCTACGGCATAACTTATAAGCTGTTTCGCAATTACATCATCTTGCCAATCAAGGTAATATTTCCCGGAAACAGTTAGACCAGCATCTGTTTCGTCGGTAATAATACTTCCGTCTTCTGTGGTTAAAAGGTATTCATTGGTTACTTTAACTTCACCTTGCTGTAGGATAGTCACCTCGCTTAAAGGCACGTCGGGTGACAGTTCATTCTCCAAGCCGTATATCCCGATGAACTGCCGATTCAGTTCCTCCTCGTTGGCGTGGAGTTGGAGAAATTGCTCCGTCCAATGCGCCTTGTATGCCTCCATCAGGTCGGCGAGGCGGTGCGGCCCTTCTCCTTGCTCCTTGCCGAGGCGGACGAGTTCGTTCTCCTCGAAGTCCCAGGAGGTCTCGTGGGCGTCCCAGTCGGATTTGGAGATGGAGATGTTTTGGGAGACTATATGCGCTACATTCGAGCCTTTTTCAAATTTAAAGGGAACACTAGCTATATGACCAGAACCGATAGACAGACCTTGTGAAAATATTTTAGCAAACTTATAGAATACAACAGAATTCATCAACCCTAAAATATACTTTAAATTATTATCAGAAAACAACATTGGTCCTGATGTATCAAACAAAGAGCCGGTTGGAGAATAACGGACAGATAAAGAATTACTAGTCACGGCACTCCAAGTTAATCCTTCATAAAAATAGAATTGATAGTTTCTAAGATTTCTTGACCATGATTTAGTTGTTGGGTCATTCGGATTATGTTCTAACCAATATTTTAATTCCTCACCATCATGATAAAAATTGATAATATAATCTCTATTACCATACCAACGTCTGTCTTGCCCTCCTTTATTGTGAGGGAACCATTTGTAATCTGATGACAAAGCAAATTCTCTTTCAAGATTAATGCCTATTCTTTTGAAGGAAACTTCACTCCAATATCTCAAAAACCTATTATTGTCACTAGTTTGTAATCCTGCTCTTGGCTCGGAAACTTGTCCGAGTGGAATAAGATTGCAAATAAGTTTAAATTTCTTCTCACTCACCCAATACCCAATCGGGCATCCTGGAATCTCCTTAAAGTTTTGTTGGGAGACGTGAGGGTAATAATAATTCTCCCCAGCCAAGAACATCCGCTCCTTGTCGCCGCAATTTTTACCCTCCACTAAGCGGTAGTATGTCCCCGTTTGGGTGGGTGCGTGCTTAGTGAGGACAAAAGCCGTGTTCTGCACCACTTCGCCAGAAAGCTCGTCGAAGGTTCGAGGCCCGAGGTGCAGCATGTTGTCTATCTGCATCGTGTCGAGCAAATGCGTGCGCAGCTTCTCGAACGAGGAGAGGAACATCCAGCTCTGCATATTAATCATGCCATATTTGCCATCGGCCACCAACCGTTCTTCGCACACCTGCATGAAGACGGAGAACAAGTCCGCCTTCCCCGCCTCGTAGTTCTTCTTCACATAATTGGAGAGCACGGCATTCATGTTTCCACTGCCCATATACGGCGGATTCATCACCAAGGTGTGATATTGCTCCGTCAGTGCCAGGATGATACGCATGTAGGGCAGCAAGCCGCTTACGCTCTCGCCGGGCATCGTTTGCTGTTCATACTCCTCCGTGCGGACAGCCAGGATGTTGCGTGTGCGCTCTGAGAGGGGGAACTTCATGATGCTGCCCAAGTTGTCCGCCTCATCCATCAGGCATACGGCATTGGCCAGTTCCGCGATGGCCTCGCCGTTGTCCGCCATGATATAATCAGCCAACACACGGGTCAGATGCTCCTTGTCGGGATAAGGCTGCGGCATGTCCAGCACACGCGGCATACAGTGGCAGTCGGCAAAGGCAGCATCACGCTGGCAAGCCTTCAGCAGCAGGGCAAACTGTGCCAACTGCTTGGCGCGGGTGTCGATGTCAATGCCCGTCAGGTTGCGGCGGAAGATGTGCTCGATGGCCTCGCGGCGGCTGTAGCCCTCATTAATATATAAGGTATAGAGCATGTCGAACATCTCGCCCAAGATGTGACCGGAGCCACAGGCTAGGTCGGCCAGACGCAGGTCGGTCAGGTCATCGTAGCGGAGGATGCGGTCGTCCGGGGTAGGCTCAGAGGGATTCACCAGATGCTTCCAGTCTTGCGCCACTTCCGTCTCGTAGGGGTTATTGTCTAAATAGATGCGCCCCACGGTGTTCTGCACCATATACTTCACAATCCAGTTGGGCGTGAATATCTGCGTGGCGGCAGGAATCTCACTGGCGGTAAACTTTCCCTTCGCGGCAAACACCTCGTCCTTCTTCTCGGCGATGTAGAACTGATAGAGCCAGCCAATGAGTTCGCTTGAGCGGTAGTCCTCCTCCGCGATGAAGTCCGTATGGTTGACGAGGTCCACAAAGCCACCCTCGGCCAGGATGTTGGCGGGCAACAGCAGTTCGGTGTAGTCGGCGATGTGGCCGAAACAGCGGTGGATGACGGGCGTGGTATGACAGAAGGCCACGATGAGCAGGCTAAACTGTTCCGCCGTGCGGCTGTCGTCGTCGAGCAGCGGCATCAGTCGGCTCCGCTCTTCCTCGTTCATCTGCGGTAAGCGTCCCTGTCGCGCCTCGCTCACGATGAGTGGCACGTACACGCCGGGACTTTCGTACTGCAACACAGGCGGTATCAGTCCGTTCTTGGTCATGATGCGGATGGCCATCAGGCGGTTGAACCACGTGTAGGCGGCTTCTTCCACCACGTCCTTCAGTCCGTGCCGACGGATTGCAGCAGCCAAGGACTGCCACTTATGATAGAAATCTTCCGTTACGGTGTCGCCCATGAAGGTGGCACCGCCGCCTAATAGTTGCGGTTCTTCCACGGGCGTGCCGTCCGGTCGGAAACCGAGGGCGGTGAAGCGATGCGCCACGCCCTGCATCAATATGTTGCGTGCTTCGGTTGCGAAGCGTTTCAGTCTGTTTGTTTCCATGCTTAGCTTACTATAATGTCATTGTCATCATTGATATACCGCATCAGTTGCGCTTTGAGCGACTGCAAGTAACGGTCTACATCGGCCTCGGTGTGCATCGGCTCGGTGGTATGCGTGTTCAGGCGGACAATCTTCCGGACATGCGGCCTCGGCTGTGGGGGCGTTGGCTGTCCGCCATCATCGTGTACCGAGCTGCCTCCACCGGCAGACGGTGTCGTAGGTGTATAAGGTTTCGAGGGAATGGCGGCATTGATGCGGTGCATCTGTTCCTCATAGAAAGCCGAGGTATCGGCATTGGCTTGCAGGGCATAGAAGTTGTTCGTGCCTGTATTCAGGGAAATGGTAGTGTCTCGACGGGCGAACTTGTCGCGGTTGACCTTCATCTCCTCAGCATACTTTTCTAATTCATCGAACACGGCATTGTAGCGAGTCGTGACGGTCTCCACCAGTTCCTTACGCTTCTGCTGCAACTGTGCCTCTATGGCCTTCCTCATCTTGATGTAAGCCGGCATCTTTGTCCAGGGTTCTTCGTCGGTGTGGATGGCACGCAGGGCGGCGACTGTCTCCTGTCCCTCTACCGGAAGGAAGTCGAAGTTGTCGCGGTTGTCGTCGATGAACTTGCGAACCCCGTTGTAGCGGTCGAACTGTTCGCCGTAGAACATATTGATGCTCTTGCAGCGGTCGAACAGGCAGGCAGCCTCGTCCTTGGCGGCAATGATAGTCTCGAAGAACTTCTGAGGGTCGCGCACCATGAGCCATTGCTCCATCAGCGTAATGGCCTCGTCGATGGTGTGTGCGAAGGGACATCCGTTGATTTTGCGTGACAAGTCGCGGTAGTTCCGCAGGAGCTGGTTGAGCGCACTGTCCTCGGTCTCTTTGCAGGCCCGGAACAGTTCCGTGCTGTCGTTGCTGCCCTTCACGGAGACCACGTTGAAGATGTGCTTCCATGCCTCGATGAAGCCGTTGAGCAGTTCCTGCGAGATCGCCTTGGCCCGTTCGATGGTGAACTTCGCGGCATCGCGCACAATGTTCCGTGCCGTGTCCTCACGGCTCACGTTGGGATTGCCCATATAGTTGTAGGCATATAGATGGCGGCGTACCAGTTCGTTCAGGAAATAGATGGTGGCGAAATCGCTCCAACCGTAAGGCACACGGGCAAACTGGCGCAAGGCGTCGGCCACGGTGACATCGTGCGGCTGGCGGTCGAGCCAGTTCTTCACCTTCTCCTCTGCCGCAGTGGGTGTCACAAGCAGGCTTGGATCTATCGGACGGAGTATCTTGGCTGACAGTTCGGAGTTGGTGCGCGGCACCTCCCTGTTGTCGGCGAGCTTGGCAAACGGATAAAGCATCTCCATGTGTCGGGCAAGGAGAGCCTTGTATCGCTCGGCTTTCCGTGCTGTTCCCGTCTCGGAAGGCGAGAGGGCGTTGGCGCAAGAGATGACGGGACAGGTGTCGAGCATCTGCTGGAACTGTGGCTTGATTTCCTTTTCATAGAGTTCCTTGGCACGCTGTTTGAAGATTTCCTTGGTACGCTGGCGTTCCTCGCTGATGGCAGGCTCTTGGGCGAACCGCTGCACTCGGCAATAGTAGAGGAAGTTGGCGCGGAGTTCCTGATTCTCCTTGAACAACGGGTAAAGGAAGAACACCAGGTGGGTGCCTTGCGGACTGTTGTTCAGGCTGAAGGCATACTGGTCGGGGTTGTCCGTGCTGGCCGTCGTCACAAAGTCTACATTGATGTCCGCGTTGTTGCTGAGGTAATTCCGTCCGTCGATGCTGATGCCCACCGTGAACGAACGGGTGGCAAACTGCTCTTTGTTGGACGGATTCCCGAAATGGGCGAAGAAGATGTTGCGCAGCTCGTCGCTGTAGGTGTTGCTGTCCACCTGTTGGTTCTTGATAATCTGGGCCACTTTCGACTCTTCCTCGGTGAAGAACTCGTAGATTTCGCTGCCCGCATCGGTCTTTACCTTCCGGATGACGGCCTTGTCGATGAGATAGGCCAGGACGGCAGACACTTCCTGCTTGATGGCCGCCTTGCTGGCATCCACTTTCGACATGAGCAGTGTGACCACATTGTCAATGGTGGCTGAGAACTGCTGCTTGTCCTCCTCCTTCAGGTTACATATCATGAAGAGGATATAGACCACGCGGCGATAGAACGCCTGTTTCTTCTCGTCCTCAATGACATCGAGTGCCTGCCGTGCGTTCTCGAAAGCCCGCTGCCCCAGGTGCTGCATGGAGCCTTGCACCATCGCGCCAAAGAACTTGTCGAACGGGATGAACTCACCCACTTCCATGTCCTGCGTCTCACGGGCGATGGAATAAGTGATGTTGATGAGCGAACGCTCGTTGCCCTTCACCTGCTTGTCCACATAATTCATGGTCTCGAAGGAGTCGAGCACCTTCTTGATGAGCTGGAACTGATAGGGCACAAACGGATAGTAGGCCACGAAGTTGTCCTTGTCGCGATAGGTCTTGTAGGTGCTGGGCAGGACAAACTGCGCGTCGAGCTTGGCTTTGTCCTTCGCATACATGTCGGCCAGCATCACTTCCGCTTCACCTTTCTTGTCGAGGATACGCTTTTGCGTGATATATTCCGGCGAAGTGCCTTGCAGGGAAGCGCGCACCTCGAAGCGTCCGAGAATCTTTCCGACCTCGTCCTCCGGGTTGGTGGTGCTGCCGCCCACGTGGCTTACTACTTCTTCCAGTGTCTGTTGGGCGGTGCAGGCAATCCATACCCGTGATTCGCAGACTTCTTCCAACCGCTTGACCAGAGACTGAAGCTGGAGCAAGAGGTCGCGATGCTCGCCGATGAACTGGCTGACCTCGTCGACAAAGAAGAGCAGGCGGAAGTTGCGGTTGTCCTTGGCATCAATGTATTCCTTCATCTCTGCCGCGAACGATTCCACGGAGACATTGATGTCGTTGTTCAGAATCTTGGTGCGGATGACATCTGTGGCCAGTGTGGGGTCTACTTCCTTGGCCATTTGCAAGGCTAAATCCAACCGTCCGGCGGCAAAGCGCGAGATGTTGCGCTCCCAATCGTAACCTTTGGATTTCAAATAGTCCTTGAACTCGCCGAACTTGCCGTCATCGTCCAACGCCTTTTCTAAATACTGCGCCAAGGCGAGATTGAACGAATTGTAACCGCGCTGTGCGTTGAACTGGTTCCAGAAGATGGTGGTGAAGGCTTGGGCCTGGTTGGAGTTCGCATCGTGTACGTCGCCGATGTTGAACATCACCATCTGCACCTCGGCCTGCGTGGAATACCATTTCTTCAATGCCTGGATTTCAGAGAGGGAAACCCCGTGGTCGTCGAGCTTGGTCATACCATTGGAATTGCGCATGATTTCCTCAATGGCTTCTTCCAGACGCAAGAAAGCTATTTCGCTGTAATGGGCATTGAGGCAGTAGCTGACGTATTTCAGGAAGTGTGACTTACCCGTACCGAAATAGCCGTTGATCCAAATGCCTACATGGCTGCCCTGATTCTGGCGGATATTGACCAGAATGTCATAGAGATTGATGACGATTTCTTCGGTGAACACGTATTCCACGATTTCAGTCATCACGGTATCTTCACTGAGGTCGGACGCCGACACTGCCGGATTCACCTTGCGGTCGAGACCTTTTGAATATAGTTCTTTGAATTTCATATTGGAAGCGTTATTTGTTTACTAATAAGATGGCACGGTAGGTATGGGAATCCTCCAGAATGTCGAACAGACTGAACGAATTGCCCTCCTGATGCCCCGGATAGAAGAGAATAATCTTATATCGCGAGGTGTCGTTGTATTTCTCATACCGAGTGAGGAACACGTTGGTACGCAGATAGGGGAACATCTTGCCTATGCCATGGATGAACACGTAGGGCTTGTTGTAGCCGTCATTCAGGGCCATGTGGGCTTCAATCTTGTCGCGCACAAAGCGGATGAAGTTGTCGGAGTTCGCCTCCGAGGTCAGTTCCGTGGTCACCATGTCGGGGTGGAGCCTGTCGCCCTCGAATGTGTCTTCCAACAACGACGTGTCGCCGAACTTCTCATTCTGGAGATACTCGCAGAACACCCGGAACAAGTCAAGCTCCAAGGCGTTGACAAAGTTGGTGGGTCGTTCCAGCTTTTGCTTGAACGCCTGTATCTGCCGGCGCATTTCGTATTCCTGATTGGCAGGATACTGGTATATGTAATAGTTGTAGAAGATGTTGCCACTCTTCTCATCGAGGAACAGCGGCGAACAAAGATACTCATACAACTCATCTACTGTCATTCTCTTCATGGCAAATGGGATTTGATTTCGTTAATCTCATACGGATAAAGGAAACAGGCCTCCAAAAACCATTCTTCACCCGTATGAATGTAATAGGCCGATTCTTCCGGACTGGGTCTGACCGGGGTCAGCTCGTCCGTTTTCTCTTGCAGAAGCCCGGTTTGCCGCAGGATGGTAAGGTAGCAGCTGGCACATTTCTTTTTCGTGGCAGCCGACCAGCCGTCCACATACGCATCGTGTGCGGAGATTTCGTTAAACTCCATCTGTATGTCGTCAGCCGTGAGCTTGTGGTCTATAGAGTTCCACTTCTTCATGGCCACATTGACATGAAAATCGAATACGAGCTTGTAGGCTTTCAGAATGGCATAAAATAAGCCTGCCCTTTGTCCGGCCTCACTCCAATTCTGCCATTCTTTCCAAAAGTGTACCGGTACGGCTGCATAGCGGCGTTTGAACTCCACGGCAAAACGCTGGCGCGAGGTGCGGGAATTGACTTGAAGGATTTGGTTATTCTCAACCTCTTCCTTCAACAGCCTTTCTGCATCCGCACTCATCAAAACGGGAAGGATGCGCCTGAACTCATAATAAAGGAACGTGCATCCCGTCAGAGAGGTATATGGACTATTATTCTTTTGCATACAAATTATTCTTGGCGTATTAAATCATTTACTGTCACACCGAGGCATTTGGCAATCTCGATGAGGGTTTCCAAGTTGGGTTGTGCACTATTGGTACACCACTTTGAAATGGTTGCCGGGTCTTTGCCTAACTGTTCTGCCAGCCATTTATTAGTACGTTTTTTTCGGCAAGCACCACCTTCAACCGGTTTAAGTCTTTATTTTCCATATTGCATCAGTATATATAGGACTACAAAGATAATAAAATTACTACAAGAACATTCTAATATTGGAAAGAAACATCTGAATCAATCAAGAAAATGCTAATTTCGTCAATTATCTGTCCTTGCTGCCTCTTTTTCTTTTCCCAATACTGCACTCAATAAATTTATTGCGGACATCTTCTGTCTTAGGAATAAAGCCATCCGACTTACTCCGTGTTAATGACACCAAGTAAGTTCTGCTGACAGGAATTTACAACGGTCTGGGTGGCCCCAATCCGTTGCCATAGAGAGAACCTACAAGACTCCGCTACACTCCATTTTGTAGGTTCTCACAATGGCAATGGTCTTTGGAAAATAGATTAGGCTTGGATGTTATCCTATAAATAAGACTTGCTTTATGGAGCTTTTCTTAGCCACCTTTGGATTTCTTGGCCGGGTACGTTTTACCGTGCAAAACTACTGTGGACGGGAGAAATGTCAAGTACCGCCATAGGCTTTCGGCTGGAGGGCTTGACGGAAGCCTTCCGCAAATTTTCTCGTTCCTCCAAAATTGGGGTATTCCGTCCGCACTCTCCGGCCTCATACTTGCCTTATTCTCCCTTGTGTCCGCAGTGGCTATTTGCACGTAAAACGGTCTTCCCGACCAAGAAGCTCAAAGGAGCTTTACAAAAGGGAAAAGTATCAGATTTCATCAACTCTTAAAACAAAAGGAATTATGCGGACAAGAAGAATGACTATCGAGCAAGGCCGGAGAGTGGGCATAGACCGCTTTCCCAACTTCCACAGAAGCGGAAGCATCAGGGGCATGAAACGGCTGTACTACGGCAAGGATTGCCTGTTGGTACGTTGTGGCAGCTACATCTACAATGTTTCCACTGAGCCAAGAATTTACTATCAAGCAACCATCTAAAAAACTTTTCAATTATGTATGAGACGGATTTTCCCGAATACGGGCAGCAATGCGAACTGGTCACCCCGTGGCGTGGCTACCATCGCGGAACGATTGTGGGCAGGACAGCAAGAGGCTTTATCGTGCAGTTCAGCAGCGGAGCAGAAATAGAAGTGTATGACGATGAAATAGAATTTGACTGATATGTGCAGACTGATGACACCCCGGTTGGAGGAAGCCTTAAAAGGCTATCCCCTTTATTCCCAGGACGGCAAGGGAAAAGAAGCGGTTTGTCGTGCAATTTTCGCTCTTGGAGCGGTACGTTGGTTCATCCTTGAAGGTGAGAAAGAAGGGAACGACACCATCCTCTTTGGTATCGTGGTAGGACTTGTGGAGGATGAATACGGGTATATATCGCTTAACGAGCTGTCGGAAGTGGAGCTTGACCTTACGGCACAAGGATTGGGTAAGCTACAAGTAAGGCAACAAGAGAATTTTACTCCTACACCGTTAAAGAACTTGCAGGACTTCCGCCTACAGCAGTTCTTAGCCAGATTTGAACATTAAACAACCCGTCAACCGTGGTGCAATCAAGTGCCACGGCTGACATAAACATCAGTAACCATGCGGACGAAAAACAAGATTATAAAGGAAGTCATCCAATGCGCAGAGGCAAACGGGTGGCATGTGGATGCCGAGAAACACCAGGACAGGAATATCGTCATCTTTGAGTTTTCCCAATTCACTCCTGCCGGACAGGATTTCTTCTTTTCGGCCACGATGCAAGGACGTAGCCTTGAAAGTTTGGTAAGCGACATGGAAGAGTATTATGAGGGATTTGACGCAGACTCGGAAGCCTATCTGTGGCTGGACGGCAACGGGCACGGTAAAAACGGCGCACCGTACCATATGAAAGACGTAGTGGCCGACATGGAAGCGGCGGAGGATATGGTCTGTAAGTTGCTTGAATCGGTCAGGGGCTTGACAAGTTGAACACAAATACAAACATGGCCTGCTATATTTCCATTGGTGTGGCAGGCTATGAAATTTTCATCCTATCTTCGTTTACGTCCTTTCTTCGGTAGTCCGGCAGCCTTGTAGGCAATCAGGTCGTCACCACGGAACTGTATTCTCAGATTGTCCTGCATCCGGAAGAACGGCAACGGCTTTTCCGGATGGGTAATGTAATCATAAATGGTACACCGATGTATGCCAAGGAAACGTGCCGCTTCACTCACCGAATACGACCGTTCCGGACTTATCTCTGAAAATTGTTTGCATATATCCATTTCCACTTTTTTGGCATTAAAGATACAATGCCGAAAATCAAAATGAAACAGATTAAACATGGGAATACCACGTAGTTCATTGGATTTTCAGAGAATATATGTCCGTCTGTTCGGAAGTATAATCTACACACGAGTTAATAGCGGGACTGGAAAATTCTAAAAACAGATAGGTATATATATTTCTGTGTTGACAAGGTTGACAAGGAAGCCAACGTGCAAACCGCATTAAACAACCGCTCAGAAGCTACTATTAGACAATACTTTATCTTTTTATTTAAGAAAATAAGAATAAAATAGATTCGTGTGGTTTTGTCAACAGTTGGCTACAAAATTCATAGGATTTTCAAAAACGTCAACGCTTGTCAACGTTTGTCAACGCATCGTTTTTGATGCAAATAGCTGACACGATGCAACTTGTATCTTGTCAACAACGTCAATCCTAAAATGTATGCAGATTATATTTCGAGATATGTCATAAAATAAAGGCCATCCATAGGATGACCTTAACGAGCATAATCAGATAAACTT
>ENA-OPVK01000460-OPVK01000460.1-human-gut-metagenome-genome-assembly--contig:-NODE-460-length-29730-cov-3.767818_pt1 | contig 29730 bp, 17 predicted proteins | sample MGYA00241495_ERZ501982 | MGnify/ENA primary metagenome ERZ501982 (study PRJEB25962, sample SAMEA2042002) | human gut metagenome | biome: human gut; feature: human-associated habitat; material: faeces...
ATAACAAACCTATTGGCAGAATTAAGTACGCACTAAATTAATTCCGCCAACGGGTATGTATAATAAATTGTATCATAATAGGTGGCAAACATATCATATATATATGTCTGTCACCTATTATAATATATTAAAGACCTACTCGAAACATCCTGTTTTGAGCAACAGTTGATTCTGTATGGTCGTTTTCGGAGGTGTTATATTCTTTCACCTCGTGTGACTTTCCTTTTTTGTCAATCACTAGAGTAGGTGGAGATAGTTTAAGCTGTATCTTTCTATCTAATAAAGCTAACTCTGCTTTTAACCCTTTTAGTTCATTCTCTTTCTTCCATGTCTTGCTTGCTATCTCTTGCAGTTGTGGTATTTCTTTCTCCAACGTCTTGCATCTTGAATCATACTGCTCAATGTACCCTTGCATTTTCTGCAGGGCATTCACAAAGTTGTTTGCCGCAGCTATCGGGTCTGATTTGGCGATATGTCCGTTGTTGTACTGATACTTGTAATGGCCCTCAACAACAAAGCGGTTATTAACGAAGGGCAGACCGCTCTCAAAGCTTGTCTCGCTCACAACCTTGATAAGGAAACCATAAATGGCACCGATTTCCTTGTATTTCCCATCTGTCCTTTCCCCTTTTGCCATCCTTTGGAGCTGTTTGCCTACCCTACCGTCTTCACACAATCCACGGTATTTTTCCATAATCTGCTTGGGATAGTCAAGCAACTTGATGTCGGCTTCAGTTCCCGTCTTCTGTCGATGGATTATTATCCACTCGCCATCGTCAAAGAACGTTTTGATGTTCTCTTCCTTCAGGTTATAAAGATCTATGAAGGCGAGACCGGTGAAACAACAGAACAGAAACAAATCACGTACCATGCTCATCTTCTTTCGGGTGATTGGTATTTCCATGAGCAAGCGAATCTCTTCTTTTGTCAAGAACTCCCTTGTCGTCTCTTCTTCCTTGTACTCATATCGTCTGAAAGGGTCTTTTACAAGCCACTCATTATCTATGGCGCGGAATACCATTGCACGGAGATTGCGGACAAACACCATCGCAGAGTTTATCTTCAAGTGCTTTTCGGTTCTGAGAAAAGTCTCGTAGTCCGTGATAAAAGGCAGCGACAACTCTTTCAGAGCAATATCCTTGACATGATAATGCGATTGCAAGAACTCACCGACATAGGCGCATCCTATTCTGTATCTTGTGAATGAGCTCAAAGACTTTATGCCAGCCTTATATTGCTTTTCCATTTCATCACGGCTTTGGAAATAGACTTTCATCAGTGTATGGCAACGATACTCCAAACCAAGAAAGGCATTCTTCACCTTGTCGGCAGTAACGAAGTTGTCCCTGTCCATAATCTCCTGATAATGCTTACTGATACTCACACGCATCTTGTCCAATTTGCGGTTCACTTCCAAAGCCTGCATACTCTTACCTATCATGCGTCCGCCCTTGGTGTCCCACAAATCTGAATTGGCAGTTGTCTTGCAACTGAACTGCGCCTGTGTTCCGTCCACTGTGATACGTCCCATAACTGGAACAGTACCATCTTTCTTTACTACCTGTCTTTTGAGGTAGAAGATAATTGAAAATGTACTCTTCATAACGTCATTCTTTTTTGCGTTCAAAATTAATACATGAAGAGTCTTTTCTTGCTACGCATTTCACGGCAGAACACGGCAAAATTGGTTCGTAACCAAAAATCTTACGTTACTCATCAGTAACTCACTATAAATCAGAGTATTCAAATTCAATTCGTAACCTTCCTTATTCTTCCGAACCTCAACATTCCCCTTTTGGGGTATAGGTTACGGATAGGTAACGTTCCTCTGTCTCATCTTGTCGTTTTCCCGTCTTCGTCTGTCCTCGCCACTTTTAACCAAAATGAGGAAAGTAACTGATAACCAGTAAACTTTCCTCATTCTTCTCTCAAACACTTTTTATATGTACTTTCACCTTGCAAAAGGCCATGTTTTAGACGCTAAAAGGCCGCCTTTCGCAATGCGAAAGACGGCCATTTATAAAGACACCGTTCAACGGGTGTAAATTCAGTGTTCAGTCATTGCCGTTATCTTGCGTCCTTTACAAACTTCACGGCGTCGTTTCCGGCCTTGACGATGTACGTTCCGTCGGCGATAGCCGCTGCCGGGATTACATGTACATACGTGTCGGCTGACTTGCCGCTGTAGAGCACCGCTCCGTTAACGTCATACAAAGTGACTGCTGTTCCGGGCTTCAGGCCGTACACCTTGATTTCGTCATCGTCCGCCTCTACACGCAGGCCGTTCCCACTCTCAACGCCGTTTATGCCGGTTGCAGTGAGCGTAACGGGGGCAGAATACTTCTCGCCCGATACCGAATAGATGGCCGATACCTGATATTCAAGATACTTGTTGTCAATCGGAGTGTCGTCGATGTAGGTCGTTTCCGTCACAGTTTCCGTGTTAAGACGCTCGCGGTTGCGGTAAACGTTGTAGCCCATGAACGCGTTTTTCTGCGACGTAGCCTCAACTCCTACAGGCACTGCCACGAGCTTGCTGCCGGCCGGCGAAGCCTTTGGAGCAAACGTCTTGCGTGTCTTGCTCATTGCCTTTGCAGGCTCAAGCGGAACGTTCGAGTAGGCACTCAAGCCTATCGAGATGTTCCAGTTGGCGTCTATGCCTGTTTCTGAATCGTTAAGCAGTCCCCAAGTCACTCCGTCGTTAGAATAGAGGTTGCCCCTTCCGCTGTTTGCCGGACCACGGTCGTAGCCGAGCGGAGCGGTGATTTCGTTGTGCTCTATGTAAAGAGCCACGAGCAGGTCTTTCGACGGGTCAACGGCGAGAGGCTCGTCAAGCTTGACGTTGTTGAACGAATGCTGGCGCATCGTTGGCACATACTGCTGACGCACGAGGGTGTTGCCCTCATAGATGAGGATGAACAGTGCGTCGGGTACCTGGTTGATGTAGAACTCGACATCGGTAAGCGACAGCTCCTTATAATCCTTCAAATCGTCGGCATACCAGCGTGCTCCGGCGTAGAACGCGCCTCCGCTCGACAGTCCTCCGGCGTCATAGCTGTTGCCGTCGTGCCAGCGCAGGTAAATCGGTTCGCCAAGTGCCGGGAACTGCCAGCTAAGCTTCACGTTGCCGTCAGGCTCAAATCCGGCTGTAAGTCCGGTCGGTGCAAGTCCGCCGTTGTCATAGTCGAGGTCGATGCCGACCTTTTCTGACAGGTCGCTGACTGCCGCCGTCATAGTGGTAAGGCGTACCTGGTAGTCATAGTGGCCGGGCAGCAGGTTGCGGTCAATGTAGCTTATGCCCTGCACAGGCTCGTCGTTGATTTGCTCGTCGTTGCGGAATATGTCGTAAGCATAGACCGTCTGCTCGGGTTCTAACGAGAACAGGCGTATAGCATCGACAAGTTGCGGAGCTACGCCGGCATCTTTCCTTACTGCGATGTACGACGTTCCGGCGGGTATCTCCGCCTCAACCTCGCTCCAAGCCTCATTGGTCTGATATACGTTCATGCGTATGAAGTCGGCCTCATCGGTGCCGCCGATTGAACGCAAGAGCGTCAGCGAGCCGTGCACGTTGTGGTCGTCAGCGTTGCGTACAGCCATCTTCAGGTGCGTACTTCCGTTCACAGGGATGATGATTGTGGCCTCGGCGTCCTCGTCGGCGGTAATCGCCTTCGTGCCCTCGTATGCATAGTCGGATGTCGCCGTCCATGCGTTGCCGGTGTTGCCCCATCCGTTTATGTTTACGGGAGCTTGCAGTTCGGCGTTCTCGAAGCCTTCGGCCACGTCAGCGCCTTCATTCATCTGCGGGTCTACAAACGACAGGAGAACGTTGTAGCCGTAGGTAGACTGCACGGCCTTGACATCTTCTGGCACTTCTGCCGTGCCCTTGGGCTGGATTTGTATGTCTACCGTTGCACGGCTGTCAGACTTGCTTCCGTCAATATAAACCGTCTCGATTTCATACTTGTAAGAGCCTTCATTGTCAAGACTTTCCGCAAAATAGCGGCGTGTCAGCGGTTCGTCGTTCACCTGCTCGCCGTTGCGGTAGACGTTATAGCCCGTCACTCCGCTTACGCCTTCAAGCTCGATGAATGCGAACTTGGTGTTGTCGTCCTGGCGTTGCAGCGCCAAGGCAAGTAACTTAGAACCGTCGGGACGCGACACAACAGACATACCTCCGGCCGAAGCTGTTGATATTCCTGTTATCTCAGAGTAAGCAGTCACGTCGATGCCGCCCACCCGTTGAGAAGTCGCGAAGTCGTATATGCCTATTGTACGGGTATTGTCACCGCCCTGTTCGAAGGCATACAGCAGGCCGTCATTATATGCCGTGCCGCTCGCTCCGAGCAAAGTAGGCCCGTTGCCAATCTTGCTTCCGTCCTTCCTTACATAGATACTGGTCTCCCAGTCGCCAACCTCGAAGCCGCCGTTGCCGCCGTCAAGCTCGGGGATGTATGCCAGATGGCGAGAGAACTCGGAAATGGTCATCGTGGCAAGAACCATGTGCGCCTCCATGTCAACCTTGTAAATGTTGGTGCTGTAATCGCCTACATAGAAGTCGGTGCCATCGTAAACGATGTTCCTTATTCCCTCGATGCCGTCTATTGCAAAGCTTTCGATGTACTCTCCGTCCATCGAGTACTTGTTCACATAACCGTCCTTAGAGTAAGTCGAGGTGTAGATGAAGTTGTTGTCTGACGCTATACCCATCTCAACACCCTCGTCATGGCCGGTGAAAGAATTGACATATTCGGGCATGTTGTCGTCTACCGTCACCGGACGGGTCTCAATGTCAGCCTTCAATGTATGCGTGCCGTCCGTCGGATAGTCCCAGCGCAGGGTTACATCCCTGTTGATGTGCACGTCCGCATCAACCGCAGAAGGTGCGTAAGGACCGTATATGCCGACTATCTCAACGCTTACGCTCTCGCTTTCAGCCGACTCTCCGCCGTCAGAATAAACCGACGTTAAGGTGTACTCGTGAGTTCCTGACTCGCTTACAACGTCAGTATAGCTCGTGGCAGTAACGGGTTTGTCATTAACCTTCTCTCCGTCGCGGTACACATTGTAGCCTGAAGGAGCCTCTTCGGCCATGCTTTCATCAGGAACAACGTCAATCTTTATGTTGAAGTTGCCGGCGATGCCTTGGTAAGAAGCCGGGAACCATGTCTCTCCGTCTATCGACAGGAGGTTGCCCTTGCCGTCAACTGCCTGGCTGGCGTCCATACCCAACGGCTTTATGCCTTGCGCATTCTGCAGCTGGAAGGCAAACCTGTACTCCGCACCCGGCTCAATGAGGAGCGGCTCGTCAATGGTTACGTCGGTATATGTGCCGTCATACAAGATGTTGCCGTTGTACGTTTTCGAATAAACACTTTCTCCGTCCTTATACACGAACAGTCTAAGATACGAGCAAGGGTTGACGAGTTGTACTGACACTGACGACACACGCTTGTTGCGGTAAGGCACAAGGTCTTCGGCAGTCCACTCCGAAGCGGCATAGAAAGTGCCACCGTCGGCAACGCCCATTGCATCAGCATATACGCCGGTTGACCATGACACGCTGTTGCTCTCGCCTGCATTTACAAGCGGAGACTTCCACGTCAGGTTGACGTTATTGTTGCCTTCAACCACTGCGGCAGGCTCAAGCGGAGCGTAATACTGCGCGCCCTGCTTTACGAAAGCTGCCACGGAGTCTGACGGGAGCGACTCTTCACCACCGTCATAAACGGCCGTCACCTTATAATAATACTCTCCGTAAACAAGCTTGTCGTCCGTGAACGCCGCCTCTGTAACGGCTTCAGTGTTCACCTTAGTGCCGTCACGGTAAACATTGTAACCCATCGGTGCACGGCTTTCGTCGCCCGGTTTCCATGTAAGCTGTACCGAAGCCTGTCCCGGTTCGGCCTTAAGCTCTACAGGACGCGGCGACGCTGCATCGGCATTAACATCCATACTTACAGCCAATGACTGCTCTCCAAGTTCGGGAACGGTCAGTATTTCAGCTGTAGTCTCAAACTTGTCACCCTTCTTTGCGTCAACTGAATTGAAGCCGAAAGTGATGTCCTGGCTGTCACCGGGCTGAAGCGTGCCGTGCTTTGGCGACATTTCAACCCATTCTCCTATTTCACACAGAGTGTAGTTGAAGATTAATCCGGGCGACTGCTGCAGCACTCCGGTGAGCGTAAGCGTTCCGTTCTTTATGTCGAACGACGACGACAGACCGCCAATCCTGTTCACTCCTGTTGAGGCATCGCCGATTTTGTAACCCGGAACGTCGGTTGCGAGATGGCTTACGCCGGTAAGGCGTGCTTCATTAATATTGTACTGATATATCGCAACGCGGTCAATCATGGTTTCAGACGACGATCCGTCGGCCAGCCAAAGGTAAGGGCCGCCGGGCGTAACATTGTCATAGGCAGAACCAATGACCGAAAGCGTTGTGTTTTCGTCAAAGTTCTCAACCGACACCATTATTTTTCCTGTCATGCTGATAAGCCCCAACGTATTCCATGCGCCAATCCAAAGGCCGCCAAGGTCGGGGTCGTAGCAGCAGTGGGTGATTTCCAGACCCGGCTCGGCATCAACCGTAATGATGTCTGCCACACGCTTGTTGTAGAAGTCTAACTTAAACACGCGGTTTGTACCGTCGCTTCCGTAGAAGTAACGTCCGTCGAAAGTGAGGTCGTAAATGGGGAAGTACATGTCGGGCAGACGGAAGCGTTCAACGAGCGTTCCGTTCTTGTCATACTTCCAGAACTCGCCAAGTTCGATTGAAGAGCTGGTGTAATAGTTCTCGCCGTCAAACGCAACGCACGACTGGAGGTCGCCGGACGCGGTGAACGTGCCCTGTATTTCCCAAAGGCGTGATGCGTCGCCGCTGCCTGCCTTATGCTGCGTGTTGAGATACCAGGTCATCGGGCCGTCACCGGTATTGCTCAATGTGACGGTCTTCTCGATGCTGCTTTCAGCCGCGATTTCGGCTGCCACGTCGGTTGACGACAATGTCATAACAGGCCGTTTAAGCTTAGCGGTGAATGCGTTTTCACCATCTTTGCTTACGGTCCACTCCCCTTCGTAAATGTTGTAGCCGTCGTTCACGATTGACACGGTGTATGTGTCGTCCTCGATTTCATCGAATACGACCTTGCCGTCATCGCCGGTGGTGGCTGTGTACACGCCTCCCGAATTGCCTGTAAGCGTCACGGGGCAGCCTGCAACAGCTCCGTCGGCCGACATTACGGTGAGCGTTGCCGTTGTCCATTCAGGGTTCCAAACCTTTATGTCGTCAACATACCAGTAGTCGATATATGTCGAAATGGCGCCGTAAGCACGGAAACGGATACGGAAAAGGTTGCTGTCGAGCAGGCCGCCGATGTTGTACTGGCATACTTTCCAGTCGAATGCGCCCTGCTTGTTGTCAAACGTCGCAACGTTCTTCCACGTCTTTCCGCCGTCGCTTGTCACTTCCACTGCAAGGTAGTCGTCGTTCTCGTGGCGTTCATTCTGCAGTTTCAGGTTGAAGCGCAGGTAGGTGGCGGCCTTGTTTACGGTGTTCAGTTCACGTGTGACAAGCGACTGGTCGTAGTTCGCCAGGTTTGAATATCTGAACGTGGCGCACGGATCAACAAGTCCAGTAGCATAGTAGTCTATTCTCCAGTTGTTCACGTCGTATGCGTCGCCGTTCATCGTGCTCCACTTGTCTTCGGCCAAAGTCCATGTCTCGAAGTCGTCCTCAAAAGGCAGAAGCCTGATGTCAGGCACTTCAACCTGCAACGCGTCAGACTTCTCCGACTCGCTGCCGTCAGAATAAACGGCGGTCACCGTGTAGCTGTATGTGCCGTAGTCGTCAACCGTATCGGTATATCTTACCTCGGTGACAGGTTCCTGGTTAACCTTTGTGTCGTCACGGTATATGTTGAAGCCGGTGAGCTTCGCCCCGGCGGCAGGAGCTTTCATCGGCATCACGCCCGGGCGTACTTCGTTCGTACCGACGAAGATGTCGTCGATGAGCAGCATGAAGGCATCGTCAGATACGCAGTTGATGGTAACATACTTGGCCTCCTGGGGTATCTCGTATTCATACAAGTTCCACTCTGCCGGAAGCTCAACGTAGTCGCCTCCTTGCACCCATGTGAAGTTTGACGGGCTTATGCCAGTGGTAGAATAGCCCACGCGGATGCGCTCAAGAGCATAAACGTCATTGTAGCTTCGTGCGCGGAAGCTGATTTTGAAGTCGCTCGAGAAGTTGAGTTCAGGCGATATTATGAAGTCGTTGTTTGGCACGTCTGCCGCGCAAAAGTCAACCAGCATCTTATTGCCCGAGAATGGTTTATAGTTAGGGTTGGTGTCTGTCGCCGGCGATGTCATCGACGGGTTCATCACGATGAAGGCCATCTTCTGTCCCATATTGGGGAAGGTGCAGGCCTGCCACGTGTACGTCCTCGCGTTGTCGGCGTCGATATACTGCCAGCCGACACTGCCGGGCGAGTTGATTACGAAGTCGTCGTGCGTCTCGAAGTCGTCCCAATAGCCGTCCGTGGCCTCGGGAGTATTCCAGCTTAGCGACACATCCTTGTTGTCGACCTCCATCAGGCGGAGGCCGTATGGCCTGCCGTCCTCGCTGCCTGCAAGGTTAATCAGCGAATAGGGCGACCGCTGCGTGTCGACCTTGGCGGGCATGTTCTCCGCCGGCTTCACTTTCTCCTGTTTGTCGTCATTGCGCCCGTCGCCTATCGCGGCCACGCAGACGGCGCACCCGGCTGCCGCCACTAACGACAAGATGTATTTCCTTATTTTCATTGTTTTGTTGTTATCTTTTGTTTATTCGGCGTTGTCCTTGCATGCCAGTTGGCGGCGTTTTGCCGTCTTGGCATAACTACCTGACTGTCAGCAGGTTGCATGCGGCTTTACAAAAGACCGTCTTTTAGCCTGCAAAAGGCCGTGTTTCAGGCGGTGAAAGGTGGCCTTTCGCCTTGCAAAAGGCCATCTTTTACATCTCCGCCCGCTTCAGGCCGCCCTGCCGGGCGTCTACCGTGAGGACATTGCCTGTGGCATTTTATCTTACTATCACCTTTGTACGGTATGTCTGGCCGTCGCCTTCTATGTTTATTATCACGATACCGCGCTGGCCGTCAAGACGGATGTCGGCGTGCTGGCCGTCGGCCTCGCCGCTGTAAAGCAGCGCGCCAGAGGGAGAAGCGCACGTGATGCGGTAGCCCGGCTTCAGACCGTCAAGGCCGACATAGCCCTCGCCTGCGGTGACGCTTATGCCCGACTCGCCGATTACATCGGTTATCGACGTTGAGCCGCTGTACTCATAGTAGGCGTTCGCCGACTGGTCGTAGAAGAAGTTTCCGTCGCCGGAAGCCACCCATACCACATAACGGCCATTGTTAAACTCACCGGGAGTCACTGCTTTGATTACCATAGAATTATGAAGTATTCCTGTTTCTTCATCCCATGTTCCGCCTCCTGAAAGGTCTTCGACAATCTTTCCGTCGGTATAGCCGAGCGTAAGATACCTCACGCGTCCGTTGCGTCCGCCATGTGTAAACCTGAAGCGCAGCTTCTTGAAGCCCTGGTCTTGCACATAGCTAAGCCAGTCGCACTCCTGTCCCTCGTTGTCATATTCGCTAAGAGTAAGCCTCTGGCCTACGCTTGTCCACGTTGTGCCGTCCTTAGTTCCCTCAACAAGTAGGGTTGAAGTGCCGGTTGGGCCTGACGTTGTGAGCATGAATTTCAGGTCGGTTATGCCCTCCGGGAACTCCTTAAGCTCAACAGTGGCGTCGCCGGTGAAGAACATCGAGCCTGTGCTAAGCTGCACGTCGCCCTCCGTTTTCTCGAAGAAATCCATCGGGGCGAACACTAATACCTCGTTAGGCTCGTCGGTCTCTTTGCCGAAATACAGGTAATAGTTCTTGGCCTTTCCCACCGGTGTCCACTCTACAAACAGCTGGTCGGGAGCTGTCTGGTCGAACGTGGTGATAGTAGGCGCAGGCAGTTTCTCGGTAACTGCTACGTTCCAAATCCACAGGTTGGTCTGAAGCTTCTCCGAACAGCACCTGAAGGCGATGTAAATATCCTGCCCGGCAAAGCGGCTAAGGTCAACTTCCTCGATGTGCTGCTCGCCGAAATAATTGGCGAACGACAGCCTTTCATAAAGGTAGAAGTCGTCGATGTCGCTCGTTTTGGTAGACACATAGATTTCCAAATCTTCAACAGTAGTGGTCTCTGCCACACCGCGCGAGAAGAACAGCACGCCGTTTTCCGGCACATGTATGCGCCTCTTGCTTATAAGCCAGTCGTCGGCGTTGTTCCAGTAGTTGAACTGGTAAACCAAGCCACCGGTGCTTTCGTCGAGAATCCACGTTGTACCGTCGCCGTTGCGGTCGACAATCTGCCAGCAGTCGGGCTGCCCGTTGGTCCATGACAGGAAATCAGCTACGAACGGAGCTGACGCCGTTGCACACTCGGTTGTGAACAATATCGCCGAGCCGTAATTAACAGTACCGTCGCTCATCCTTGCGTATGCCCTTACGTTGTAGTTGCTTCCGGGCTGCAGGTTGTCAACGGCTGCGCTGAACTTGCCGTCAGCCATCGCCGCAGTCTTGTGCTCTCCCTCTACCGTCGGGGTCTCATCGAGCGACCAGCAGAAGCCGGTCTCGGTCACGTCAGCCGTGTTCCCTGTCATCTCCGCAGTGAAAGTAGCCGACACGTCGCGTATGTCGGTCGGCACGTTTGTCTTCACGAAGTCCCATACTGATGTACCTCCGCTTACCTGGAAACGTATGATGCCGTCCTGTTCAGTGATGTTCGTGATGGGCACGTTTACCGGCTCGTTGTTCCAGTTAAGTGAGTTTGGTGTAGAAGTGTCGGTAAACTCGGTGTTCGCACTTGTTCCGGGGTATGTGTCTCCGGCACGAGAGTTCTCGTCGTCAACGCCGTCGGCCGCCTTGATGTACATGCAGCGGTGCTTTGCGTTGTTGTTGGGTCCGTTCACGCTCCAGTACTCCGCATACGACTCCTGCGTGTAGTCGAAGTGGGTTATGAGCAGTCCGTGTGCGGGGATGTACCTGTCCCAGCCGGTCTGCTGCCTGTTCTCAAGTATAAACCACTCGACGCCTGTGGCGACATCGCGGTCGGGCTGCGCGTTGATATAGCGCGCCTTGTTCGTAGAGATGTTGTCAAGTTCCACGTCTTCGGGGTCTTTCAGCTCCGTCAGTTCGGTATTTGTATCTATCCAACCCATCTGGAAACGCTCGAAAGCCATCAGGCAGGGAGGCGTGCGGCTGTCGTTGTTGTAACTGCCGGAAGCGTACAGGCTGTACGCGCCCGGGTCAACTCCGTAGCCGTTTGTATAATCGTCGGTGTCATACATGTCCTTCAGGCCGAGAATGTGTCCGAACTCGTGAGTGAACGTTCCGATGCCGTCCATCGTCGGCACAGCCGGCGCTCCGGGCATGCCCACAAGCTCGGCGGAGCATGAGTATTCGTCTATCTTCACTCCGTCTATCTCGAACACATCGTCACCCATCGTCCAGCTGTGTGGCCACATGTCATTAGGGTTGGCCGTGCTGGCCTCGCTGTAGCCCGCGTATATTACATAACAGTTGTCAACAACGCCGTCGTCGTCGTTGTCAAACTTGCTGAAATCAAGGTCGGGATTGGCCCTCTTGGCCAGCTGGCAGGCCTCCTTTATCATAGAACGGGGGTCGATGTCCTCGCCGGTGTCTTCCGCATTGCCTGCGTATGCAACCAGAGGCTTGGACAAAGTGTAAGGCCCTACCACCGTGAAGTTGGGCACAAACTGCCCCATTGAATTGTCCCTCCAGTAGTCTTTAACGCTGCCGGTACCGCCGTTTGTGCTGTAGTCCGGCTCGTTGAGCCATGTCTCAAAGTCTTCATTCTTGTACTTGAACGTGCTGTCGGCAAAATTCACGAGTATTACAAGATACTCGCAGTCGCCGCTAACGGTTCTAGCCACATCGGCTGTGGCGGAGTTCGTCTTCATCAGAGGCTGTTTTTTGAGCCACGGGCGCACCACCCTGCTGTGCTTTTTGAGCATCGGTGTGCGGCGTGTTTTCATGTCGGCGGTGATTAGCTGTGCCGCCTTGAGGTTGGCGACAAACGTCTTTTCCTCTGCGGTACGTTCGCCTACGTTGCGCGCACGCTGCGCCGAAAGGGTCTTTACGCCTGTGTTGAAGTCGTAATTAACATAACGGAAAAAGCCGGTTTTATCTCTCTCGAGCATAAAACCGTCGATTGTCGTGGTGTAATGGAAACTCTCGTCACCATGTATCCTCACGGTGATTTTCGTGCCGTCGGGCTGCGTTATGGTGACAGGACGCGGATAAGCCTTTACGGCTTCGGCGTCTTGCGGCACGCACAACAGCAGGCCCAAGCCCACCAAAAGTTGCTTAAAAATTTTCATGTAGTGAATGTTTATGAGAATGTAAAAGCGTTTGCCGTTCACGCTTTGTATCGGAACGGCAAACGCCTGTACGTTTTTAATGTTATCTTACGATGACTTTCTTCACCGTATTGTTTATCTTTACAATATAAATTCCTTTGTCCAAGCTGAACGAAGCGTTGCCCGACACCTTCTCGCTGACAACCGCCGCGCCGGAAAGGGTGTACACCCTGACATCGGCATTGTCGACATTGATGTTGAGAGTGTTGCCGTCCAGACTGATTGCTGTGCCTGCGTCAACGCTGCCTATGCCTGAAGACGTGTCGACAGAGAGTGTCATGTTGGTGTTGCCATAGCACTGGTCTATCATTATATAATAATCACCTGCAGCCGCAACTTCCTTGGTAAAGGTGTAGGTTGTTACGTAAGTTTCTTCGTCATAGCTGTAGTTGAATGTCATGTATTCGCCCGAACCTGTAGTAGACACCAAGCCCTGATACCAATATCCGCTGACATAATTGTCGGCTATAATGGTAACCTTGCATGCTTCCGGCAAAGAAACCTTGTACCATACAGGCGCTGTACGCGATACGGAAGGAACGACTACGGCCACGTCTTCAGTCAGTTCGATAGCTGTAGAAGCCGCCTCGCCTGCTTCAAAGTCCCTTATTTCGAATGTAACCTCGCATCCCTCGTGGGGAGCCGCCATCTTCAGGTTGACAAGGAACACATCACCTGTAGCTGCATTTACCTCCGCACCGTAAACGGTTGTTGACGAACTGCCGTCATAGCTGCTCATAACCATGTTTGACAAGTAGTTGTCCGTAGACTTGCCGTACTGCATCTTTTCCGTGTTATTATAAGGAACGTCGCACTTGATGACAAGCTTTCCTGCCCTATCGGCAGTGTATTGCAGCCAATAGTCGCCGTAAGTCTCCGAGCCGAAGGTGAACTTTCCGTCCTCGACGATTATCGGGTTGTCGCGCGTTTCGCCCTGTTCAAACTCGGCCTCCGCCAAAGTGAACTCGTCGCCTGCCTTGGCATTGTCTATCTGTATGTAATATTCCGTACCGGCAGTTGCCGAAATCGAGTATTCAGAACCGCTCTGCGAAGCCGTAACTGGATTGGGATAGCCATAGTTGTATATGAGGAACGACACTTTCATCTCAATCGTTCCGACAAACACAAGCTTGCAGTTCTTGGTGGGTGTGTACTTGTAGTACCTCGTGCCGTCGGCATCAATAGTGTTTGTACCGACCCTTGCGTCGAGCGGATCGCTTATCAGGTCGCCCTTCTTGATGTCTTCAAACGAGGCGGTAAACTCTATCGTCGACGGCTCTGAAGACGTCCACCTTATTATATAACGCTGCCCCGACGTGCCGCCGTTCACCTCCGCGCGGACGGAAGCGTTGCCGCTTGTAGCGTTATAGCTGTTACCCTGCGCATATACGGCAACCGAGGTTGCTGTGTTCGTTATTTCAGACAGTGCCTCTACGTTGAGGAACTTATGCTCTCCGGCAGGCACATCCACGGCGTAATAATACGTTCCTCCTGCATTTGACGTGGTTTCTGTTGCGGGCAGGCTCTCCAGTACAATCGGGTTGTCTTCCTTCTCGCCCTGCTTGTAGTCTTCAACCGCAAAGGTCAATGTACTTGGCTGGTCAACACTCATTCCACGATTTACACTTATATAATATGTAGTGCCAGGATAAGGCAGTTCGAAACGTACGTCAAAGCTACCTGGTAGCGACTCTGCATAAGTCTGTTCGTAATCAATGTTGGCCTTGTTGTTGTAGACCTTTACCTGTGCCCTAAGTCCTTCGCCACCGTTAATAACGCCATAGCCGGTGCTGGTATTTGTAAACGTGTACCAATATTCGCCATCCTTGGCAGGCAGCTCGTTGTCACCCTCTACAAGCGTGAAAGGCATGTCCAAAGTGCCTTCAACGGGGTGGGTCACCTCCGCCGTGAGGATGAACGGACCGTAGTGGGTAAACGTAAGGTCGTAGGTCTGGCCGTTCTCAACCGGGAATTTGTAAACATACTCACTGCTGCTTACCGACTCAGCGTATGTCGGCGCACCGCCGTTGACCGAAACCTGCACGTATGTTGTCAATGTAAGCTGCAGGACTCCGTCTTCAGTAGCGGTGTATTTAGCATACGATGTCAGGTTGCTGCCGGCCACAATGGACGACCCTATGTAAGCCTCCTCGCCAACGACGATGGGCATCGGGTTGTCAGCCGACAAGCCCTTGCCAATGTTCTCACCGGTAGCCATCTCGGCTGTGAGCGTACCCGTATCACTGCCACCGGCCAGTACGTAATACGTCCGGCCGCTTTCCAGACTGTAGGTGCTTATCGAGGACGACCTGTAAACGCCTCTCAGGGAAACCTGGGTAGCGGCGTCACCTTCGCCGTCATACGTGTAAACGGAAACATACCCAGCCGACGGAGTAAGCGTAAGAAGTGTGTTTCCATCTGGCGTATAATACCAATAGGCATACCCGCCGGGGGCGTCAAGAGTCCAGGAATTCTCCCCCACCTGCAATTCCAGCGCAGTTTCTTCGGACGTCTGCGCCATTGCCGTGACGGCGAAGACCGCCGTCAAAAACAAGAGTAAAAGTTTTTTCATATTCAGAATGTATTTAGTTAATATTAGTAATCAACCTTAACAATTGTCGTAAAATCAACACTTATAACGTTAATTATTCATTAATTCGGCGACAAATATACAAAATTAAAATATAAATAATGATTAAAAATGGATTTTTCTTACAAATAAATTCACTTTTCTTTACAAGAAATCTACGTCTAAGCGATTTTCATCTATAAATCACAAAACAAAAACATGCAACACCGTTGACACGACATTGCAAACATACTGAAAACCAGCACGTTTGCAAAAGGTGGCCTTTTGAGCCATAAAAGATGGCCTTTTACCGCGCAAAAGACGGCCTTTTTATAATGGAAACAAACGGTCTTATTCCACACTTGGATGTTGAAACTTTATGCAAAAATATAACGATTAAATAATATACAATGAAATGGAATAAGAAAGGCAAACGTCCAAACGGATGGACTTGCTTCTGATGCTGAGCATGTACGCTTTGCGATCATCCTTGGCAGCAGAAGCAAATCGTTCCGTGTTTGCCTCTCCTGAAGAAGGTGTACTTGGTCAGTGCAGCTGTGCTCCACCGATGAAGTACAGTTTCAGAAGGATAATGGAATGAGGGTAGAACAAGGAACCGTCCTGCCGTTTACAGCAGGACGGACTAACATTTAGCATAAAACGGCTGTTGCCCAATCAATGGGCTTTCCCTCTTGCTTCATCTTTTCAATCAGAGCCTTTATCTGCTCCTACTTTTTGTCGACTATATCCATGAGAACAAAAAAAATTGTGGGCAGATGGTTGGTCTGCCCGTTACATTATTATGTTGTTTGAAACTTAACCTTGCCGTTTCTCCTCAACTGGAGAATGAGGTTGCAACTTTTGTTCATGTCTGCGAGTTTCTGAAGCTTAGACCTGGTATCTTCTGTGTTCTCAACCAGTGAGGCATATATGAGATTGCCCACTTGTCTGCCCTCATTGACATCAAAAGCCTTGAAGCTCTTGCATCCATCGAACTTAGCATAGACGATATGATATTCCATAACTGAAGGGATTAAGGGGTTATCAGAATGGCAAATCTTTCTCGTCTGGCTCTGGAGCATCCTGTGGTGGTTGGGGTGTATTCTTAGCCTTTGCGCCTTTCTTGGCAGCCTTCTTCGGGTCAGTGTCCTGCTCGTCTTTCTTTCCTGCGTTCACGAAAGCGATGCTATCAGCATTGATGGAGATTTGCGTGTGGCTCTCACCTTGGCGGTCAGTCCACTGCGACGTGGAGATTGTGCCCTCTACAAGAATGAGTCTGCCCTTAGTTAGGTATTCAGCCAAACGGATATGGTTCTCTCTGCTGCTGCGTACCCTTACCCATGTGGTGATGTTCTGACCTTTGGAGTAGTCATCGACGGCCATGTCAACTGCGATAAATGTTCCGTGTGCGCCTGTGATGGTCTTACAGTCCTTGCCGATACGACCGATTGTGTGAGTGTAAATCATAACTATGAATTTGTTTATAGGTGAATATTCTTAGAGTTTTCTTTTCCCTTTCATTAGGGAGATTCCTCCTAAGAGGAAGAAGAAGGCTTACTTGGCCTTCTTCTTTGAAGTTTTCTTCTCCTCCTTCGGAGTCTTTTCCTCCTTGTCGGGAGTCTCATAGAACTTGGTGGCTACCAGCACGACGCGGTTGTGCTTGACACCTTCCTGGTCGCTCCATTCCTCTGGCTTGAAGTAACCCTCGACGGTGAGCATAGAACCCTTAGAGAGTTTGTCGAATGATTCGGCGTTCTCGTTCTTGCGCCATGCTTCCACGTTGACGAAAGCTGATACGCGGTTGTTTTCCTCGCCGTTCTTCTCGTTACGGCCGATAGCCAGTGAGAAACGTGCTACTGAAGCGGTTGTGAACTGACGGATTTCTGCATCCTTACCTACGAAACCTGTTACTGTGAAATTGTTCTCGATCTTTTTCATTTTTAGGAATTTTTAGAAGTGAAACATTTATTTTTTACGTTGCTTTAAGAGTTGGCAAGGGAAGTATGGGAATGCAAGGAATTACCGAATTATTTCACCTTTGGGCCGTGAAAAGTTTTTATTGGCTGGCACAGACGGAAAAAGTTTTTGAAAAAATTCAGGGAATAAGTCTCTGGTACTTGCAGAATACGGCTTGCACTAACTTTGCGACGGAAAAAGTAAGTGTACTCGCTTCGCCAGGAAAAGTCAAAGATGAAGAAGTCGGAATAAGAACAATTCAGTGACAGATACGAAAAGGAGGATGCAAGGCAGTCACAGCTAAGACCAGTTGCGATCACCATTCATTGGACGGAGAAGGACAGCGAGGAATAGCGTTAGGCTAAAGGAAGGAGAAAGTGTGAGCAGCAAGAACAAAATGCCATTTGACATAACGAAGGGTTATGCCACATACGAATGGGCTACACCAAAGGAAAGCACGACATTACAGGAATAGTCTGGCTCGCCATGTTTAGCAGCCTCTATAAGATTTCCAACGAGGATATGGAAGATGAGAAGGAAACGAAAATAGTATAGAAGAAGGTCAAGTGAGCCTTCTATTTAAAGCATTTAGAGGTCAAATGATGCACAAAGTTAATAAATTGTGTAGTTCTTGTGTAAATTTTACCTAAATAATTTTGTTGTTCAAAAACAATATGTATATCTTTGCAGTGTAAAATTTACCAAAGAACAAAATGGAAGATAAAATGTATAGTTATAAATACCCTCATCCATCTGTCACAACAGACTGTGTGATATTTGGATTTGATGGTACAAAACTTCAGGTTCTGCTTGTGGAAAGAGGTATTGAACCTTACAAAGGGCATTGGGCTTTCCCCGGAGGCTTTATCAAGATGGAAGAATCTTGTGAGGAAGGAGCACTCCGTGAACTCAAAGAGGAAACAGGACTGAAAGGTGCATACATTGAACAGTTTCATACTTTCAGCGACCCGAATAGGGATCCGCGAGAAAGAGTTATAACTGTAGCCTTTTATGCTCTTGTTAGAATACAGGACGTAAAAGGTGGTGATGACGCAGCAAGAGCCGCATGGTTCGCTCTTGATGCCGTTCCTCAACTGGCTTTTGACCATGATAGAATTTTAAGAGAAGCCCTAAAGCGACTTAGAGAGCGCATCCATTTTGAGCCAATAGGATTTGAGCTGTTGCCAGAGAAGTTTACGTTGAAGCAACTGCAGAACTTGTATGAAGCCATATTGGATGTGCGGTTTGACAGAAGTAACTTCGCTAAGAAGATGCTTCATTTCAACATCCTCAAACAACTGGATGAAACAGTATGGCCTACACCAAAGCGTGAGGCTTATCTATATAGTTTCAATGAAGAGAGTTATAATGAATTAAAACAAAAAGGATTCCGGCTGGAATTTTAGAAAGGAGACCCTATTATGAATAATCTGTTGCTGAGTGCTGCTATCGGCGATATAGCCGGTATGCCTTACGAGTTCAAAGGAAGAACAAAAGACTACAATACAGTCGATTTGTTGCTTCCGACAAATACATATACCGATGATACTGTATGTACCTTTGCCTGTGCAGAAGCATTATTAAGAGGCTTGAACATGGCTGAGAATCTATGGAATCGGTGTCGAGCCGACTTCTATCGTGGATTTGGCGGACGTTTTGCAAGATGGCTTATAGCAAAGGAAATACAACCGTCTTACCATTCTTATGGCAATGGTAGTGGAATGAGAGTTTCCGCTGCTGGTTTTATGGCAAAAAGTGTCGAGGAGTGTATTGACTTGGCAACAAAGACTGCACTTCCTACGCATGACCATCCAGAAGGTATCAAAGGTGCAGTAGCAACTGCACTTGCTATCTTTTACGGAATGCAAGGCAAGGAAAAAGACTTCATCCGTAAGCAAGTGTTGGATGAGTATTATCCGAATTGGTCTGGATTGACGTATGAAGGCATTAAACCAGGATATGGCTTTGATGAAACATGCCAGCAGACTATTCCTGCGGCACTTATCTGTTTCTTGGAAAGTAAGAACTATGAAGACTGCCTGAAACTTGCTATTGCTTTGGGTGGGGATGCCGACACACTTGCGGCTATTTCAGGGCCTATGGCATACGCTTTCTACAAGACCATGCCAGAAGAACTAATTGCCAATGCAAAAGCTAAGCTTCCAGAATGGATGCTTGAAGTGAATGAGGAATTAGACCATTATGTAAATCAATAAAAAAAGGAGGGCATAATATGTACAATAACGTTGATCTGTTCGATTTAGAGAGATTCGTAAAAGCACAAGACACTTACGATTCATACAATATTGCCTTGAAAGAAATAAAGGACGGTTGGAAACAGTCTCATTGGATGTGGTATGTTTTCCCACAAATCCATGGGCTGGGACATAGCAGTACGTCTCAGAAGTTTAGCATCAAGTCCTTGCTTGAAGCCTTAGCGTATCTTAGACATGATACGTTAGGGGAACGCCTATATGAGGTTATGAACGCTCTTCCTGTCCATGGTGACGCTGAAGAGATATTCGGAAAGATTGATGCAATGAAGCTACGTTCCTGTCTGACATTATTTGATCTCGTTTCTCCAGATGAAATCTTCGCAGATATCTTGGAAAACTATTTCAATAAAGAGCGTTGCCAGAAGACACTGAAGATAGTATCGTCAGAGTTGTCCTATTATAAGAACGAAGATGCATTCAGCAGAAATGGCATCAAAGAAGTACCAAGAGCCTTTTTGGAAGGCATTGATGGCTCAGAGCATTTGACGTATAATAACTGTATCGGTACATTATTGGATTTGTTCGGGCGAGGTGAAACATTACGAATGCTTGTTTCACGTCATTTGTGGAATAAGAGTGATTTCTCTGTGTATAGAGTTTCTAACATTAAACACAGGATATTGAGCTATATGAGAAGCATATTCCAAGAAATTGCGGATAATGCAAAGGATGATGGCTTGTTCAATGAAATGAATGATATATACAGCCGCTATGAAATGGCTGAAGATAATCAGTTGTTTGAAATCGCAGATGCCATCGACGTGTTCTGGAAAGATCATTATAATGATGTACGTGTAAAAGAGGTAATTGAAACCCTAAAAAAAGATTCTTTGTGCAAGCCAATTGAAGAAGCCGGGGGACGTATATATAATGGTGCTGTTCGTCCTGATTATACTCCAGAAGCCATTTCCTCACTGAAGAATGATGAAGTGTTCGTCTTTGGAAGCAACCTTCATGGCCATCATGGAGGTGGAGCTGCCAGAGCTGCCGTGAAGAAGTTCGGAGCTATATGGGGGCAAGGTATAGGACTGCAAGGTCAAAGCTATGCAATACCCACCATGCAGGGTGGCGTAGAAACCATTAAGCCGTATGTTGACCAATTTATAGACTTTGCCAAAGAGCATACCGAATTATTCTTCTATGTTACACGTATAGGCTGTGGCATTGCCGGTTTCAAAGATAGAGACATTGCTCCTTTGTTCAAGGATGCTATGGGTATCAGCAATGTTTGTCTGCCAGAAACATTCATCGAAGAAAACAAAAACGCCGCAAGTCCAGAAGTTCCACAAGAACTTTTAACCATGATGTACGGACAGGTAAGAACGTTGATAGACCTTTTAAAAGCACTTAATAAGCAGGAGTCTATCAAAGATTGTGATGATGCAAGAGAACGTCTAACGGAGATTGCAGAACGCAATGTCCGCTACGGAGATGAATTTGCATTCATGGCTATGAGAACCATTTGGTGTATAATGAGCCGATATGAGCAAGAAGGTTCGAAAATAGATATTGAGCAGCTGGAGAAGGATATGTTATCATTCCACGACGGAAACGAATATCTTAAAGAGAATCATATAGAACAGATATTCTACAACTATTCTGTCAGAAAAATAGTCAAGTACATTCAGTTCTTGAATGAGTTCAGAAGATACAGTGACTATGAATCGATTCGGGAAGATTTGCAATCAATACCAGTAAGTCACTGCAGTAGTAATGATCCACAATATTATTATAGTTTCTATAAAGGAACTATCTACAGAATATGGGATATTCTATGCGAAGAATGGGACAGCGTAACGAAGAATGGCAAGTTAGACAATGGTCTTCTTGAACAAGTCGCTTTTGGAAGATTTGATAACATGGTCAAAGAGCATGGACTAAAAGAAACCATTCGTCTTGCATATGGTGATGTAGGATGTCATCCTGACATTCAAGCTCCTTATATGTACAATAATGAAAGAATTTGGGGGCCGATTTATCAAATCGACGGAAAACATATCGAGAAGGGCTGTTCTGATTTCAGACGCTGGCCATGGACAAATACCAGCTTTGAGATGAAATTTGCACGTGAAATTCTTGAAAGAGACAAGAATTATATGTGTGTCGATACTGATTGGCGAGGAGCATTGTATCTTCCTCTATCTGATTATACACTACCTGTATATTCATTACAATTAGGGAAAATGCATTTTGAAAGCCAAGAAGAAAAAATAAAATTCATCGAAGATCATAAAACAGGAAGAAATGCTGATTGACTTTAGGGGAAAGTCCATTTCTGTTAAAGAGTATGACTGCAAGTTTGGAACGCTGCAGGAAGAACACATTGCTCCCTTTGTGAACCTTTTTGTAAAGGTTACAAAGGGTTGCAATGCAAAGTGTTTGTTTTGCAGCAATGCAGAAACTTCGGTTCCCCAGACTCCATTCAATGTTACCAAATTGATAGACATTATCAAGGGGTTGATGGAGTCTGGTATCAAGGTAAACAGAGTCAACATTACAGGTGGTGAGCCATCAGTCGTTTCTCCATTGGTAGAAGACATTCTTTCAAGAATGTGTGACTCCGAAACGTCTGATGTTCACATGCACCTTAATACCAATGGGCTGCTTCCTCAGTCACAAGAATTGATGCGTCACCCACGATGGGATAGCATATCAATGTCTTTACATCATTATGATACGACAAAGCTGTCTGAGTTATATGGATGCAAAATATCTGAAAGTGCATTTAGTTTTGAGGGAATCAACCAACAAATATTGAACTCCAGCTGCAATCTTATCAAAGGCTACATTGACAATGCTGAAGAAGCTCGTAAGATGCTTGACTTCAACCTTGACTTAGGCATTCCGCGTATAGGTTTCGTTGCCTTGATGAAGGTGAATGATTATTGTCGTGAGCACTTTGTGGACTTGGAGGATATTCATTTGGAAAGCATTCCACACGTGTATTTCACAAAATCCATGAACCGAGGAAACGATTGCAAGTGTAGCAACTATCTGTATAACCGTGACCTGAAGATTCTGGAGATATACATGCGAAACTACGCTAATCCGTATTATTGCGAGTCATCCCTTGTATACGATGGTGAATATCTACGCCAGGGATTTCATCAGGACAATATAATATATTGAGCAAAATGACAATAGCAGAGTTATTTCAGTTAAGAAAGAACGATCCTCGTTGGAATACGTCTTATCCACTCAATCCATCTGATTGGACGGATTATCGTGTACCGGATTCGCTCTCTTTCGAGAATGACAGCCGTATCTCATTTTACATTCATATTCCTTTCTGCAAGCAGCTGTGTTCATTCTGCGAATACACCCGGATGCTCTGCCCAGATGAAAACGTACAAAAGGAATACCTGTTGGCAATAGCCAATGACATAAAGCAATTCCGACAGAAATACCAAGACATTACCTTGCTCGGATTTGATATAGGAGGAGGAACGCCGACATCACTATCTGAAAAGAACTTCTCCTTGCTGATGCAAATATACCAGACTGCCATCTCAGGGCTGAAGTTGGATGACAGATACGAGCCAAGCATAGAAGGCACATTCAACACGCTGTCAGAAGAGAAGTTGGAAGATATGGCAAAGAATGGTTTTCACAGATTATCGCTGGGAGTGCAGTCATCCTGCAGTTCTGTTCTGCATCAACATCAAAGGAGGAATTCCAGTGAAGCCATGATGTCTTCATGGTTGATGAAAGCATGGGGCAAAGGTATCAAGAAGGTGAACCTCGACTTCATGTATGGTCTTAAAGGACAAAATGAATCAACGATTCAGCAAGACCTGGATCTGATTGGTCGGTTAAAACCACAACAGGTTACAATATATGAATTAAGAACAAACATGATTCTTGCCAAAGAGTCATTTACCAAGGAAGAGCTGTACGATCAATACGTTCACTATTACGATGGGCTTCTTGCTATGGGGTATAAGGCTCGATTTGGTCAAAACACATTCTCTTTGGATGCAGCCGATGAAGGCGTGTCATCCTATCTTCGAGAAAGGATGCTCAATGGAGCTGCCTATAAGGGCTTTGGAATGTCTGCACAAAGCATGAGTTCTTCTGGCATTGCATATAATGAAGGAAAACTTGCAGTTGTACCGCAAAATGAGCTTAAATCCGAAGGCTATCCAGAGCAGTTTACATACTTGTTGCCATCTAATGAGTTGGCATCCAAATATATGGCTATTTCCGCCTATAATGGTTCTTTCTCAATAAGCAGATTAAAAGACTTTGGCTTTAGTAAGGAATACCTGAATGAGATACTTGATTTCTGTATAAGTGAAGGACTCTTATATAAAGGAAACCATGACCGTGTATTTGTTTCAAGAAAAGGCTTCGTACATTATGGAGCACTATTTTCATTGTTTTATTCAAATACTCAATTCAGTCAAAAAGAAAAAAAGTAATCTCATCATTATATCCAGGAGATTTTCCTATTTCAAATGGTAGCCCATCAGACCAGCATGTCAGATGGGCTATCATAGCTCTATATGATGAATACTTCGTCTTTATAGACAGGAACTTCTTTGCCGTTGGTCAACTGAACAAGCCATTCAGTGCCATAGTCATCAACAATGATGCCGTTACTATGACCTTTCCTTGGGAAGAGGAGTTCACAAAACGCTCCAATCAAATCGGTGCTGTTATCTTCGTCTGTGTACATAGTTTCGGATTTTGTTCGATGGTGTACCATCAGATGCGAAGGTACACCACCGCAAGTTAGTTATTCAAACGTAAACTGACGGATGTAGAAGTAGGTGTCATCATCGTCATACTCATACTCATTGATGAAGTTCATCATTTCCTCGTCAGTTCGCTCACCTTGCTTGACGTTCATCTTCTCACACCAATCATTGATAGCATCTTTGAGGGTGGTGTAGATGTCATCACAAGCATCCTCGAATGGTTCTCCGCTTGAACTGACTGCTACCTCTTCAGGGAAGAAGTCACCTTCATCATGCACATAATAGACCTCACATCCACATTCACAGACTCTGTATGAGATTGAGAGTTCATCCCAAAGCAGATGGTTAATCTCCTCGAATAACTCATTACAAGCATCCCATGCTGTTTCTGTCTCAAAGGAAAGTAGATAATAGTCATTGGCTGGGTCTTCCTCGTACTCTGCCCAATAGATGTGACCACGAACACTGATTTGCTTTGTCTCGTAGTCGATGCCGTAGTGCTCTGCCAACTGGTAAAGCCAAATGTTTTTACTGTTCACCTCCATCTTTTGGAGTGTGCTCCACAGGTCGTTCACAGCCTTGCGTGTACCTGTCACCTTGTAGGTGGTTGTTGCTTGATTTGCCATAATCTTGAAGTTTTTATTTCCCTTCTGTAGATTTCTCTACTTTCGGGAGTGATTAGAAATTATGTTGCTTCACAAGGTGTTGTGACCATCAACACAAGGTTATGGCTCCAAATACAACCCGTATGGTGTGGAGATTTTGAGTCACACCAATGGATCACCTTGGGTAGATGAAGGAACAACAGTTACCTTTGCAACCTAATTTCATCGACTCACGAAAGCAGAAACGGCAGTCCTTATTATTATACACGCATACGCGCACGAAGGATTCTGAGGATATAATTTTATTTGCCGTCCAAAAGAGAGAGAGGTAGCTCGGTTTAATTGGATAAGGTACGGTTTAGTTTATTCCCATATTAAATATCCATAACCTAAACTAAACCTTTTATCTTCCGGCTATAATATATATTTGTTGCGCAGAAGGGACAGAATAAGAGCCTGGAGGGACACGGAGGGACAAAAGTGTCCCCCGAGGGACAGATTTCGAAAAATGCCACAAAGGGACAAAAAAACAGTGTCAACACTTTTTAACAAGCCAATTTTGAGTTATAAAATGCGCCCATTTTTTGTCAGATTACAAAGATATACAAAGAACTGCAAAGATAAATGTACCTAAAGGGACAGAAATTGGAAGTCGCACTTCACTCGCTTCTCAGCGAATACAAAAATGTGCAAGAATCCGTGTTAACGAATGTGAATATACAAAGAACTGGAAAAACGTCTTTGCAGATGTTTGTATATTTTTTTTTGACGGCAGCTTCATTTGCAGATTTTTGTATATTTTCCGTCCCTCCTCCGTCCCTCGGCATAGTATCAGTCCCCCGTAATTAGAGGAATATGCGCTGATTATCAACTACTTATATTTGCAGATTTTACATTCTGCATCGGGAAGTAGATTCTGCGTGGGAAAGTGATTTTATGCAAAGAAAAGCATACTATCTGCAAATACAGCTCGTAAATCACATAATTTCAAGCATTAAAAAATTCATCCATTTTTGCAGATTTTTGACTTTTAACTTCGATATTTGCAGATTATCCTCTATTTTGTCCCCCATCTGTCCCCCGAAGTAACACTTTATTCTTCGAGGGACAAAAAGAATTATTTTCGTATATATTCCTCCCAATGTTTGGAAAAATCAACAATACCTTCATTATGTTGAGTTTTCATGTATTCAGGAAAGGAAGCTAAACCATTAAATAAATCTGTTAGTTCATTGCTTTTAATAAAATAATCTATAGAGGACTTCTTGTAGTAGTCATCAAGATATGACTTAAAATTCCTATTTGAGAAAGTCTTAGCAAATAGACACAACGTAGCAATATCAGTAAGAACTACAGGCATAATATTTGAACCATCAATAGAAAAATGTGAATATTCATCTACCTGCCAATTTTGAAGGAGATTTTTAACACCATTCATTGTTTGTTTCACATCTGCTAAAACGAGTATAGGATATACAATTGCATCTTTAGGACAATTTGGATCCCATCGTTTTTGAAACTCTCCCGTTCTTATTCTTTGAACATTCTTAAGTAGTTGTCCGACTCCTTTCGGTTTCCCTTTATCACTACGAACTAAATTCAAGTATAGGAAATCAAGATAATCTTTAAGTTTACCACATTCTTTCGTATAATCTTTTAGTTTTATATCTTTATTTTCAAAAAGAAATACAAAATTATCATACCGTGCATAAAAATCTGGAGCTCCACAATTTTTTGCATCTTTAGATTTATCAATCTCTATACATTCGTTCTCACATAGATTAACATTTGACTGAGAAAGAAAAATACCTTTCAAAGTCTGAGTAAAAAGGCATCCTTCGGAAAAATCAGTAGTGTATAGTCTGTTGAAATCTTGACCTTTAAATCCAAATTCTTTCTCTGCAATTTCACGAAAATCAAAATAAAGGCTATTATATATGTGCTCAATCCATAAATTATGATTGAACAGAAAAAAACGAGTTTCATCCATGCGAATCAAAGGACGCGAACGAAATTTTGTAAAATCACGGTTTTCTTTCTTGGAAACAAAGTCATTTACATCCAAAGACGATTCGATTGCAACCCTGTATGTTATATTATCATCAGGCATCTTACATTTAGCAAAATCAATTTCACCTATATGCGAATTAAAAATGCATTCCAACTCCCATATTGCCTTGGGGTAACACCACCATTTATTATCAAGCCCATATTTTTGACAAAATAGAGGAACCATCTTACTAAATTCAGTATGTTTAGCGGCAAATTCAAAGAACCGAATACACTTAATAGTCTGTGTTACCAATAACATATGATTATCATGGTAGTTATTAGACGAGAACTGTCTTAACATTGTAGCAGCATAGAATAGTTCTGGATTATCTTCTAACGTATAAGGAGATACACCTCCACCACGTTCACATGTAATTTGGTTTGCAGCATAAAGAGATTTGAAAAAATTCTTTTCAATTTTGATTTTATTATAATTATTTACCTTATATGTAGTAGCAAAAATATCCCTCATCAAATATAGCAAAGAGTCTTCCGATGCGGCCAAATAAGAATGGGGCTGTTTTTTTGCACGATTGACAAGCTTGTTAAAACGCAATAAAACTTCATTAATATACTTGGCATTGTCTTTGCTAAAAAAGAATCTCAGCGCATCTATATCCTCTCTTCCATGCCTATAGAATGGTCTGTTAACAAGTTTCTCTGCCATATTACTAACTAAGTGCATCAAGTTTTCACGTTCAAGAGTACTAACGCACTTTCGAATGTTTGGCATCATCCGTTCATGGAACAAATCACGATATCCGACAATTTGTCCAATACCAGAGCTAGAATATATAGGAACATTATTAACCATACATTATAAGATTGTTATTAATACCATTGTTAATCTTTAGTTTAATACAAAAATCAGTTTCTCTGCCTCCTCCTGCAACTTCTGCGGATTCTGCTTGGCGAGCTTCTTTAAATTAAGCAACTTCCATTGTACTGATGGATATTCTTTGAAGTATTCAAATTCGTATCCATCCCACTCTGGCTGACCAGATTCGAAACTGATAAGGAACTTCTTATCCGCTTCTGTCATCAACGACTTTACATCATTAATGAGTTTTGCACGAGTTTCTTCAAACTCCTCGTATGTAAAAGGAATATCCGTCATACCTGCAAATTGGTTTTCCATTGCTTCTCGCTGGTCAATCAGGCGTGGAGCAAAAGACTCATGGATGGGTCTATCGCTGCCAAGCAAACAGAAGATGAGTCCCTCTCGGCATTCACTCAATGGAATATCCATATACTTCACATCAAACAGATCACGAGGATGCTGACGTGATAACGCTGCTGCGATCTTGCCACCATACAATAGAGTTAGGGGTACAACATTTGCCTCACAAAAGAGAGAAAACTCTTCCTGAGCCTTCTCACTCAATGGTATAGTTTGGACAGCACCGCCTACTATTCCTCTCTTGGTTTGATTGACCTCAATCTTCACCTGTTTGCCTCGATACTCGCACAACAGTTTGCAAGTATTGAAATTGGGAACAATATGCATTCCTTTGAATGCTTTCTTTGCCTTTTCCGCGATGACATTCAGATGCATATTGATGTCATCCAAACTTATCTGACGGTCAGCCAATGGGATATAGGTCAAATCAATATCTACAGAATAACGTGGCAAGTCCTTCAAGAAAAGATTGATGGCAGTACCACCATGTATGGCAAACACCTCCTCTTCCATCACTATCGGAATAAGACGGAGCAGCAGTTCTACTTTCTGAGCGTAAACACTTGATTTTATATCATTCATATTCTGCAAGTTCTTTTGAGATTGTCATATTATACTTATTGATGTACTTTCCTGTTGGCGTGATCATAAACCTGGATGTGCCAAGATTGACATTTTCCAGTTTCAAAGCCTTATACCAGGAGTGGCCAGCCTTTTCTGCCATATAGAGGAACAGTCGTTTCACTTTCTGAGACGTGCAGGCCTCCAGTAATGTCTGAACCAATTTGGGACGCAATGTTGTCAAACCCTCCATGATATAATAGATATCGAGCAAAAAAGAAGAGGCATCTGGCAAGTTCAGACACTCCAATATGGCACGCTCTGGAGATGACACTAGCAAATCATGCTGATTGATAGTCATGGCTTCTACACCCAACAGTTCATCACCCAAGAAAGAGGTAGTCATGTATTTTATCGTCATATCCCACTCCTCTTTTAGTAACCACAAAGGTAACTTATTGCTTTTGTCTGTAAACAAATAAGCCTTAGGCTTCCCCATTGACAGGTAATGGGAGTATCCTCGAAGTTCCAATGCCGTATATGCACCTACATTGCAACTCTTGCTAAGTTGCGTGTTGTATGACGATATAGCAGCAAATAGACTTGGTTCTGTTCCATGTATCTTATAAACCCCCTTCGATATACGGTCAAGCCATCCACTTTTCATATAAGCATACTGACCACGAGCATCCAATCCATGACTTGAAAGCCACGAACCAAACAAGACTGCTTCATTGGGCGCCGCCTCTAATATTTGCTGTATTTTTGTAGCCATCTTCGGTTATTTTATGAATATCAGCATAAATTTGTTGCAAATATAGCTTTTTTATTTTGTTCAACCAAACATTTTCCTCAAATAACGGCGATTTTTATAGAAATTTATTCTCAAATTCGCGTTTTTAGTGAATTTGGGAGTAAAAAACGTGCAAAAACTATAAGCAGAGATACAATTGCCATCAAAATAAAAAAGGGCGATAGTACGAATCAATTTCTGGGCTTGGTTTAGTTTAATCCCTTATTAAATATCTATAACCTAAACTAAACCATTTATCTTCCGACTACTATTAATGTCATGCCGAATGGTCAAGATCAAAGATTAGAAGAAAAGGAATAACACATTATAGGCTAAGACAAATGAGAACCAACACTTTTTAACAACACGATTCTGAGCTTAAAAAAACTCCGATTTTTCGCCAGATTATAAAGATATACAAAGAACTGCAAAGATAAATGTACCTAAAGGGACTGAAATTGGAAGTCACACTTCACTCGCTTCACAGCAATTGCAAGAATCTGCAAAAATACGTGTTAACGAATGTGAATATACAAAGAACTGGAAAAACGTCTTTGCAGATGTTT